>Ga0207667_10000557_pt1 | contig 48933 bp, 50 predicted proteins | sample KBSCornC52_FD_184301 | JGI IMG/M metagenome (GOLD analysis project Ga0207667, IMG submission 184301) | Corn rhizosphere microbial communities from Kellogg Biological Station, Michigan, USA - KBS Corn C5-2 (SPAdes) (version 2) | ecosystem: Host-associated > Plants > Roots > Rhizosphere > Soil ... | reverse complement strand
CAAGGCCGGCGCCCGTGAGCACGCCGGTGGACTTGTGGAAGCACACAACACTGAGAGATAGAGGAAAACGATGAAGATCAACAAACTGCTGGCTGCCGTACTCGTCGCCGCCTTCGCCATGCCGGTCATGGCCCAGCCCGCACCTGCCCCGGCTCCCGCCGCCGAAGCACCGGCCGCCAAGCCCGCGCCCAAGAAGCACAAGAAGCACGCCAAGAAGAAGCAGAAGAAGCACAAGAAGCACGCCAAGAAGGCCGCACCTTCGATGCCGATCAACAAGGGCGCCTGAGTCCGGGCATCCCTGCAAACCGGTTTACCGGAAGGGACGGCTGATACTGTTAAGGGATGCGCGCGCAGGGTATCGCGCAGCGCCATCAGCCGAACCTGTAACCCGTCGGGTCACCCCGGCGGGTTTTTTTTCGCCTGGGGCCCAGTGCCGGCCTGCGATACCGCCGGTATCGCCGAGATCGTCCGCGCTGGCGAAGGCGGCCTAACGGCGCGCGGATCACGTATAATCGTCGGTTCGCAATCGTTTTTTGCACCGACCATCATCCGGGTCCGGCTGGCGCTACCGTGGCGGCATCTGGCCCATTTATCCGTCTTCGAACATGAACTCAGCCGAAATTCGCGACAAGTTTCTGAAATTCTTTGAATCCAAAGAACACACCATCGTCCGCTCCTCCAGTCTGGTGCCGGGCAATGACCCGACCCTGCTGTTCACCAATTCGGGCATGGTTCAGTTCAAGGACGTGTTCCTGGGCACCGACAAGCGCAACTACGTGCGCGCGGCCTCCGTGCAGCGCTGCCTGCGCGCCGGCGGCAAGCACAACGACCTGGAAAACGTCGGCTACACCGCGCGTCACCATACCTTCTTCGAGATGCTGGGCAACTGGTCCTTCGGCGACTACTTCAAGCGCGAATCGCTGAAGTGGGCCTGGGAACTGCTGACCCAGGTCTATGGCCTGCCGGCTGACAAGCTGTGGGCCACCGTCTACCAGACCGACGACGAAGCCTACGACATCTGGACCAAGGAAATCGGCCTGCCGCCCGAGCGCGTGGTGCGCATCGGCGACAACAAGGGCGCACCCTACGCCTCCGACAACTTCTGGCAGATGGCCGAGACCGGCCCTTGCGGCCCCTGTTCCGAAATTTTCTACGACCACGGTCCGGACATCTGGGGCGGCCCCCCGGGCAGCCCCGACGCCGACGGCGACCGCTACATCGAGATCTGGAACAACGTGTTCATGCAGTTCGACCGCCAGCTCGACCCGGCCACCGGCGAATACACCCTGACCCCGCTGCCGGCCCCTTGCGTGGATACCGGCATGGGCCTGGAGCGCCTGGCCGCGATCCTGCAGCACGTGCACAGCAACTATGAGATCGACCTGTTCCAGGCGCTCATCAAGGCTGCTGCCCGCGAAACCGGCGAGACCGATCTCGCCAATGCCTCGCTGCGCGTGATCGCCGACCACATCCGCGCCACTTCCTTCCTGATCGTCGATGGCGTCATCCCCGGCAATGAAGGCCGTGGCTACGTCCTGCGCCGCATCATCCGTCGCGCGCTGCGTCATGGCCACAAGCTGGGCCAGACCAAGCCTTTCTTCCACAAGCTGGTCAAGGACCTGGTGGTGCAGATGGGCGCAGCCTATCCGGAACTGCCGGAAGCCGCCGAGCGCGTGGAGATGGTCCTGAAGCAGGAAGAAGAACGTTTCGGCGAAACGCTGGAACACGGCATGAAGATCCTGGAAGCCGCGCTGGCCGCCAACAGCAGCAAGCTCGATGGCGAAACTGCCTTCACGCTGTACGACACCTACGGCTTCCCGCTGGACCTGACCGCCGACATCTGCCGCGAACGCAATGTCGAGCTGGATGAGGCGGGCTTTACCGCCGCCATGGAACGCCAGAAGAGCACTGCCCGCGCCGCCGGCAAGTTCAAGATGGCCGCCGCCATCGAATACACCGGCGACAAGACCCGCTTCGTCGGCTACGAATCCCTGGCGCAGTCGGCCAAGGTGGTGGCCCTGTACGTGGCCGGCAGCCCGGTGCAGAAGATCGAAGCCGGCCAGGACGCCATCGTGGTGCTGGACACCACCCCCTTCTACGCCGAATCCGGCGGCCAGGCGGGTGACGCCGGCGCGCTGGAAGCAGCCAATGGCCTCTTCGCCGTGGCCGATACGCAAAAGATCCAGGCCGAGGTGTTCGGCCATCACGGCCAACTGATCAAGGGCAGCCTGGCCATCGGCGACGCCGTCGAAGCCAAGGTCGATGCCGATCAGCGTGCCCGCACCATGCGCAACCACTCGGCCACCCACCTGATGCACAAGGCCCTGCGTGAAGTGCTGGGTTCGCACGTGTCGCAGAAGGGTTCCCTGGTCGATGCCGACAAGACCCGTTTCGATTTCAGCCACAACGCCCCGATGACCGCTGAGGAAATCCGTCGTGTGGAAGAGATCGTCAACCGCGAAGTGCTGGCCAACGTCGCCACCGGCGCGCAGCTGATGGGTTACGACGATGCGATTGCCGCTGGCGCCATGGCGCTGTTCGGCGAGAAGTACGGCGACCAGGTGCGCGTGCTTTCCATCGGCACCTCCACCGAACTGTGCGGTGGTACCCACGTCACCCGTACCGGTGACATCGGCTTGTTCAAGATCGTCTCCGAAGGCGGTGTCGCTGCCGGTATCCGCCGCGTCGAAGCCGTCACCGGCGAAGGCGCGCTGGCGCTGGTGCAGTCGCTGTCGAGCCGCGTGGCCGAAGCCGCTGCGGCGCTCAAGACCCAGCCGGAAGAACTGCTGCCGCGCATCGGCCAGGTGCAGGACCAGGTCAAGGCGCTGGAAAAGGAACTGGCTTCGCTGAAGTCCAAGCTGGCGTCCAGCCAGGGCGACGAACTGGTCAGCCAGGCCGTGGACATCAACGGCATCAAGGTGCTGGCGGCGACGCTGGAAGGCGCCGATGTGGCGACCCTGCGCGAGACCATGGACAAGTTGAAGGACAAGCTCAAGACCGCCGCCATCGTGCTGGGCAGCGTCAAGGATGGCAAGGTCAGCCTGATCGCTGGCGTGACGGCCGACGCGACCTCCAAGGTCAAGGCGGGCGAACTGGTCAACTTCGTCGCCCAGCAGGTCGGCGGCAAGGGTGGCGGCCGTCCGGACATGGCCCAGGCTGGCGGCACCGAGCCGGCAGCCCTGCCGGGCGCGCTGCAAGGCGTGGCGGGCTGGGTCCAGTCCAAGCTGTAATCTTCATTGACCCTCGGTCCGGAGCGCGCATGAGTCAATTCAAGTTCTGCCCGGTCTGCGCAGCATCGCTGGAGCTGCGCGCCGATGAAGGCGAGGCCGGGAAAGTCCGGCTGGCCTGTCCCGATGGTCACTGGACGCATTGGGACAACCCCTTGCCGGTCTTGGCCGCGCTGGTGGAAATCGACGGCAAGATGCTCACTGCGCGCAACGCCGCCTGGGCCGAGGGGCGCTTTGCCCTGATCACCGGTTTCATGGAACGCGGCGAGACGCCCGAACAGGGTATCGCCCGCGAACTGAAGGAAGAGACCGACCTGGACGCCCAGGAGATCGAGCTCATCGGCGTCTATGAATTCATGCGCAAGAACGAGCTGATCATTGCCTACTACGTCAAGGCGAGCGGCTCGATCAGGCTGTCGCCGGAACTGGTCGAATATCGGCTCACCGAGGCGGCCGACCTGCGTCCCTGGCCGGCCGGCACCGGTCATGCGGTGGCAGACTGGATGCGCCGGCGCGGGCTGGAAGTCCAGTATGTCGAGTTTGCCGGCTCAAGTAGCCCCATCGAAGCGCCGCAGGTGCTGAAGTAGGCAACAGGCATGGCGCAAGACGCTGCGTTCCGCCTAAGAGGGATATTTGATTGCTTTTGCACAAGCCTAGTGCGGCGAAAACAACATAACTTGTGCAATGCATCAAGTCGGCGCATTTTGCAGTAAAATCGTTTTCGTCGTGATCCATTTTGAGTCGATGTAATGACCATTCAATTTCACCGGGAACTCGATGCGCGCGGTCTGAACTGTCCGCTGCCCATCCTCAAGACCAAGAAGGCGCTGGCCGACATGGCCAGTGGACAGGTGCTCAGGGTGACCGCCACCGATACCGGGTCGGTGCGCGATTTCCAGGCCTTTGCCAAGCAGACCGGCAACGATCTGCTGGAGCAGTCGCAGAATGATGAGCACGAGTTCATCTTCTTCATGAAGCGCAAGTAATCCATTCCTGTTCCGTCCAACCGGGCCGGAGATGAAAAAACCCGCAGCTCGTCCGAACTGCGGGTTTTTTATCGTCCTGCGCCAGCCTGCGCTCAGAATTCCGGGTGGAAGCTCTCCGCCCGGGCGATGGGCCAGAACTTTTCATAGACCCGATAGCGGTAATTGCCGTCCAGCAAGTCATTGGGCTGCAGGTATTTCAGCACGTTGGACATGAGCTGGATTTCATGGTCGTTGATGCGCCGCACGATGTGATGCGGGCGCAGCGCCGAGGTATGCGGCAGGCCTGCCGCCTGCACCAGTTCCTGTAGCGCGTGCAGGGTGCTCTGGTGGAAACGGAAGACGCGCTCGGCCTTGTCCGGCACCACCAGGGCGCGGGCGCGGTCGGCGTTCTGGGTGGCCACGCCGGTGGGGCAGCGGTCGGTGTGGCAGCTCTGCGACTGGATGCAGCCCAGCGCGAACATGAAGCCGCGCGCCGAATTGCACCAGTCCGCCCCCAGCGCCAGCGTGCGCGCCACGTCGAAGGCGGTGATGATCTTGCCGCTGGCGCCGATCTTGACCTTGTCGCGCAGGCCAATCCCCACCAGCGTGTTATGCACCATCACCAGCCCCTCCTGCAGTGGCATGCCGACGTGGTCGACGAATTCCAGCGGGGCCGCGCCAGTGCCGCCTTCGGAGCCGTCCACGGTGATGAAGTCCGGCACGATGCCGGTCTTCAACATGGCCTTGGCGATGCCGAAGAATTCCCAGGGGTGGCCCACGCACAGCTTGATGCCGACCGGCTTGCCGCCGGACAGGCCGCGCAGCTTCTCGATGAATTCCAGCAGGCCGACGGGGGTGGAGAAGGACGAGTGCACGGCCGGCGAGATGCAGTCCACCCCCATGGGAATGCCGCGTGTGGCGGCGATTTCCGGGGTGATCTTGGCGGCCGGCAGCACCCCGCCGTGGCCGGGTTTGGCGCCTTGCGAGAGCTTCACCTCGATCATCTTGATCTGCGGCGATTGCGCTTGCGCGGTGAATTTCTCGTCGTTGAAACTGCCATCGGCATTGCGGCAGCCGAAGTAGCCCGAGGCGATCTGCCAGACCAGGTCGCCGCCGAATTCGCGGTGGTATTCGGAGACCGAGCCTTCGCCGGTGTCGTGGGCGAAGTTGCCTTTCTTGGCGCCCTGGTTGAGCGCCCGGATGGCGTTGGCCGAGAGCGAGCCAAAGCTCATCGCCGAGACATTGAAGACCGACATGGAGTAGGGCTGGGCCCGATCCGCCCCGACGATGACGCGGAAATCATGGCTGGCGATCTTGGTCGGCGACAGCGAATGGCCTATCCATTCATGGCCGGCCTGCTGCATGTCCAGTTCGGTGCCGAAGGGGCGGCTGTCGACCTCGGCCTTGGCGCGCTGGTAGACGATGCTGCGCTTCTTGCGCGAGAAGGGGCGGCCATCCATCTCGTCTTCGAAGAAATACTGGCGCAGTTCGGGCCGGATGGCTTCGAACATGAAGCGGAAGTGGCCGATGAGGGGATAGTTGCGCAGTACCGCATGGCGCTTCTGCAGCAGGTCATGCAGGCCCACGGCGGTGAGCGCCAGCGGGATCAGCGCCCAGCCCCAGCCCAGTTGGTGGCTGGCGGCCAGCGCCAGCAGTGTTGCGGTCAGAACGAGTGCAGCCCAGAAGGCCAGATAGCGGTTTGCCCACATAAGAGAGTCCGATGGTTGTCATGGTCGAGCCGGCGCTGACGTGGTCACATGGTCACAGCCCTTGCGACAGCTCATCCGGATTCTAACGCCTCGGCCCGGAGGGCGCGCGCGTCGAACTGAGGGGTGTTTCCGGTCGATTTGCGGAGGGACTGAGGATGGGCGCGGTTTTTACCGCAGTGGCATCGTTATTGCTTCACTGAATCATCCAACCAGGCCGCCGCGGGGATTCGGCGTTCGGGTTCATCGACTTACAACCACACACTCCGCCTGCCGCCGGGCGGGGCGAGACATCACATGTCGTTATGAAAACAGCTGCCTCACCGGCTTCTTGCCGCCCGGACCCGGATCAGAACAGGGCCGTCGTGGCCATCCCGCGCTCGCCGCGGCTCTTGGAAACCCTGCTGGTCAACCTGGATGGCGTGGTCTACCGCTGCCGCGACGACGCGCAATGGACCATGGAGTTCGTCAGCGAAGGCTGCCTGGCGCTGACCGGTTATCTGCCGGAAGACTTGTTGCTGAACCAGCGCCTGTCCTTCCTGGAGCTGACCCATCCCGAAGATCGCGCCATGGTGCGCGACCATATCGACGCCTGCATGCGCGAGCGTCACCGCATCGATATCGAATACCGCATCGTGCGCGCCGATGGGGGTGTGCGCTGGGTGTGGGAGCGCGGCGTGGGGATCTACAACGCCAGTGGGCGGGTGGAGGCGATAGAAGGCTTCCTGCAGGACGTGACCGAGCGCAAGGAGGCGGCCCAGGCCCTGCAGGAGGCTGAGCGGCGTTATCGCAGCATCTTCGAGAACGCCATCGAAGGGGTGTTCCAGACCACGCCCGACGGCACCTATATCGCCGTCAATCCGGCGCTGGCGCGCATCTATGGCTACCACTCGCCGGAAGACCTGATCGTGGGGCTGCGCGACATCAGCCATCAGCTCTACGTGGAACCGGAGCGCCGCCAGGAGTTCATGCGGCTGATGGAAGAGCAGGGCTCGGTGTCCAATTTCGAGTCGCGGGTCTACCGCCGTGACGGCGAGATCATCTGGATTTCCGAAAACGCCCGTGCGGTCTACGACGAGGCCGGCAAGCTGAGCTGCTACGAAGGGACGGTAGAGGCCATCACCGAGCGCAAGGCCCATGAGGCCGAGATGCGACACCAAGCCACCCACGATGCCCTGACCGGATTGCCCAACCGCAACATGTTGCACGAACACCTGCAGCGCGCCTTGCTGGTGGCGCGGCAGAAGGGGGCGCTGACGGCCGTGGCCTTCGTGGATCTGGACCAGTTCAAGTTCATCAACGACAGCCTGGGGCACCAGGTCGGAGATGAACTGCTCAAGACCGTGGCGCAGCGGCTGCAGGCTTGCCTGCGCGAGGCCGACATGGTGGCCCGCCAGGGCGGCGACGAATTCGTGCTGGTGTTGCAGAACCAGACCGAGGGCGAAGCGGGCATCGCCGAGGTGATGCAGCGCATCCTGGCGGCGGTGGCGCGTCCCTGGCAGGCCGGTGAGCGTGAGTTCCAGGTGACGGCCAGCATCGGCGTGAGCCGCTATCCGGCTGATGGCAAGGATGTGGAAAGCCTGCTCAAGCACGCCGATTCGGCCATGTATCGGGCCAAGGAGCAGGGGCGCAACAATTTCCAGTTCTTCGCGCCGTGGATGGACAGCCAGGTCAGCAATCGGCTGGAAATGCTGATCAACCTGCGCCGCGCACTCGACCAGGACGAGTTCAAGCTCTACTACCAGCCCAAGCTGAGCCTGCAGGATGGTCGCCTCGTCGGCGCCGAAGCCCTGATCCGCTGGGAGTCGCCGCAGCAGGGGATGGTGCCGCCGGACCGCTTCATTCCCTTTGCCGAAGAGGCCGGGCTGATCGTGCCCATCGGCGAATGGGTGCTGCGTACCGCCTGCCGGCAGAACAAGGCATGGCAGCAGGCTGGGCTGCCGCCCATCCCGGTGGCGGTGAACCTGTCGCCACGGCAGCTGAACCAGAGCCTGCCCGATTTCGTGGCCGGGGTGCTGGCGCAGAGCGGACTGGCGGCGTCCTGGCTGGAGCTGGAGATTACCGAAAACGTCGTCATGAAGGATGCCGAAAAGAGCGTCGCCACCCTGCATGCCTTGAAACGCCTGGGTTTGCAGATCTCGGTGGATGACTTTGGCACCGGTTATTCCAGTTTGTCCTATTTGCGCCGCTTCCCGGTCGATGCGCTCAAGATCGACAAGTCCTTCGTGCGCGACATCGTCCGCGACGCCGACAGCGCAGCCATCGTCAAGGCCATCATCTCGTTGGGGCATATCCTGAACCTGCGCGTCATTGCCGAGGGGGTGGAGGATGAGGAGCAGCATGCTTTCCTGAAGGAAAATGCCTGCGATGAAGTACAGGGTTATTACTTTGGCAAGCCCATGGAGGTCGCGGTATTTACCGCCTGGATGAGCGAGCAGGCGCAGGCAGGTCAGATCCTGTCATGCAAATAATTGTCCGCAGGGCGCAACAGGCTGCATCGCCGGATTTGTTTGTGCTACACTCCGCGCAGTACATTTTTAAGCCTTGCGCCCCATCGCCGCAGCCTGTGCGGCCAATAACGGAACCATGACGCAAGGCCGGTAGTTGAAAAGGTGCAGATCGGCCGTCCGCAACCCCGCGACAAGACGGCTTTGCGAAAGCGCGCTACCTCCGCGACGCCGATTTGCCCGGGTCTTAGATTCCAGCTCATTCAATCTCCAAATACCGGAAGGCAGCGCCGCTGCATCCAGCATTGCGCCAACACTGCGCCAGACTTGCCGTACCTGGCTTGTCCGAGGTGCAGTCGTCGCAGGCATGCCGGGCTGGAGCCAAGCTGCAAGCCGAACTTTTGTTAACAACAAGACGCACAAGAGTGGTACATGAATATTGCTGAGGCCAAGAAAGTCCTCGAAACTGCATTGCTGTGCACGCATGAGCCCCTGTCGATCAATGATCTGAAGAAGCTGTACGTCGATCCCGAGAGCGAGGAGAGCAGCGACATCAATGCCGAGATGATCCGGCAGATGCTCGACGAACTGCGCACCGAATGGGCCGACAAGGGCGTGGAAGTGGTCAGCCTCTCGACTGGCTGGCGCTTCCAGAGCCGCAAGGAAATGAAGGTCTACCTGGAGCGCCTCAACCCCGAGAAGCCGCCCAGGTACACCCGGGCCACGCTGGAAACCCTGGCCATCATTGCCTACCGCCAGCCGGTGACGCGTGGCGACATTGAAGACATCCGGGGCGTGGCGGTCAATTCGCAGACCATCAAGATGCTGGAAGAGCGCGGCTGGATCGAATCGATCGGCCACCGCGACGTGCCGGGACGGCCGGCCCTGTTTGCCACTACCCGCAAGTTCCTGGATGACCTGGGCCTGAGCGCGCTGGAAGAATTGCCGCCGCTGCAGCAGGTCAGCGGCGAAGCGGCAGCCCAGGGCGCACTGCTGGAGCTGCAGGCGCTGGAAAGCGGCGTGGCCGCGCTGGCAGAGAAAGAGCAGGAGCAGGTTGCCGATGAGCAGTCCGTAGAGGACGATCAGTCAGCCCAGGCGCCCCAGATTGATGCGGAACTGCAAGACAGCGCCGCGACCCAGGCGGCTGAATCGACAGAGGCGACTCGATCGCCGGAAACCGTTGATCAAGCCGCCGCCGAAGTGAACACGGCAGAGCAAGAAGTCGCCGGGCAAGCCGAAGCAGCGGACGTCCAAGGGGATGAGGACGCCGCCGCAGCAGCCAGCGATGCAGACGATTCTGCGCAAACGCATGAACCATTTGAGCAAGACCTTGCCGTAACAGGCACAGACGCCATCGAAGCCGCCGATGCAGAAGCGACAGGCGAGCATAACGACACCACCGAGCGGGCCGAAGAGCGGGAAGACGACGCACGTCCGCCACATCAAGATTCGAAGAATGAAGCCAACTAGTTCCAAAGACGACACCCAGGTCGAACTTGCTGCGGCCGACGCCGCTGCCGCCGATAAGCCGGTGAAAAAGCGCCCCCGCAAGACTGCGGCCAGCGCCGATGCGCCTGCTGCTGCGCCCGCAGCGGCCGAAGCGGCCGATACCGCTGCACCTGCTCCCAAGAAGCGCGCCGTGCGCGCCAAGAAGCCGGCGGCCGACGAAACGGCGGTAGTGGCCGAGGCGGCTGCAGCACCGGCGCCGGAGAAAAAGCCGCGCGCCACCAAGCCCCGCACCAAGAAGGCTGAAGAGCCGCAAGTGGCCGAGGCTGCCGCGCCTGCGCAAATGAGCCTGGACATGGATGCACCGGCCAAGGCCAAGCCGGCCAAGACCACCAAGCCGCGTGGCAAGGCCAAGCCGGTCGAGGCCGAGCAGATCGCTGCCCCGGCGCCGGCCGAGTTGCCCAAGGTGATCGTCACGGTCGGTGACGAAGTGGTGGCGCCGCCGGTGCTGCTGGACGCGCCCGCCGACCCCAATCGCAACAAGCCTGCCCGCCGTGGCGTGCGCGGTCCGCGTGCACTGCGCAACAACCGTGCCGCGCAACGCGCTGCCGCCAGCGCCGAGGGTGGCGTTCCCGGCAAGGCCGATAACGGCGCCGCACCCGAACAACAGCCGCGCGGCCAGTTTGGCAAGGGCCACGGCCAGGGCGGCCAGAATGCTCTGAACGGCCAGGGTCAGCAGGGCAAGAAGAATTTCGACAAGAACGGCAAGAAGCCCAAGGCGCCGCAACTGGGCCTGCGCGCCGCCGAGCCGGTGGACGACATCTTCTCCTACGTCACCTCCGAAGCCTATGACCGCGACGAAAACCCCAAGGGTGGCGCGCGTCAACCGCATCAGATGCGCGGCAAGAATGGTCGTCGCGACCTGACCGCCGAGGACGATGCTCCCAAACTGCACAAGGTGCTGGCTGACGCTGGTCTGGGTTCGCGCCGCGACATGGAAGAACTGATCGTGGCTGGCCGCGTGTCGGTCAATGGCGAGCCCGCCCACATCGGTCAGCGCATCCTGCCCACCGACGCCGTGCGCATCAACGGCAAGCTGATCCAGCGCAAGGTGAGCAAGCGCCCGCCGCGCGTGCTGGTCTATCACAAGCCTGCCGGCGAGATCGTCAGCCATGCCGATCCGGAAGGCCGCAATTCCGTCTTCGACCGCCTGCCGACCATGAAGGCCGGCAAGTGGCTGGCCGTGGGCCGCCTGGATTACAACACCGAAGGCCTGCTGCTGTTTACCACCTCCGGTGACCTGGCCAATCGCCTGATGCACCCGCGCTACAACATCGAGCGCGAGTATGCCGTGCGCACGCTGGGCGAGCTGGAAGAGGGCATGCGCCAGAAGCTGCTGTCCGGCGTGGAGCTCGATGACGGCCCGGCGCAGTTCTCGCGTATCGCCGATGGCGGAGGCGAAGGCGTCAACAAGTGGTACCGCGTGACCATCGGCGAAGGCCGTAATCGCGAAGTGCGCCGCATGTTCGAGGCCGTCGGCCTGACCGTCTCGCGCCTGATCCGTACGCGCTACGGCGCCATGACCCTGCCGCAGACCCTGCGTCGCGGTCGCTGGGAAGAGCTGGAAGAAAACGCCGTGCGCAACCTGATGGCGGCCTGTGGCCTGGAAAAGCAGGCCGGCGAAGGCAAGTCCGGCAACGGCAGCCATGCTGGCAAGGCGCAGGGCCAAGCACAGGGCAACGGCAATGGTCCGCGCGGCAATGGTATGCAGAACAAGGGGCCGCAAAAGGGCCGTGGCGGCAATTACGGCAGCCGGGGCGGCAACTACGGCAATCAAGGCGGCAACTATGGCAACCAGAGTGGTGGCTATGGTGGCGGCAACAAGGGCGGCCAGCCCAAGAGCCGCCAGCCCGATCCGCTGCAGACCGCGCTGGGATTCCCCGATGCCGGCCAGCGTCGCAACAACCGTCCGCAACGCGGCGGCAACAGCGCGCCCAACTTCATGCTCGGTGGTTTGCCGGGCATGAATCGCCGTCGCGGCGGCCGCTGAGTCTGCGGGACTGCGCTTGCCTGCGCATTTCCGGCAGGCAAGTGTGGACCTGTTGCTTGCGCATGATTGGTGGGAGAGCCACGTCGATGACGTTTTTTATGAACGTTTTTGACGTTTCGGGCTCATTCCGGAATTGCTGCCGATACCTGAATCGGTTATAATGTGTTAGTTAAACGCAACCTGCCGCGAATCGCATATGTGATAAATCATTGATAGATCCGCCTGCGCCATGAACGATGGAAGTACGGTGGTTCGCGTGATGTGTGATCTCGCGTTGCGTGAGATAACAAAAGATGGGCAGATGCCCATTTTTTTTTTGCTGATCAATTTTAGATGTCTGCTTGCCCCCGCTGGCAAACCGGCATCCTGATGGAGAAATAGTCTTGCAATTGCTGGAGCTGATCGAATCCACCCTCGCGGGCCTGGGCTACGAACTGGTCGAGTTCGAGAAGGCGCCGCGCGGTCTGGTGCGCGTCTTCATCGATTTCCCGTTCGACCCTGAAGCAGAAGAAGCGCGTTCGATCACCGTCGAGGATTGCGAGAAGGCGACGCATCAGTTGCTGCACGTCTTCACCGTTGAAAACGTGCTCTATGAACGTCTGGAAGTCTCCTCGCCCGGGCTGGACCGCCCCCTGAAGAAGTTCATTGACTTCGTGCGTTTCGTGGATTGCGAAGCCGTCGTCAAGTTGCGCGTGCCGCTGCCCGGTACGTCCAATCGCAAGACCTATGAAGGCGTGCTGCGCGAACCGGAAGGCGAGGAACTGGTATTGGAATTTGAAGCAAACGATGGGTCGGCTGCCGTGTTGAATTTCACGCTGGCCGATGTGGATAAGGCACACCTGGTGCCGCAGGTCGATTTTAGGAGTCGCAAAGGATGAGTCGCGAAATTTTGTTGTTGGTCGATGCGCTGGCGCGCGAAAAGAACGTCGATAAGGAAGTCGTCTTCGGCGCCCTGGAGCATGCGCTCGCGCAGGCTACCAAGAAGCGCTATGAAGGCGAGGTCGACATTCGCGTCTCGATCGACCGTGAAAGCGGCGAATTCGAATCGTTCCGCCGCTGGCACGTGGTGCCCGACGAAGCCGGCCTGCAACTGCCCGACCAGGAAGTGCTGCTGTTCGAAGCCAAGGAACAGTTCCCCGATATCGAAGTCGATGAGTACATCGAAGATCCGATCGAATCCGTCGAGTTCGGCCGCCGTTTCGCCCAGGACACCAAGCAGGTCGTCCTGCAGCGCATCCGCGACGCCGAGCGCGAGCAGATCCTGGCGGACTTCCTGGCCCGTGGCGACGCCCTGGTGACTGGCACCATCAAGCGCATGGAGCGCGGTGACGCCATCATCGAATCCGGCAAGATCGAAGCCCGCCTGCCGCGCGACCAGATGATCCCAAAGGAAAACCTGCGCATCGGCGACCGCGTCCGTGCCTACATCCTGCGCGTGGACCGTAGCGCCCGTGGCCCCCAGGTGATCCTGTCGCGCACCGCGCCGGAATTCATCATGAAGCTGTTCGAGCTGGAAGTGCCGGAAATCGAACAAGGCTCGCTGGAAATCAAGTCCGCTGCCCGTGACCCGGGCGTGCGCGCCAAGATCGCGGTCTACACCGCCGACAAGCGCATCGACCCCATCGGTACCTGCGTGGGCATGCGCGGTTCGCGCGTGCAGGCCGTCACCGGTGAGCTGGGCGGCGAGCGCGTGGACATCGTGCTGTGGTCGGAAGACCCGGCGCAGTTCGTCATCGGCGCGCTGGCCCCGGCCAACGTCACCTCGATCGTGGTCGATGAAGAAAAGCATGCCATGGATGTGGTGGTGGATGAAGAGAACCTCGCCATCGCCATCGGCCGCGGCGGCCAGAACGTGCGTCTGGCAGCCGAGCTGACCCGCTGGCAGATCAATATCATGACGGCCGAGGAATCGGCCGACAAGTCGGCGGCCGAGACCGCGCTGATCCGTACGCTGTTCATGGAAAAGCTCGATGTTGACCAGGAAGTGGCCGACATCCTGGTCGAGGAAGGTTTCTCGACCCTGGAAGAAATCGCCTACGTGCCGATCACCGAAATGCTGGAGATCGAATCGTTCGACGAAGAGACCGTCAATGAGCTGCGCAACCGCGCCCGCGACGCCCTGGTGACCGAAGCGATCGCCTCCGAAGAAGGCCTGGAAGGCATGGAAGAGGAGCTGATCAACTTCGAAGGCCTGGACCGTGTGCTGGCCGGCAAGCTGGGCCTGGCAGGCGTGAAGACGCTGCCGGCCTTCGCCGGCCTGGCTTATGACGAATTCGGCGCGATCCTGGCCCTGCCTTCCGAGCGCGCGCGCCAACTGATTGAAAATGCATTTGAAGATGTGACCGACGATGAAATGAAGCTCATCGATTCCAAATACGATGAGCGCGCCAAGGCCCTGCAGGCCAAGGCATGGAGCGCAGTCGAAGGCCGCTGAGAAGCGGAGCGTCTCCACATCATCTGCCGAGCCACATAGAAAAGAGGACTGAATGGCGAGTAACAACGTTGCCCAATTTGCCACCGAGCTTAAGATGCCTGCTGACCTGCTGCTGACCCAGCTGCGTTCGGCCGGTGTCGAGAAGAGCTCTGCATCCGACTCCCTGTCGAAGGAAGACAAGGACCGCCTGCTTGAACACCTGCGCCGTTCGCGCGGAGCCGCGCCGGAAGGCGAGAAGAAGAAGATCACGCTGACCCGCAAGGAAACCACCGAGATCAAGCAGGCCGATGCAACCGGCAAATCGCGCACGATCCAGGTGGAAGTGCGCAAGAAGCGCACCTTCATCAAGCGTGACGAGCCCGGTGCCGACGAGTCCGCAGCGCGTGCTGCGGCCCCTCAGCGCGACCCGGCCGTCGAAGCGCAGGAACGTGAGCAGGAAGAGGCTCGCCGTCAGGCTGAACTGAAGGCCCAGCAAGAACGTCTGGCGCAACTGGAGGCCGAACGCGCCGCCCAGGCCAAGGCTGCCGAACTGGAACAGCAACGCGCCCGCGAAGAAGCGGAAGCCGAAGCCAAGCGCCAGGCGGCTGAAGCCGCTGCGGCGGCCGAAGCCGAGAAGGCCAAGGCGGCGGCTGCGAGCTCGAAGGCTCCTGCTGCGGCTGCTGCGGCCCAGGCACCTGCCGTCGATCCGGCTGTGGAAGAAAAGAAGCGCGCTGCTGCTGAAGAAGCGAAGAAAAAGGCAGAAGCTGCCGCCAAGGAAGCCGCTGACCGCGCTGCTGCCGCCGACCGCGCCCGCAAGGCCGTGGAAGACGAAGTGGCCCAGATCAAGGCCATGATGAATGCGCCGCGTCGCGTCATCAAGGCACCGGAACCTGCACCGGCCCCGGCCAAGACCTCGGAAGGCACGCTGCACAAGCCGGCCACCGCGGCCAAGCCGGGTGAGAAGAAGGATGACAAGAAGCCCGCCGTGGCCGCAGACAAGAAGTCGATCAAGTCGGCCAATGTCTCCTCCACCTGGCAGGATGATGCCAAGAAGCGTGGTGCCGGCGGCATGAAGTCGCGTGGCGCCACCGGTGGTGGTGGCCGTGACGGCTGGCGTGCCGGCCCCAAGGGCCGTCGTCACTCGCATGGCGATGACCAGCGTGAAAGCAACTTCCAGGTGCCCACCGAAGCCGTCGTGCACGATGTCTACGTGCCCGAAACCATCACCGTGGCCGAAGTGGCCCACAAGATGGCGGTCAAGGCCTCCGAAGTCATCAAGCACCTGATGAAGCTGGGCCAGATGGTCACCATCAACCAGGTGCTGGATCAGGAAACCGCGATGATCGTGGTGGAAGAAATGGGTCACCGCGCCCACGCCGCCAAGCTGGACGATCCCGAAGCCCTGCTGGTCGAAGGCGAAGAGCACGGCGACGCAGAAGCGCTGCCGCGCGCACCGGTGGTTACCGTCATGGGTCACGTCGACCACGGCAAGACCTCGCTGCTGGACTACATCCGTCGCACCAAGGTGGCTTCGGGTGAAGCTGGCGGCATTACCCAGCACATCGGCGCCTACCACGTGGAAACCCCGCGCGGCATGATCACCTTCCTGGATACCCCGGGCCACGAGGCGTTCACCGCCATGCGTGCCCGCGGTGCCAAGGCAACCGACATCGTGATTCTGGTGGTGGCCGCCGACGACGGCGTGATGCCCCAGACCAAGGAAGCGATTGCCCACGCCAAGGCCGGCGGTGTACCGCTGGTGGTGGCCATCAACAAGATCGACAAGCCGGGCGCCAACCCCGACCGCGTCAAGCAGGAACTGATCGCCGAAGAAGTGGTGCCGGAAGAATACGGTGGCGATGCCCCGTTCATCGCCGTCTCCGCCAAGACCGGCGAAGGCATCGACTCGCTGCTGGAAAACGTCCTGCTGCAAGCCGAAGTGCTGGAACTGAAGGCCCCGGTCGAAGTGCCGGCCCGTGGCCTGGTGATCGAAGCCAAGCTGGACAAGGGCCGCGGCCCGGTGGCAACGATCCTGGTGCAGTCCGGTACCCTGAAGCGCGGCGACGTCGTGCTGGCCGGTTCGGCCTATGGCCGTGTGCGTGCAATGCTGGACGAAAACGGCAAGAACATCGCCGAGGCAGGTCCGTCCCTGCCGGTGGAAATCCAGGGCCTGACCGAAGTGCCCTCCGCTGGTGAAGAAGTGGTGGTCATGACCGACGAGCGCAAGGCGCGCGAAATCGGCCTGTTCCGCCAGGGCAAGTTCCGCGACGTGAAGCTGGCCAAGCAGCAGGCCGCCAAGCTGGAAAACATGTTCGACCAGATGACCGAAGGCGAGGTCAAGAACCTGCCGATGATCATCAAGACCGACGTGCAAGGTTCCCAGGAAGCGCTGGTGCAGTCGCTGCAGAAGCTGTCGACCAACGAAGTGCGCGTCCAGGTGGTGCATGCCGCCGTGGGTGGCATCAGCGAAAACGACGTCAACCTGGCGGTCGCTTCGAAGGCGGTCATCATCGGCTTCAACACCCGTGCCGATGCGTCGGCTCGCAAGCTGGCCGAAGCCTCGGGCGTGGACATCCGTTACTACAACATCATCTATGATGCGGTGGACGAGGTGAAGGCCGCGATGTCGGGCATGCTGTCCCCGGAAAAGCGCGAACAGGCGCTGGGCCTGGTGGAAATCCGCCAGGTGTTCGTGGTCAGCAAGGTTGGCTCGATCGCCGGTTGCTACGTGCTCGAAGGCCTGGTCAAGCGTGGCTCGCAAGTACGCCTGCTGCGCAACAACGTGGTGGTGTGGACCGGCGAACTGGACTCGCTCAAGCGCTTCAAGGACGACGTCAAGGAAGTCAAGTCGGGCTTCGAGTGCGGTCTGTCGCTCAAGGGCTACAACGACATCGAAGTGGGCGATCAGCTCGAAATCTTCGAAGTCCAGGAAGTCGCCCGTACCCTGTAATGCAATACGCCGGCGTATCGTTCGCGATGCGCCGGCTTCACTGGCAAGATCCGTCGCAGCAACGCGGGAATCCTCCCGCCACGCCATCGGCGGATTGTTTTTTTAAAGCATGGCAAAACACAGCAAATCCATTCCCGGACGCGGCTTGCGCGTCGCCGACCAGATCCAGCGCGACCTGTCGGAGTTGATCGCCTTCGAGCTGAAGGATCCGCGGGTGGGCATGATCACCATTACCGAAGTGCAGGTCACCCCGGACTACGCGCACGCCAAGGTCTTCTTCACCACGCTGGTGGACAACCCGGACGCGATCAAGAACACCCTGGCCGGCCTGCGCAAGGCGGGCGGTTACCTGCGCACCCAGCTGGGCCGCAGGCTGACCATCCACACCCTGCCGGAACTGCATTTCGTGCACGACAACTCGACGGCACGCGGCATTGAAATGTCGCGCCTGATTGACGAAGCCAACGCTACCCGCGCCAAGGATTCGGACGACGAGGCTTGACGCCTGGCCGCGCTATGCGGGCAGCGCTGGCTGCGTGCGCAGTCTTGCGGTTTTCTTCATTTTCTTCACACCGGTCTGCATCTTCCTTCATCGGAGCGTGAGGCCGTTCTTGCATTTCATGGCCGACGATACGACGGCGGACACCATGTCCGCTCCTCCTGATACTCCGCAGCCGCGCGCCAAGCGCGGCCAGCAGGCCCGCACGCCGCGTCCCCCGCGCGTGCCGGTGCATGGCGTGCTGTTGCTGGACAAGCCGGTCGGCTTGTCGTCCAACGACGCCCTGATCCGTGCCAAGCGCATGCTCAATGCGCCCAAGGCGGGCCATACCGGCACGCTGGACCCGTTTGCCACCGGCTTGTTGCCGCTGTGCTTCGGCGAAGCCACCAAGTTCTCGCAGGACTTGCTGGAAGCCGACAAGACCTACGAGGCAGTAGTCCACCTGGGCGTGCGCACCGATACCGGCGACACCGAAGGGCAGGTCATCAGCGAGCGCGCCGTCGAGGTCAGCATGGAGCAGATCGAAGCGGCCATGGCGCAATTCCGTGGCCCCATCAGCCAGGTGCCGCCCATGCACTCGGCCTTGAAGCGCGACGGCAAGCCCTTGTACGAATATGCGCGCGCCGGCATCACGCTGGAACGCGAAGCCCGCGACGTCACCATCCACGCGCTGGAACTGCTGGATTACCAGGCGCCGATGCTGCGCATTCGCGTCACCTGCAGCAAAGGCACCTACATCCGCGTGCTCGGTGAAGATATCGGCGAGGTGCTGGGCTGCGGTGCGCACCTCAATGCGCTGCGCCGTATTGGCGTGGGTCCGCTTACCCTGGACGGGGCAGTCACGCTGGAGGCCTTTGACGCCGCCGGTGAGCTCGACGCCCGCAAGGCCTTGCTGTTGCCGGTGGACGGACTCCTGCGCAGCTTCCCAGCGGTGCAACTGAGCGATGAGCTGGCGCGCCGCTTCCTGCACGGCCAGCGCTTGCCGCTGGGCAAGGAAGGCGTGGCTGTGCCGCAGCAGCCTGGCCGCGTACGCGTCTACCGCAGTTCCGATGCCGCCTTGCTGGGCACCGGACTGTTGCAGGAATACGCCATCCTGGCCCCCGAACGGCTGGTGTCCACCGCCTGAGGACAGATGGCGTCGAAGCGGCTTGCAGTGCGACTTCCGGGGCCGCCCCGAAGCAGCGGCAAGCCGTTGATAACACAGGTTTTTCCAAAGTTCATGCGTCGCAACATGCTATAATGCGCGCCTCCCGAGAATCGGCATTCCCAACCACATTCACCATGTCAAACAATATCCGCGCAATTCGCAACATCGCCATCATCGCCCACGTTGACCACGGCAAGACCACCCTGGTGGACCAGCTGCTGCGCCAGTCCGGCACCTTCCGCGACAACCAGCAAGTGGACAACCGCGTGATGGACTCCAACGACATCGAAAAGGAACGCGGCATCACCATCCTGTCGAAGAACTGCGCGGTGGAATACAAGGGCACCCACATCAACATCGTCGACACCCCAGGCCACGCCGACTTCGGCGGTGAAGTCGAGCGCGTGCTGTCGATGGTGGACTCGGTGCTGCTGCTGGTGGATGCCCAGGAAGGCCCGATGCCGCAGACCCGCTTCGTGACCCGCAAGGCGCTGGCCCTGGGCCTGAAGCCCATCGTCGTCCTGAACAAGATCGACCGTCCGGGCGCACGCGCCGAGTGGGCCATCAACGCCACCTTCGAACTGTTCGACAAGCTGGGCGCGACCGAAGAGCAGTTGGACTTCCCCGTGATCTACGCCTCGGGCCTGAACGGCTACGCCAGCCTGGATCCGGAAGCGCGCGACGGCAACATGGAGCCGCTGTTCGACGCCATCCTGAAGTACGTCCCGGCCCGCAAGGATGACCCGGACGCACCGCTGCAACTGCAGATCACCTCGCTGGAATACTCTTCCTACGTCGGCAAGATCGGCGTGGGCCGCATCCTGGCCGGCCGCGTCAAGGGCGGTCAGGACGTGGTGTGGATGAATGGTCCGGAAGACAAGCCGACCAAGGCCCGCATCAATCAGGTGCTGACCTTCAAGGGCCTGGAACGCGTGCTGGTCGATGAAGCCCTGGCTGGCGACATCGTGCTGATCAACGGTATCGAGGAAATCGGCATCGGCTCCACCATCTGTTCCCCGGACGCGCCCAACGGCCTGCCGATGCTGAAGGTGGATGAGCCGACCCTGACCATGAACTTCATGGTCAACACCTCGCCGCTGGCTGGCCGCGAAGGCAAGTTCGTCACCACCCGCCAGATCCGCGACCGCCTGGAAAAGGAACTGAAGTCCAACATGGCGCTGCGCGTGGTGCAGGCCGAGAACGACGACTCGACCTATGAAGTGTCGGGCCGTGGTGAATTGCACCTGACCATCCTGATCGAAAACATGCGCCGTGAAGGCTTCGAGCTGGCCGTCTCGCGTCCGCGCGTGGTGTTCCGCATGGTCAACGGCGTGCGCGAAGAGCCGTACGAGAACCTGACCGTCGACGTCGAAGAAACCCACCAGGGCGGCGTCATGGAAGAACTGGGCCGCCGCCGTGGCGACCTGCAGAACATGGAACCGGACGGCAAGGGCCGTGTGCGCCTGGAATACCACATCCCGGCCCGTGGCCTGATCGGCTTCCAGGGTGAATTCATGACCCTGACCCGCGGCACCGGCCTGATGAGCCACGTCTTCGACGACTACAAGCCGGTCGATACCACCAAGGGCGAACTGGCCGGCCGTCGCAACGGCGTGCTGATCTCCCAGGACGACGGCGCCGCCGTGGCCTACGCACTGTGGAAGCTGCAGGATCGCGGCCGCATGTTCGTCAGCCACAACGACCCGGTGTACGAAGGCATGATCATCGGCATCCACTCGCGCGACAACGACCTGGTGGTCAACCCGATCAAGGGCAAGCAGCTGACCAACGTGCGCGCTTCCGGTACCGACGAAGCGGTGCGCCTGGTGCCGCCGATCGAACTGTCGCTGGAATACGCAGTGGAATTCATTGAGGACGACGAGCTGGTCGAAGTCACCCCGAAGAGCATCCGCCTGCGCAAGCGTCACCTGAAGGAACATGAGCGCAAGAAGGCCTCGCGCGAAGAATCCGTTTGATTCGGTAGCAGGGAAGGGCAGTCCGTGGATGGACTGCCTGCAGTGGGGAGCGGGAAGTGGCAGGCGGGACTGGCTGTGATATCTGATTTGTGAATAACTGATATCAGCATAAAAAAGCAGACAGCCATGATGCACTGCCATATAGTTACACCTGTCTCCTCCAATTTCCTCCTAAAGAATTGGATTCAAGCCCGCAACTTCGGTTGTGGGCTTTTTTTTTGCCGTTCTCCGGCAAGCCAGCGCGCTCCCGCCTGAGCGCCTGCCAGGCAGGTGGGACCTGGATCTCTTTGTTGCTTTTCATCTCTGCATGAGATGAACGTTTGTCCAAAATAGTTTGTGTTGCGCTGTTTTTGTGCATTGCGAAATGACGGCTGCCGGATTGTGGTGCAGAATCGAGTCCGCTGTACGAAAAATCCTATCTCGAAGAGGATAGAGGGGACACCAGCCCGCAACGCGCAAGCCTTGCGGGCTTTCTATTTGCCGCCACGGCTTGCGCCCGAACGCTTGCCCGTCTGCCTCGCAGCGCAGACCGTTGTGCCTGGCTCGCCCGCAGGCAACCAAGAACCTTGAATGAAGCATTTCGTCAGCTTATGAAGAAAGCCTTGCCTCCGCGCACGCTGTCTGTTGCGCCCATGATGGACTGGAGCGAATTAGGCCTAGATGTCCTATCGGTAATGGGTTGCTAGTGTTTTTTGTCCAATTTATGTCCACTACGCGCAGAATTTGCATAGTCGGAAGGCCTGTAGGCACACGGGGCGGGTTGAATTAGAAAATCAAACTGGAAGGTGCTGGACAGGCGCGGCGGTTACCAAGGCGGGGATAAGCGTCAGAAGTCCGCTTCTTGCCGATAAGCGACATCTCGGCTATGCCGAAGTCAGTTTGATGCTATCGCTGTAGAGGAGTCCGATGTTGGATAATAAGGATTGCCTCCAGCAATCTGACCTCGATTCAGGCAGCAACGTCTCTACCGACGGCAAATTGGCCCCACGGTCGTACATGAAGACGGCACCATGAGTGACATCGGTCTCTAGCGCCAGCGCCTCTTGAGAGAGCCTGCGCGCCTGCCTCGCTTCTCGGATGCGCTCACCAATGCCTACGGCAGAATGGTCTCACATGGCGCCGCTCACCGGCCCAGGCTTGCCACCTGCCGCGCCCGAACCTCGTCCAGCAACTCTGGATGGCGGTCGAGCACGCCGAGCAGCTTCACCAGAGAGACAGGCGGCTTGACCTAGCCCGTCTCATAGCGCGAAAACGAATTGATGCCACCGCCGAAGATCTTGCCAGCCTCGTGCTGTCCCAGACGCAGTTTCTTGCGCACGCGCTGGATGGGGAACGAATCGACTGTCCAGGCATTCCGCTCGCGCGGGAAATCGCGCATGAAGAGGCCGTATCAGGAGGAGGAAAGATGGTGCTCCTGCCCGCCTACTTCATGATTTCGGCTGCGCTGGCCCAAGCCATCTCACGCGCGTTTTCTGCGCCGATGAACCGCATCATCCGGGGGACATAGCCATTCATGATTCGCTCGCAGGATGAGTCGCTCCACCTGACCATCTTTCATTGCCTTCCGGAGGGAGCCACGTGGTCATACGAAAGGCGGCCATTCGCTCATTCAAGTCCGGCCAACGGACTCGATTCTTCAAGAATCCATTGTGCGAATGCCTTGAGAGGCTCACTGCCAAGTTGCAACGGCTCAGGGAGCACAAGGCAAAACGTCTTGGAGATGCGGCTGTCCTGTGGCCATGGGGCGACCAGACGGCCTTGCGCCAATTCCGTTTCCACATACAGGCGCGGCACCAGCGCTACGCCGAGACCAGCCAATGCGGCCTCGATGAGCATTCCATGCAAGTCATAGCGGGGACCTTGCGCAGAATGGCTCAGGCTGATTCCGGTCTGCGCGGCGTAGCGCTGCCAGGCATCGTGATTCTGACGCCGGTGCAGGCGCGGCAAAGCGTCCAGGGCGGGGACTCCGCTCGTTCCTGCTACCAGGGCGGGATGGCACACCGGCACCAGCACCTCGTCAAGCAGGGGATAGGTCTGCATCCCGGTCCAGGCCGGATGTAAGAAATGAATCGCTGCATTCAGGCCACTACCAGGCAGCAGGAACGGCTCCATGCGTTCACAGAGATGCACCGTGATGTGCGGATGCAGGGCAGCGAAGCGCGGCAGGCGGGGAATCAGCCAGCGCATCGCAAACGTAGGGCTGACCGCGATATCCAGGCTGGCTCCGTTGGGAGGTTGGGACATCAGATGTTGGCTGTCTCGGTCCAGGCGCTCCAGCGTTTCCCGGACGTGGCTGGCATAACGTTGGCCATGCGGCAGCAAGCGCACGCGGTTGCCGATCCGCTCGAACAGTGTCACTCCCAGAAACCCTTCCAGGCGGCTGATCTGGCGGCTGATGGCACCTTCCGTCAAGGCCAGTTCTTCCGCAGCACGCGCAAAGCTGCCGTGACGCGCCGCGGCTTCGAATGCCATCAGTGAGCTGTTGCTGGGAATTCTGCGCCGCATCGTGTTCCTTGACCGGGTTGATCACGACAGCTTTACTTTTTGTCAGTGAAGCTTGCCTAAATATCGATTTATTGGTCGGGATGGGCTGCCTATCATGACAACTCCTCAACCAAGCAGGCTGCCACAAGGGTGGCCGTGGCCCATCATCATTATGATCTATACCGTCGAATGCAGCTTCGCCGACCCCATCAGCGAAGCAGAATGGAACGATTTCTACAGCCTGGAAAAGTTGCCCGCCCTCATCTCCGTGCGCGGCTTTCACACTTCGCAGCGATTCAGGGCTTTGAGCGAACGCTGCCCGGTTTATCTCGCGCTGCATACCATTGACCATCACGACGTGCTTCTCTCTGACGAATACCGGCGAAAAGGCGGTGGCAATTTCGCTCGATGGCAACAACACATCACTGACTGGCATCGCAATCTCTATGAAACATCGGGTACTGCGCCTGCGGTGCGTAGCGGGGAGTACCTGCTGCTCAGTGCGCGTGGCCCCGACCCCTTGGTAGCGATGGGGCTATCGCCATCGATCCTGCATGCCGTCGCCCTGGAAAAATCCCCGGAATGGAGATGGATGGCGGTCCTGCCCGATCCCGCCGACATCAACGGTCTTGCCCTGCCCGAAGGACTGTATCTCTATGCTCCGATGACTGCGCAACTGCGCAGCAGTAGCGAGCCGGCCATCGTCAGCGCGAGCTAGCACGATGCCCAATCTCACTTTCTACATCCGCCAGGACCAGATGCCCGCGGCGCAATCCCTGGATCGGCTCACCGCGCGCTGCGCACAGCTCTGCACGAAGATTCTGGAGGCGCTGCCCGAGAACATCCACATCATCTACGTCGCGGTCGGTCATGGGACGGGCCATCCTGCGTTCGTCGACATCCGCTATCGGATGTCGGCAAGCAGGACGCCGGCCGTCCTGGAAGAGTTCATGCAGCAACTGGACAAGGCCATCCAGGACCATACCGGACTGCTGACGCGTATCCGCTGTTTCGCCTATGCCGCGCAGTCCATCAGCGCAAGGCATTGATTCCTACCCACAGCCAACGAAACGAAAATGCATTTCCCCACTAAGCAAATCGGTGATTTCTCTGTCACCGCCATCAGTGATGGCTTTCTCAGCGCACCTCTGGAGCTGCTGTCCAACATCGATCCCGCAGAGGCGACCAGGCTTCAGCATGCGGCAGGGATGAGCGACCCTTCTGCCATCCATATCAATTGCTACCTGATCCGCAGCCCGACGCAAACCGTGTTGGTCGATGCCGGCGCCGGTGGCTTCAAGCAATGGGGCGGCCGATTACAGGACAATCTCAAGCGGGCCGGAGTGCTGCCTTCCGACATCGATACAGTCCTTCTGACCCATGCTCATCCCGACCACATTGGTGGCCTGCTCGATAGCGCAGGAGACCGCGCCTTTCCCGATGCGGAGTTGGTAGTGCAGGGGCAGGAGCTGGACTTCTGGGAGAACGACGCCAATTTCTGCCGCGCCAGCGAGCGGGCGCGCGGAAATTTCATCTTCGCGCGCCGGGTATTCGTCAAGTATCGGGACAGGCTGCGCACCTTCGCCGGCGGCGAGGTCCTTCCCGGCATTAGCGCCCAGCCGCTGCCTGGACATACCGCCGGACATTGCGGCTATCACATCAACTCAAATGGGCAGGGCCTGTTGATCTGGGGCGACATCGTGCATTTCCCGCACCTACAGATCGCTCGCCCCGACGTCTCCATTGCATTCGACCTCGATCCGCATCTGGCGACGGCAACCCGGGTTCATTTGCTGGATATGGTGAGTGCGGACCAACTGCTTATCGCCGGTATGCACCTCGGTGAAGAAGGCTTCGTCCAGATTGTTCGCACAGGAAAGAGTTATCGGGTTGTTGGCAAGCGTTGATAGCCCTGATGAAGATCGAGCTCATCAGAGTGAGCCAAGTTTAAAGCTGACGGCGGCTGAATACTTTCCGAAAAGGGCGATCCAGTATCTTGGCAGGTGCCATCGACATGTCCGATGAGGCAGCTATAAACGGATATTTGGTTCCAGCGATCAGCAAATAGATGGAGCAGCTACTTCCCACCTTTCTAGCATTAGGGCATCACCATCGTGCTGGAGGCAGAACGCCAAGCTGGCGTTGGAAGGGGGGGGGGGCTCCACAACTATGTGATGGAATCCGGCCTGATCACCGTAGAACGCAGAGCCTGGCGGATGCTGGATGATCCGCGGCTCAAGGCGACTTAGTTGAGGGAATAAGCCGAGGTAAAAGAATCATTATTCGATTTGATTGGGTAAGTCGGAGCAACCCCTTAGCCCTTCATTTCGACAGGCAGCTAGGCGGACCGTCGTATAAACAAGGACGTCCGTTCGATAACGGGGAGGCTCACTTAGCGATGATCCGCCACAGGAAGCAGCGCAATCCATGTTGCCTCGCTTGCAGGATGGCCGCTTGCCATCTGGTCCCACCTTCCATCGTCTTCCGAAGGCGGCCATTCGCTCATGCGCCCCTCATGACCCAGCCTACGTGCGGCTGCCGCGAGTTGGGTTGCGGTTCAAGAAGGAATTCGGAAATATCCCAATTGCTACCTATATTGGTAACATTTAGGATAATTTCGGTATAGAATGGCATCATGCATGGAAACACCTACACCGTTGAAGAAGTCGCCCGGCAACTCAAATTGCACGTCAAGACAGTGCTACGCCATATCAAGGAGGGCCGCCTACGGGCCTCCAAGATTGGCAAGTCCTATCGGATTTCCGGTCCGGACCTGAATGACTTTGCCGGTTTGGCGGCGCCAGTCGCGAACCAAGGCGAAATTGCGGCACGTACCACGAGCATCGTAGGGGTACCCGGGATATCGGCCGAATTTGCCAGCCGCATCGCAAACAACCTGCAGGCTTTGCTGAACAGCCGGAGAGGGCACGGTCAGCCCATGCATCTTGATACCGCCTATAACCCGCTGGAAAGCCATCTGAAGATCATCCTGGTTGCTTCGCCCAGAGAGGCCGCATCGGTGCTGGAGGCACTCGACACTTTTCTTGGCGCGGCGCAATGACGCCGATATTCAGGACGCGTGATGCAGAGCGCCTTGCCCTGGCGCGCTATCGCGATCTGCTGGACGAATGGCCGGTCCCCCATAGCCACTGCATGGTGCCAAGCGGCATCGGAGAAACCTTCGTACTTTCCTGCGGCCCGTCCGACGGGCCGCCGCTGGTGCTGCTGCATGGCGCCCAGGCCAACGCGGCAAGCTGGCTGGCGGACGCAGCGACATGGGCGCGGCACTTCCGCGTCCATATCCTTGACATGCCAGGCCAGCCTGGATTGAGCGCCCCATCCCGCCTGGTTCCCACCAGTCACGCGGCCTTATGCTGGCTCGACGACGTGATGGATGGGCTTGGAGTGGTGAACGCCTCGTTCGCCGGCATTTCGCTGGGTGGCTGGATGGCACTGAGCTACGCGGTATCGCGTCCAGGGCGGGTGGCGCAACTGGTGCTCATCTCGCCCGCCGGCATCGGACGGCAACGGGCATTCCTGCTTAAAGCCTGGCCCTGTTTGATGCTCGGGCAGTGGGGATTGCGCAGGATTCGCCGCATGGTGATCGGGCCTGTTGCCGGTACGCTGTCGCCGTTCCACGCCAAGCTTGCCTCGCTGATGGAATACATCGGCCTGCATGCGCGTATTCAACCTATCGTGCTACCCAGGTTCAGCGATGCTGCTCTGGGTTCGCTGGCCATGCCAGTCATGGCCGTGCTGGGAGGAAAAGACGTGCTGCTTGATTCGGCCCACACGCGGGTGCGGCTAGAACGGTGCGTGCCGCACGCCTGCATACACTGGAGGCCAGAGGCCTTTCACTTCATCACCCGTGAAGCAGAAACCATCCAGGCATTTCTTCTCGCGCCTGACGCGCGCGGCACGCCATGAGAAGCGTGATCATTTCGATGGGCCCGGTCCGAATACTGCATTGCCCGGCCCAGGAAGGGCGTATTGCCAGCGAAGGTGATACGGACTCCCTGCTCAGTGCCGCATGGGAGCACTGTGCGCAGCTGGTGGTCATCGATGCCAGCTGCCTGGACGAATCCTTTTTTCATCTGTCCTCTGGATTGGCGGGCCGGCTTGTCCAGCGCTTCGTGAACTACCGCATGCCGCTCGCCATTCTCGGCCAGCTCGGCCGCCATCTTGATGCCAGTCGGGCGCTTACTGACTATGTCCGAGAATCCAATCGCGGAAACGCCGTCTGGTTTCTCGACCACTTTGCGGACCTGGAAAGCCGGCTGGGCTCCAACGCCCTTGCACCGCGCCGGCCATCGTGGTGACACGCGTTCGGCTGAGGCGAGAAGCCATAGCGGGCACCCGTCACCGATGAAATCAATTCTTTTAATCATGCTGAAGAGGTAGAAATGCGCAAGACATGGATGTTCGCGGCCCTGATCGCAGGCGGGATTATCTCGACCGCGGCGTCGGCACGGACGATATGCACCATCGTGGCCGACGCGTCGGAGAACGGTTCCATCGTCCAGAGCGGAGATTGCACCAGCCGCTTCACACCGGCCTCCACCTTCAAGATCGCCATCAGCCTGATGGGCTTCGATGCCGGCGTCCTGCAGGACGAACATACGCCGGCCTGGCCCTATCAGCCGGAATACCCTGACTGGGGCGGCGCCGCCTGGCGCAAGCCCACCGATGCCAGCCGATGGATACAGTATTCGGTAGTCTGGTTTTCGCAGCGTGTAGCGCAGCAGCTGGGGGCGGCGCGGTTTCAACGCTATACGCGCGATTTCCGCTATGGCAACCAGGACGTGTCGGGTGAACCGGGCAAGCGCAATGGCACAAAGGGAGCATGGATCAATTCATCGCTGCGCATCTCGCCTTTGGAACAGATCGCTTTCCTGCGCAGGCTGGTGAACCGGCAACTACCGGTCAACGCACGCGCGTATGAGATGACCGGCAGGATCACGCGCATCACGGCCGCGCCGGACGGCTGGGAGATCCACGGCAAGACAGGTACCGGTTCACCGGGCTCCGATGGGCGCTACGATCCTGCGCATGCTTATGGGTGGTTCGTAGGCTGGGCAATCAAGGACGACCGGAAGCTCGTGTTCGCCCGCCTTATCCAGGACGATCGTCCGACCCAGCCCAATGCTGGCCTGAGGGCTCGTGACGGCCTGCTGGACGATCTTCCGGCGTTGACCGATCATCTCGCAGGTCGACCGCGATGAGCGTCGCCCAGCGCAATGCGCGTATCGATGTCCTGCGCGGCGTATCCATATTGCTGGTGTTGTTCCATCATTTCAACATCGCCTACCCGCTCAAAGATACAGTTCCGGCAACGATTTTTGCTACCCCCGTGGTGCAGGCGATCGCTCGCAACGGCAACTATGGCGTCACCATTTTCTTCGTGATTTCCGGCTATCTGATGACGGCCAACACCTTGCGTCGATGGGGGCGGCTCGACGCCATCGATGCGAGGCGCTTCTACGCGCTGCGCGCGTGGCGCATACTGCCATGCATGTTCTTGCTACTGGCAATGGTGTCGCTCCTGGCCGCGCTGGGCGGGACGCTCTTCCAGAACCGCGGATTTGGCGAGCCGCCGCTGCCGATGTGGATGACCGCCCTGGCCAGCCTCACCTTCTGGATGAACGTACTGATTGCGCAGCATGGCTGGGTGAACTATCCGCTGGGTGTGCTTTGGTCGCTTTCCGTGGAGGGGGTGTTCTATCTGGCGTTTCCGGTGGTCTGCTTGACGTTGCGCAGGCCGCGCTTCATCGGTGCGTTCTGCCTGCTGTTCATCGTGGCGGGCCCCTTATACCGCTTGGCGCACCAGGGAGATGAAGGTGGCCTTCTGTATGCGTACCTGGCTTGCTTTGACGGCATTGCCATCGGCTGCTGTACGGCGATCCTGGTTGCACGAGGCACGCATCCGTGGATCTCAACGCGCTGGCTGCAGTGCATGACGATCCTGGCGATGGCATTGCTCTATCTGTGTTGGCCGATTTCCCGTAGCAATGTACTGGGCGTGACTGCGATGGCGCTGGGAACCGCTCTGCTGCTGGCCGGCGCCTCTGGAAAAACTGTAGCGGCAAGGTCCGCGGGATACTCATTCCTGGCGTTCTGCGGTGGCCTTAGCTACGAAATCTACCTGTTCCACCTGATCGTCCTGGGCCTAATGCGCACCGCAATCCCCCCCATCACCGCTTCATCGGAGGTAAAGCTGGGACTGTTGGCCGGATACCTTATTTGTTCGTTAGGGGTAGCCTGCGCCGTAGCTCGCTTTTTTTCGCGTCCCTTTAATCGCCTTGCGCGTGAATGACCTTATCTGGCCGATTGCGGCGCTTACGAAATTGCAATGCCCAATGTCTCGGCAATGCTCGCGAACCACGTCAACACTAGATTGACCGCTGGGGCCGACATTGCAGATGAAGCAGCGGGTAAGGACGTCCTTGACCGTCCAGTTCCGATCGCCCTGTCTTGATGAAACCCAAGTGCAAGTAAAACGCGGATGCTTGTTCGTTTTGTTCGTTGACATCCGTCGTTAGAAAGGGCGATAAGCTCAGGGCGTACTCGACCAGGCCACGACCAACTCCTTTGCCATGATGGGCTGGATCGACAAACAATGCCTCCATGTGCGAGTCGTCCAATAACATGAAGCCCAACGGCCAGTCGTTCTCGTCAACGGCCAATAGCAATGGCGCAGCTGGGAGAAAATCCCGGACTTCACTGGCAATTTCGGCATAATCTTTTTGGCTCAAAAAATCATGCGTGGCCAGTACCGCATTGCGCCAGATTTCCAGTACGCGATCACCATCCTCGCGATGTGATTTTCTGATATTCATCATATGTCTCTAGATGAGAGTCGGCGTTATCGAGCGAGTGCTGACAAAATCAATATCGAATTCCTCACACTCGACTTCATCCGGCGGCTCCCAAAGGGTGCTCGCGATCTCGAATATATGGTCCGGCACTAGCATCGAGAATGTGGGACCTTGCTCTTCATTCCTGCGTCGGACACGTTCGCGACGAAGTTCCAGAGGTGCGTCAAGCACATGGATACGAAGTGAAAATCCTTCGTCTACGATTCGCCGGCAGTACGCCATTCGCGGTGCTTGCTGGATCAAGCCGAGCTCCAGTACAACATCTCGCCCTGAATCCAGTATTTTTTGGCTATGAATCCAGATCAGGTCTAACAAGCGTTCTTTGCGCTGGACATACCATGGGACGAAATCACCTTCGGGACGATCTGGACTAAAGAGCCTGGCGAACCACGCGTCGAGCGGAATATGTACACCTCCGATATTTTCCGCCAAGGCGGTGCTGAATGTGGATTTGCCAGCCCCGACAGGGCCTTCAATGAGATGTACTTGATTCATTGCGTAATTTTTCAGTAACAGGGCACGATTGTACGCGGATCAATGGATGTCTGGAGCTGACGGCGGTTTGAACCGCCGATTACGGATCTTCGCAGTTCTCCGCGCGGTAGTCCAAGACTTCTGCCGACATGATCAGCCACGCGTCGCGGTTCTTTTTTGAGGCCTGAATATCCCGGAATGGGGCATCGTGAGCAACTCTGATGTCGCACCATCAAATTTCATCACAAGGAAATCGAGCATGGCTCGCACGCGAGGAGGCATGTACTTCGTTGCATGAAAAACAGCATACACGCCGGCTTCCTCGATGCTTTGCTGAACCAGGAGCGGAGTAATTTTTCCGTTTCGAATATCGTCAACGGCATCCCAGATGGTTTTTCGCGCCAGTCCTTTTCCGTCCAGAAGCCATTTCCGCGCGAGCGCGCCGTCGTTCGTTTCCCAAGCTCGCGCCATTGGAATGACGAAGCGTTGATGACGACCATTCCTTTCGAAATGCAGCTCGCTCAGAAGACCGGTCGCCGTTGACAGCACGATGAAGTCATGATGAGCAAGATCTTCGACCGTGAGCGGCGTCCCGTGCTGCGTCAGATAGGTGGGCGCAGCACACAGCAGACGCCAGTTCGGCGCCAGCCGCCGGGTTGCGAGCGTGCCTTCATCAGGCATCCCGAAGCGAATGGCGAGGTCGATGTCATCCTGCAGCAAATCCGACAATGCGTCTGACAAGTGCAGCGCGATCTTCAATTTCGGATGGGCCCTGCAAAACTCATCCAGCCAAGGCTTGAGTGTGCGGCGACCAAAATCGGCCGAAGCGGAGATGCGGATTTTTCCCCTTATTTCACGCCTGCCGCCCAACAGCTCGGCTTCGGCATCGTCGACGGCGTCGAGTGCTGTCTTGCAATAGCGAAGGTATAGCTGTCCTTCTTCAGTGAGGCGCAGCTTACGGGTGGAGCGATCGAACAGCTTCGTCTGAAGAGCCGCCTCCAGCTTTTGCAGCCTGGCACTGGCGGCTGCGGGCGACAGGCCGAGCTTACGCCCGACAGAAGAAAGGCTACCAAGTACGGCAGCCTCTGAAAAGAGGCGCATGTCGCCAAGTCTGTCAGTAGTCATTATTCAATTGGATTTGAAGATGAATCAAATAGTAGCCCAATTATCAATTTCAAATTGATCGATCACACTGGGTCCTGTCTCGAACGTACAGAAAGGGAGTCTCCAGTGATGAATCCGTCGAACTTGACCCGCTCTTGCGAGGGTGGTCGGGGTCTGCCATTGGCGGCCTTGCTGGCATTGACGATGACCAGCTTCATCGCCACCGCAAATGAAAGCGTACCAGCCGGACTGCTATCTGGCATCGCACATGGCTTAGGCGTTTCGGAGGCGGGCGCCGGCCAACTGGTGACTTGCTGCGCATTCGGCTCTGGAGTCGCGGCGATACCGTTGACAGCGCTATTCGCCGAATGGGCGCGGCGCCGCCTGCTGGTTGTAGCGCTTTCGATTTTCCTAATTGGTAACGCGATGACGGCGGCGACCGATTCTTACCTGGCTGCATTATTCGCGCGCCTCGTGATCGGTTTGGCCACCGGCGTGACCTGGAGCCTGTTGGCCGGCTACCGAGAGACTCTCGTCTGGCTAAGGCATGTCGGCGCTTGTTTGCAGCACCTTCGATTACTGCTGGACTCGATATCATGGCAGCTGAGGTTGGAATGAGCCGGCGAACATTTACCCGTGTCTTTCGCGAGCAGACCGGAATCAGTTTCGCTGAATGGCGGCAGCAAGTTTGTTTGCTCAGCGCAATAGAGCGTTTGAACGCAGGCGAATCCGTGACACGCGTTGCATTGGAGTTGGGCTATACAAGTCCCAGCTCGTTTTCCTCCGCATTTCAACGTGTGCTTGGGGTAGCACCGAGTCAATACATAGAGGTACCTAACTCAGCGTCAGGGAGCCGGCGGCAGAGGCCCTCCGTCCGTGGCCGGCTTACCAACTAAACGTCGGCTCCTTGCTGGAAGCTGCCATTCACTTGAAACAAAAATCCCGCAGCTGAATTGAACTCGTAAAGTTGGATGGTTTAAAAGCTAGTCAGCGAAGGCCTGAGATCGGTCTTGTATTGGGCTCAGGCCCTTCAGCTTGAGCCGGATTAGGCATCAATGCCGGATTTCATACGCTTCCTTGGCTTCCTGGCGTTGCCTGTCTAGGTAGTCGCCAACGTCACGTACATCAGCCACGCGGTTCCTGCCCTCCTTCCGCGTTGGGATAGGAAATGTTCCTGCGGAGATTTTATTGTGAGCGGTGCCGACCTCCAAGCTGATTTCCTCGCAGACTTCGGCCAGTGTCATCGTCATGCGCTCGTATTTCATTACTAAGAACATTTGTGCCTTCATACCACACCTTCGTTGCGCAAACTGCCCCTAAGCTTTTGACGCAATTTGTTGAGACGTGAAATGGAGATTCGATAGGTTCTCCAGCTGAGGCAATCGTTCAGAGCATTGTATTCACGATGCATTTCGTCACTAGCGTCATTGATTTCACAAAGAAACTGCCCAACAAAATAGGATTGTTGTTTAGAGCTTGTATAGATCGTCGCCTTCATAATGCCGGATGTAGATTGTGTTTAGGATGTAACTACTCGGCCAGCATCTGTAGAAGCTGCCCGCAGAGACGCTGATTTCAACTTTTCGCTGTAGTCGCTCAGGCACAGACGTCTGGCTTCGTGGTTCGGCATATTGCGGCGCGTGCCTCCCGCATCATCGCAAGTGAGGATATCTGCTAGCGGCACGCCCCGGAACTGCCCTGCCAGCTCGTTATCTAGCTCCACCCACGCGAATCTCTGACCGTTGCCCAGGTGCTGACGAATGACCGAAACATAGCCTGCCAGCACGCCGTCATCGGGTGTGTTGAACGTAATGCGGTCCAGGGCCTGCGGTGGTTGCATGACGAAATCACGCTGTTTCGGTTGCCTGGCGAAATACTTGGCGGCGTAGCCTTCGGCACGGTACGACACGGCGGGATTGGCGTTTGTGGTTGCGTTCACTTTTGGTTCTCCTGAATGGCCGTAACGGAACACACACCAAAGCGATCGACGGCGGCGGCGATCACGTCGCAGCTATGGGCTGCGATGGCGGTGTAGGAATGGCGTGCGCTGGCAGTGCGCACGACGACACGAAACGCGGTCATGGGGCGTTCCCTTTCGTTGGGTTGGGATCAATCGGAAGTTCGCTGACATCGAGCCGGCCGCCGCGCCAGTCCGCGACCTGGCGCGGCGTTCCATGGCGAGGAGAGCTGTCCGGCACAGGGGCCATGCGCGGCCACGGGCATGCCTTGATCGCGTCCCAGTCGGCGAGCGCGCGGCGCTGTTCGTCGGCCGTCATGTCAGGCGCTGGCCACGCCGGCCTGTCGTCAACCACCGGACGGGGCCAGGGACATGCGCCCAGACGGCGCACGACAGGTCTTAGTCAATTTGGGAGGCAGTGACCGGCTAAGCGGTCAACAGCAGGTCAGGCAGTGCCTGTACCTTGCGGCGCGAGATAGGCGCGGGGCGAGATGGGAAGGCTCACCTCAGGATTGGGCATCGCGGACATGGACACGGTACGAGAAATCTCCAGGGTGGCCACGAAGGTATGGCCGCAATCGACGTTCTGGCATCGATAGGTGATTTCCTTCATCAGCGTGGACATGGTCCGGCTTTTGGCTGCACGCACAGGGCTTTGGCAATGAGGGCACGGCAGGCTGATTACACGCATGTTGTTTTCTTTCCCTTGATGGCATAGAGTGCACGCCCCTTGCCAGTAATACGTTTGATACCTTCTCGAACAGATTGCGCCATGACGAACTCGGCCGCTTGTTCAATCGTGTCAAAGCCTTCGCGGATCATGATCACTTCCAGGGCTTCGACTAACGCAGGATGGGCGAACGGTAATTCGATATCAGGCATTGCGAGGCACTGAAAAGTGGCTCGTGAGCGCCTTGGCTTGCACGTTCTGCTCGGATAAGATCGGCATCGAATAGGATTGCGCTAGAGCGATGGCCTGATGCATCAACAGATCATGCGCCAGGGTGGCCAGGTTTTCACCCTGGTACTGCGCCAGGGCTTTCATGATGTCGTAGTTATCGTCGTTGACGCGCACCACGATGCGGCGGTGACGGATTTTGCGGGGATCGTCGTACATAGCGGCCTCCGCTGATCAAGCCCGTTCGGGCTTGACGTCTTTGTCGTAGGCGGCCAGGCCGCGCAAGATCAGCAGGCGCACGAAGGAAGAGCGCGTGCGCAAATCCTGGCGTGCCAGCTCAGCTAGTCTTTGCTCTTCATCAGCTTCGAGGCGGAAGGTAACGGCCACCGAAGTATCGGTATGGGGGCGGGATACGTACTTGGAGAGAGTAGGCATATGGGATAATTGGTTGTACACGTCACTTAGCAATGACGGCACTTTATCACTCAAACGAGTGATTTGCAAACATATTTAATTCAAATGAGTGAATTTTCTGACCGTCTAAAAGAAGAGCGAAAACGCCTAGGGCTCAACCAAGAGGAATTTGCAGCGCTTGGGGGAGTTAAAAAGGGCGCGCAATTTAATTATGAAAATGGGAGCCGTGCACCAGATACCGACTATCTGTTCTCTATCGCACTGGCTGGAGTGGATCTAGTGTATTTGATGACTGGTGAGCCATCGGCGAGCACCATGTCAGACGATGAAAACGAGTTGTTGGCTGGCTATCGGAAGTTGGATCTTCGTGCGAAGGCCCGTGTTCTTGGTGTAGTCGAGGGAGCGAGCGATGCCGATACTCCTCCGTCCGCTCCAAAAAATCGATCAAACATAACCATTCACGGAGGCGTCGGACAACAAATCCACGGGGAGACCTTTAAGAAGGTCGTGGGCCCTCAGATGGCCAAAGCCCCATCTAAGAAAAAGTCATGAAATGGAGTAGTGCCTCTTCGATGTGATAGATGGCCGCGTTGAGGGTTATTTTTACGAAGTAGGGTGGTAATGGTAGGGAAAATTAATATTCGCGGAAACGTTTCTCAGCTCATCAATGGGAATGTGCATAGTATCAGTGGCCCAACGACCATTGGTACTCGGAATTCGAGTGAAGTAATAGACGCGGAAGATCCTCCACGGATCACTGAATTCCAGCGGAAAAGAATCAACGTATTAGTGAAAGAATTGTCTGCCATTTCCGGTGAAAAGGAAGTCGAAATTTATAAGGTCTTTATGAAAGACTTTGGAATTCGATATTTCCGCGAGCTCCCGATTGAGCATTATTCGACCGTGAAAGAAACGCTAGAGGAATGGATTTCGGCTGGTGCTGCCAAAGCAGGTCCGGTTGCGGTACCAGAGGTGGTGAAAGCACACAGTGAAAGAGTGCAACATCAACTTGGATGTCCGGCTTGCATTGAAAAGGACGCATCTTTCGGACGTGCTCTAAGGGCTATATTTGCACTGGCGGCCTTGGCGTTTTTGCTCTCGCTATTATGCGGATGGCTGCTCTATAAGATGCCTGTTTCTTGAGTTGCGTCCAAGTTGACTCCTATTTGAAGTAAATGAATTCCTCAATCATCCTGGTCCAGCCTAGGGGGCGGGTAATCCAGGAGAGGGCCAGTTCTGCGAGGAAACCAACACATCGGATAGTTTTGGCTTAAGAGACCGCCGAAAAGCCATACGTCAATCTGCTCATACAACTATGCAGAACAAACTCATAGCGATGTTTTTTCTATGTTAGGTACCGAACAGTTCGGTACAAGCCAAATCGTTACCTTAATCTACTGAACATCTGTTCAATCAATTCCCTTCTAGTCAAAGTGGCAAGAGCTTGTCCGGAAGTCTCGAATCCAGTCCCGTCTGTCTTCATCTGTTCGACAAGGAGTTCATATGCTCACTTACGAAACTGCTGGTAGCGATGGTAGCTTCTGCTACCGATTGGAGTACTCGCAGTGTGATGCTGGCTGGTTTCTCGAGTCCATGCTGGTGAAACGAGGCGGTGAATCGATACTGTTGAAGCGCGGGCCAAAGACTGTTTATCGTACAGAGGCGCTAGCCATTGCCTACGGAATCAATAGTTGCGAGGCCATTGTTAGCAGTTTCACGCTTGGAGCTTTGAGTTGGAGCGAATACAGGAATTCTCACGGGCAGTTACCTTGATTGGGCCGCTCATTCCTTGCCATCCAGGTTTCTTTTCCCCATGTTTTTACGAATTATTCCGGCCGGTTGCCAGATGAGAATAACCCAAGAATCAATTCGATTTTCTCCTTTCGAAAACGAAAAGTTGCGTCCAAAGGCATCATCCAGCTCCGCATTTCTTGCAGCGTTGAGTAGAGCTTTTCTTTGGACACCTATGTGCTCGCTTGCGGTATGGCTATCGGTAGAATAGGCGGGCCATTGGGCTATCCATAGAATGCCACGTTCAAAAGAAGGGGCCCTCTTGTCGTCGCCCCTTTAACCTCATCTACGATTTCTTGCCATCCGTTTTGTGAGATGTAGAGTGCCCTTGCTTCTTCGTCATGGTCGAATATTGGCCGCCTGCGACCGGGTCGCCGTCGTTATCGCGGCTGGACTTGACGGTCTTGCCGCTACTCTCTCCCGCGACCGCCAATTTTTGGTAAGTGCTAGTGTCTTTGCTGCGTTGATTTTTGCTAGACATGTCATTTCTCCTTGAGTGTCGGTTGGCAATTCGTCTGCGCTTCCAATATCGCTACGCCGACGATGAGACATGCTGTTCCTATTAAAATTCAGCGGATGTAGGTGCAAGGCTTATGTCGCTGTAGTCATACTGGCTATGCGCAAATTCATTTACGCCATTGGTTCGTAAGGGATATGGAACTGCATCCTCTATGGTTGTCAGCGCACATACCAAAAGCTTTTTATGGATTATCGTGAATGTTAAATCTCGGCGGGATAATGACCGCAGAAACGCTCGTCGCTCTTCAGAGAAGTTCGCTGTCTTTACGCCCTCTGGTCGCCGCGGCACTTTCTTCGTCTATCGGTAAAGCGTGGCAGCCCGTACGTTAGCTCGCTTAAATGAGCTCAAAGAATGAAAAAGATGCTCCTGCGAAAGATATAAAAATTCTCTCTTAATGTTCGGTGGCGAACAGATTAAGAATGTCCGAGCAGGCGATGCTTCGTCTTGCAGTAAACGTGAATGGCATATGGCTTGCAACGGCGTTAACACTGTTCATTCAAATAAGCGCGTCGTTCCTGGATATTCCCAAGGCTCCAAGAAGAATCAAATCGTAGCAGTTCGCTTTCCACTATCTTTGCCACATTCAATCTAGAGGTCACTCAATGAAAAATGTCATTTCAGGGGTATTCCTATCCGCTTCCTTGATGCTGTCCAGCGCCGCTGTCCATGCATCGACCGACATCAACAACACTTCCACGATCACTTTCAACGGGCCCAGCTCGTCGATTGGTGCCTCATATGGAGACGGCACCAGCGGCAAGACTTTCACCGAGAATTTCACTTTCGGACAGGGTACCGTCTTCAACGTTTCGTCCGCGGTGATCTCGATCGCACTGGACTCCATGTCGGGGCTCAACATCAGCAGCTTCACTCTGAGCGGAAACGGCGTGACCGCGACTGGGCATCTGACTTCCAGCACAGGCTTGCAGACATGGACCCTGCATGCCTCCAATCTTACTTCCGGGCTGTACACCCTATCAGCAATCGGGAAGGTCACGGGTACTAATGGCGGAAGCTTCGGAGGCAACATCAGCGTGGCCGCGGTTCCGGAGAATTCCACTGTGGCAATGATGCTGGCGGGGCTTGGCATGGTCGGCTTCGCTGCCTTGCGCCATCGTCGCAAATCGAAGATGCATGGGACAAATTCGACCGGCCTCTTGCCGGTATAAAAGGCAAAATGGAAGAACTTTGAAACTGCCCATGCGGGCAGTTTTTTTATGCTGAACGCTTCCATGTGTCCGGTATCGAACATCTGTGAATCCCAAGTCTATCGTTATTTTCCGATCGGCACTCAATCTCCCTTGCCCTAATTGGATTGCTGCATGTCAAATTCAGATCTTCCATTAAAGAATCATCTTCTGGCCGCGTTGGCACCGGACGTGCAGCATCGCCTGCTTCCCCAGCTGGAATGGATTTCTCTTCCCTTGGGAATGGTGCTCTACGAATCGGGCGATACGTTGCAGCATGTCTATTTCCCGACCGACTCCATCGTGTCCCTGCTGTATGTCATGGAAGACGGTGCGTCGGCAGAAATTTCCGTAGTTGGCAACGACGGTTTTATTGGCATCGCCATTTTGATGGGAGGAGAAAGTACTCCCAGCAGAGCGATCGTGCAGAGTGGCGGTAGCGCTTATCGTCTTTCTGCCAGCCGCTTCAAGGAAGAATTCCATCGCGATACTGGTACGCTTCATCTGATGTTGCGTTACAGCCAGGCGCTGCTGACGCAGATGGCGCAGACCGCCGTCTGCAATCGCCACCATTCCATCGACCAGCAGTTGTGCCGGTGGTTATTGTTATCTTTGGACCGACTGTCGGGCAACCAGGTGACCATGACGCAAGAGCTTATCGCCAACATGCTTGGAGTGCGGCGCGAGGGCGTCACCGAGGCAGCTGGCAAGCTGCAACGGCAGGGTGTAATCGAGTACAGCAGGGGGCGGCTGACAGTGCTGAACAGACCCAGACTGGAAGAGCTGTGCTGCGAATGCTACGCGGTGGTCAGAAAGGAAACCCAACGCTTGTTACCGCCTACCCGCTTCGAAAGTTGATGAGGCTAACACTTCGATCTAGCGCCTGCGCGCGTAGCTTGTCGAATGGCTGGAACTCGGCAGCTTGGTCAAGCAGCTTTGGTTACGTAGCGCACCGACCGTACGCGAGGTCATGGGTACGATCGGATTTAAGAGGAATATCAAATTTGTCGGCGCGCCCATGGGCGGTAGATGGCGCTCATCTTGAGCACGGAGGCGATTGCGGGAGTTCAGGCATGCACACCAGCCGCATCAAGTTCTTCAAGGGATTTCAGATCGAGGTCACGGTAACTCGTTACGCAGAGGATTGTTGCGTATTTACCAATATACGGCGATTTGCCAGGATTTCAGCGACTGGGGGCGATGTCATTTTTGCGCAATGGGTTGACCTGCGGGCACGCTCCTCCGCAATGGCCTTTCAGTACGCGTTCGTACGCGCACACTCCGAAATAGAGAAGCGCGGAGTCCACGGCGAGCTTACAGGCACTTAGACGTCAGATGACCTCCCCAAAGTCGAGAAGTATCGTCGATCTAGGTTCCGCTAAGTTGGGTAACGAACAGAGAACCGACCGTTAAGGCAATAGAATGGTGGGTAATGGCATAGTACTTCCTTGAAGCCGGCCGGCTCTGGATCGGGAGGCAGTATGAATACAAGCGCACTAATCGGTGGCGGTATCAGCAGCGATTTCGACGGCAACTTGATGGAGTAACTTGAACTACGTAACGTCAAGATTTCAGCCATGTAGGAGAACGATCTGGCGGTTGCAATCGGCGACCAGCACGGGGATCTTTATGGATTCATCGGAGCGGATTCGCAGTCGGATCTGGCCATCTTGCTCAAATCCTGTCACCGCTTGAGCGCTGACACGCGTTTATGCCTGGGCGGAAAGTTCCAGAGAGTCTTGTCACCGTCGGTTAGCACGCCAGTGCACGGCGGACGCAGCGTAAGCTTGCTATAGCGTCTTTGTATAGAGCTTAGTTTCGTCGATGTAGCAAGAACACGCCTGCTTTTCAAGGTGCTTTCGGTTGAGAATGGTCACGTGGCCGCGGCTGTATTCGATAATACCGTTGCTCCGCAATTGGGTGGCCGCGGCAGTGATACCAACACGTCGCACTCCCAACAACGATGCCAGTGTTTCCTGGGTGATTGAAAATTCTTGGGCATTGGAGCGATCCTGACTCATTAGTAGCCACTTTGCGAGGCGCTCGGAGAGGGTATGGAATTTGATACAGCGGCATGTGCTATAGAGTTGCTCGATGACGATGTTGATGTATCGATTCAGCACTAGTTGTAGTCCCTTATTTTGGTTCAATTCAGTGCGGAAAGCTGCGGTGGAAATACTCCATGCTCGGCCCGGATAGAGTACCGAGGCGTGGAACTCGGTGGACTTCAAGCCCAGCGCGAAGGGAATCCCGTACATGCCTTCCCGACCGACCATGCTGACTTCGAAGTTCGGCGTTGCATCGCCCAGCGAAAGAATGGAGATCAAGCCATTGATTGGAAAATAAATCAAACTGGCACGGGGCGTCGACAGGATTCGACCAGCCTGCAGGTCAATCAAAGTGCATTGCTTTAACAGGTGTGACCGGTCGGTTTGGGATAGTGACGCGATAATATGGTTCTGGTCATTTTCCAATTCATCTCTCAGGTAATAGGGCCAAAAAAGTAGGCACTGCGAATGCCGTGATGCCGTTTCAATGAATGGAGTATGACCCTTTTGTATATTTGTCACCGTCCGTTAACGAACATACGAGGCCCTTAATGGCCAGTAAATCAACGGGGCGGAAGGGCTAGGAAGCCGTTACGAACTGACGGAAAGAACAACTTGAGAGGGCCATCAATCGGAGATTGACATTAGGACGCCAGAGCGCCATCGTACTCAACCGAAATCCTGATAACTTCTTCGCCGAGACCGAAAAAGCGGCCTGTTGTACTGCGCATCTTATCCCTGGTCTCGGCTTCACCAACGATTCCCTGCTGCAAGGGCGCATCCACTCCTATCTGGATAGGCAGACCAGTCGCCTGGACGAGGCCAACTTCTAAGAGATCCCGATTGACTCGTCTCTACGCAAGATACACAACAATCAGCGCAATGGTATGCACCGCCAGGCTGTCAACCGGGGCCGCTCGACCTATGAGCTAAGCTGCTGGGCGGCGGCTGCCCATGCTAACCCGGAGCGGTTCGCCGATTGCCATTGGCAATCCAAGCTGTTCTGAAAGAGAAAAACACTGGCTGAGCAGCTCCTCATCTTCAGTGCCTTCCACTTCGGGCTCATACGGATGCAGATTCCAGCCCTCATGCTGATGCGTATTATCGCTGCTGAACAATGTTGACCTGACCTGATACTGGCGCAGTAAGTCCCTAAGGGCTGGGATTCGGAGTGCGAGAAGCTGCCCCCGGGCTGTTCGACACGCCACCAAATATACCGACTCTTCTGCCCTCCCTCTAAGCGCTTATAAAGACGAGAGCTGGATTACCGCCAAACGTGTCGTGTTGTGGTCACCCACGGCGTGGACGGCACGAAGCTGACGGTGATCTATGTATACCTGCGGCAGCAAGTCACCGTGCGGCCAGCAGCTGGACGTGGCGATCTGCACGAAGAGCACGCCGTTTCACGTCGAGATAACACTGTTGGCCGCCCCGTCGACGCTATATGATGCGGTGATAATCGTCGACGGAGAGGAGGCATTGATGCCGCTGGCTGCCAATCTGCTGGTTACTGATTTCCTGCGTGATCAGTATCGTATCTGTTGGCCCGTCCTCGGGCTAGGAATCGCCAACATAGTGAGCGAAAAGGTGGAACTCCCCCGATGTCCAGCTCAACTGTGAAGACGATTTCCGCTTGGCCGCCGTAGACACCGCCCACGTAGATGAGCTACTGGAGCAATTGGCCGAAGCGTTGGCAGAACAGCTTGAATTGGAACACGACGCCTTGGCGAGAGGTCTGCCTTTGGCCCTACTAGTCACTTGCCGTCCAGGTGTTAAGGCCGGCGAAATCAAGAACGGAATCCGCCATGTTGAAGAAACTAAAACGCCTGTGGTTTGCAGAGATGAAGAAGGCCGCAAGCGCGCAACGCAAGCGCGTCGACACGATCTTGAAAGTGTTTCGAACCAAGTCATCCGCGACGACCAAAGCCGAGAGGCGATCTGCCGCCACCACCTCCTCGGATGCTTCCAAACCAATCGGCGCATGGGTCAGCGGTCATCACCGTCATGGCCCCGGCCTGACGCAACGTATCCACTATCGGTTATTCCTGCCTTGTAGACCAGAAGCCCCTATGCCGCTGGTCGTGATGCTGCACGGTTGCCATCAGAACGCCGCTGAGTTCGCACAAGGGACGGACATGAACATGCATGCGGCGAAAAGGGGGGGCGCCGTTCTCTATCCAGAGCAGCCGCTACGCGCTCATCCGCAGCGATGCTGGAAATGGTACGACAAGACGACTCAAAAAGGGGGCGGGGATGTCGCGACGCTGGCAGCATTGATCGAAGATGTCGTCTCTTCTCATGCCATCGATCGGCAGCGCATCTATGTCTGTGGGATCTCTGCGGGGGCGGCCATGGCGCACATCCTTGCGTTGACGCATCCTTTGCTGGTAGCAGCCGTTGGCCTGCATTCTAGCCCCGTCTTTGGCGCTTGCAACAGCGCGGCCGGTGCATACCGGGTGATGCAGCATGGAAGCCGACATCCAGGGGGAGCCATGGATGAACTGCTTGTACGCTTGCCGCGCATCCAGACAATGCCAGCTATTCTGATCGGTGGTGACATTGACAAGACCGTACGGCCAGTCAACCAGCGCCAATTGGTGGAGCAGTTCGTGAGTCTTAACCGGACATTAGCTCTAACTGTAATGCCGACCAAGGAAAGAAGGTTCGGCCGGGCTTCGAGGAATGCGCCGATGCAGCGCAGGTTCACGATCAACGATCACACCATCGGGCGTAAAGTGATGATCCGTTCGGTAATGATCGAAGGTCTTGGCCACGCGTGGAGCGGGGGCGATGACGCGATGTCCTTTAACGAACGAGGACCGGACGCGAGCCGAATGATGCTGAATTTCCTTGAGCGGCATCGCCGGTATTGATTGTGGACGGTATCAACTGCAGCTCTGACATCGATGCTGCTAATGGAGATGTTCGCCGCGCCTGCCTGTTTAGGTGACCGGCTCTTTGTGCTGTCTGCTCATTGCCGGTACACAAGCCCATTCGTCTAAAGCAGGAATCCGTTCCCCCCCCTATCTCTGAGAAATAAGTGAAGACGGTTTGTGGCAAATCTGCGAACAAATCGACACCGTTCCAATTTAAATTCCTACGCATCTAGAGTCTGTTCGATAACGAACAGAAATCCTTAAGGCTAGAGACCAGAATCAATGTTCATATTTCAAAAGGAGATCTTATGAAATCCGATGCGCAAATTCAGGAGGCCGTATACGAAGAACTGAAGTGGGATCCCTCTGTTATCGCAACCGATGTAGGAGTCGAGGTTTCAACTGGCATCGTGACTCTTTTCGGTCATGTTGGGAGCCACTCTGAAAAGGTAGCAGCAGAGCGCGCTGCACAGCGGGTTATAGGTGTTAAGGGCGTCGCCATTGCAATAGCGGTAAAGCTACCTCTTTCCAGTCACCGTGAAGACGCCGATATTGCACGTACGGCGTCTAATGTGCTTTCGTGGTCTACTTATGTGCCGTATGACAACCTTCAGGTATTGGTTGAGCACGGTTGGATTACTTTAACTGGAGAGGTTAGATGGGATTTTGAACGGCGCGGAGCAGTTTCTGCAGTACGGGATCTTATGGGAGTTGTAGGCGTCATTAGTCACATTCGAATCAGGGAAGCGGTATCGGTAGCATCCCTCAAGCATGAAATAGAAGCCACTCTAAAACGACGTGCTCATGATGAAGCAAAAGCTATTTCTGTCGATGTTAGTGGATCGGAGGTAGTGTTAACAGGATCTGTACATAATTTGGCGGAACGAGACCTGGTCACTAATGCAGTTTGGGGAACGCCTGGAGTATGCAATGTTATCGATCGGCTTTCTGTAACTTAAAAATCTATGGTCAGATATCGATCCCCAAGAATCGAGATCAAGAGGAATTTTTTGGATTAGTTGCACGCGAGAGAGTTCTCTTGTGAAAATCTTTTACTCCGCACTTACAACTACCTAGTCATTAATAGGCTATCTAGTTGTTATCAATTTTCACTACCCCCGAGTCCTGAGCGAAGGGTATTTTCAATTACAGGCGACATATTAGGATGGTCACTAATCAGAAAAACAAGGAATAGATGCGATGCATTGTTAAATACAAGCTATACCATGAACCCTATGTATCAATTTTGGAGTTCACCAGTGACGTTATTGATGCTGAACAAGTGATTGCGGAATTAACCACATCTCTAAGGCCAGAAGTTATATTTGAGTATCCTGCCCCAAAGAACGCATCAGCAACCGAAGCCGAGCTTTCCTATGAGCGCCTAAAAAATGCGGTGGATTCTATTCATTCTGAATACGGCGTACAAAGCTGGTCATATCAACTATTCCAGTAATCGATATGCTTGTGCAGCAGAGATCGGAATTATGAGGTCCGTTGGTGCCCTAGAATAAATTTCAACCCGCCAAATTGGCGTCAGCAGCCCCCTAGTTAATCCAGGCCCCAACTTATCGAAGCAGCCGCTGGTAAAAATCAAGCGGCGTTACGGAGTAATCATACTTTCGTTGGCGTGAGGGATATGGTGGACTGAAGATTGACCAAGCCAAGGTCACAGGCTATTTTTCGCCGGCAGAGAGTCGCTGCATTTTTTTTGAAACGGGCCTGTACATAATTTTGTGTAAACGGACTATTGGCAGGAAACTGTCGCCTTGTCCGGAGCCACAATGATCAAAAAGAAACACGACGTACCAGAAGAATTACTGGCTGGATTGCTAGCCAATTACAAGAATCCCGAAGATTTAATAGGTGAAGAAGGCCTGTTGAAGCATCTCACCAAGCTGGTGGTGGAACGAGCCCTGGAAGCCGAGCTGAGCGAGCACCTGGGCCATGAGAAGCACGGGAGCGTAGCCAATGAGTCGAGCAATACCCGAAACGGCAAGAGTCGCAAGACGCTCAAGGGCGAATTTGGCGAGTTGCCAATCGAAGTTCCTCGGGACCGTCATTGCAGCTTCGAACCGAAGCTGGTAACCAAGCATCAGACGCGCTGGGCCGGCTTCGACGACAAGATTATTTCGCTGTATGCCCGTGGCATGACAGTAAGAGAGATTCAGGCGCACCTGGAAGAGATGTATGGAACCGAGGTGTCACCCAGCCTGATTTCATCGGTCACTGACGCCGTTGTCGATGAAGTCAAAGCCTGGCAAGCCAGGCCATTGAATCCAATTTATCCCATCGTTTATCTGGACTGCATCCATGTCAAAGTGCGTGAAGGAACGGTGCGAGTAAAAGCCGTCTACCTGGCCATCGGCATCACCATGGACGGTGAGAAGGAGGTGTTGGGACTGTGGCTAGCGCAAACGGAAGGCGCCAAGTTCTGGCTGCAGGTTGTCACTGAGCTGCGTAATCGGGGCGTGCAAGATATCTTCATCGCTTGCGTTGACGGCTTGAAGGGCTTCCCAGATGCCATCGAAGCTGTGTTCCCGAAGACCACGGTGCAGCTGTGTATCGTCCACATGGTCCGGCACAGCTTGAATTACGTCTCATGGAAACGACGTCCGGAGGTGGCGGCTGACCTACGATTGATTTACCAGTCGGCAACCGCCGAAGAGGCGGAACTCCGACTCGGTGAATTCGAAGAGAAATGGGATGCAGAGTATCTGCCTATCGGCCAATCCTGGCGGCGCAACTGGCCCCGTCTGATTCCGTTCTTCGACTTCCCACCAGAGATTCGAAAGGTCATCTATACGACCAATGCCATCGAGTCAGTCAACATGAGTTTGCGCAAGCTGACCAAGAACCGGGGCTCGTTCCCCAGCGATGAGGCGCTGATTAAACTCTTCTTCCTGGCCCTGCGCAACATTAGTAAAAAGTGGACGCTGCCCATCCGAGATTGGAAAGCTGCACTGACTCGGTTTACTATCCAGTTCGGTGAACGTATCTCTATGAATTAAACGAAATCCCGTTTACACAAAAATTCGGACACGCCCTTTGAAACAGGGTATAGATCCCCATTCCACACTGCGGATTTTTCATCGAAGTTCGCCACTAGCTGACCATGACTTGACGCAATGTCACGTATAAATTGTGCAATAGCCTGGCGGCAAATTCGAATCCTAAGATTCTCCTCTGACGGCACGAAGCAAATACGAAATTCACCTATCAAACGTGCGCTGCCGAGGCCGCTCGTCACTTCTAGGCACATATGAGAGCCCGTTTTAAGCAAAACGAAGCCAGCTTCATGATGCGGCGGATAATCAAAGTAAAAACGTAAGTCGACGTCAGATGATTTAGGATCCGGTTTAGCTTTGATCAACATAATTCCACATGATTTCCTCCGAAAGGGTGTGAAGGCGAACAACGTCTTGAAGGAATGCTTAGAGTTTAGCCCGGATGATCGAAACTAAAATATTTACGAATGATTAGCATTTTATTCTTTATTGAATTACGCCTCAAAGAGCTTTAAATGTCACACAGCTCCACGCTCGAGCAGCGATATGCATTTTTATCTAATATGCCGCAGCCTATCTGCCCAGTCTGTGCGGTCTCATACAGAGAAAAATAAAATCTAAATTATTAAGAAATTCTATATGTTCGGTAACGAACAGTAAGAGTAATTTTTGTCAGCTACATTTCAAATGTCGCACTAGCTGCGATGCCCCCCCTCCAGTGAAAACTGGACTTAAGCCCTCTGAGCCCACCCCCCAAACGCATCTCTGCTCAGAGGGCTATTTTTCCCTTCTGCTTGCCAGATGGAGATACTGATGCCATTTTATGAAACGTCCCGAAGTGATTCGAATTTTCTCTTTCAACTTCGATACTCTAAAAATGCGAGGGGATGGTCATTAAATCGGATGCAGATAATCAAAGATTATGAGACGCTTTACTCGCAGGTTCTCGAAGAGAATTATTCCAGAACAGAAGCTCTCGCCATTACATATGGGATTAACAGATGTGAATCTTTTGTCAGGGCAATTTCGGTTCGCAAGGTGTGAGTTAGCTACATACAATCAAACTCGACGGCGTTTGCAGCTATCGTCTTGGCAACCTGTTTTGCTAAACGCCCCACAATGTTCGATATAGAACATATAGAAATTCTTCTGTTCGTACTGCTCTAGGGTATAAGAGTTCCAATGATCCCTAAACTGACTGAATTTCCTATGCCCCCTCGGAATTACCTCAAAAGAACCGTTTGCTGGCAGCTCTAACTCCAGATGTATTCCAACGCATCCAGCCCCAACTGGAGTGGGTCTCCCTTCCCTTAGCCGCAGTTCTGTATGAGTCGGGGGATAAGCTCCACCATGTCTACTTTCCCACTGACTCGATAGTGTCCTTGCTTTATGTCATGGAAAATGGTGCCTCTGCGGAGATTTCTGTGGTGGGCAATGACGGCTTCGTGGGTATCGCCATATTGATGAGAGGAGAAAGTACCCCTAGCAGAGCGGTCGTACAAAGCGGCGGCGGAGCCTATCGCCTGTCCGCTAGGAGATTCAAGGAAGAATTTCACCAGAACATTCAATTTCTTCATCTCATGTTGCGTTACAGTCAGGCACTTTTGACCCAGATGGCCCAGACTGCCGTTTGCAATCGACACCACTCCATTGATCAGCAGTTGTGTCGATGGTTACTGCTTTCACTGGACCGTCTCTCGGGAAATCAACTGATCATGACGCAAGAGCTTATTGCCAATATGTTGGGGGTACGACGGGAAGGCGTAACCGAAGCGGCTGGAAAACTACAAAAAGATGGTGTGATCGAATACAGCAGAGGACATTTGACCGTACTTAAACGACAGAGATTGGAAGAGCTTTGCTGCGAGTGCTACGCAGTTGTTAGAGACGAGACAAATCGTCTTTTCCCGTATACGTGCTTTGACAAATAATCCTAGTTTTATAGGATCTTCGTTGCGTCTTACCATCGACGTCAATGTTTCATCTTTAATTCTATGAATGGGAAGGAATGCTAGCCGATACAGAAATTGTTAAAGCCAGGATCACTCAATCAGAGGTGGAGGCCGCCGCCTTAAAGATCCATCAAGTTTTAAGTGCCCCGTTCTCGGACTTATCGTTTGGGGAAATTGTGTTTTTACCTGGCACCGAAAAATATGACCTGATAATGAAAGGATACTTCGGCATGATTAATGTTAGATTTTCCTTCGGTCGTACAAGGATAGGGGGACGTATTCGTTATGCAGGACAATATCGGTTTCTGTTTGTTGAACCGGACGGGGCTCAAAGAACACTGACAAGCTTCAAGTTTGATTCCATAGGAAGGGTATTGGATTTTGTGGAACTACCTAATCTTCTGAAGTTGAATCCAGAAAATAGCGGCCATGCCAAGTCCTTAATTTTGAACAAGGTAATTGGAGAGTGGGTTCGGTCAATTCCCTCGCTCAGATAAAGCAGCTTTTTGATTTTCTCGC
>Ga0207667_10000556_pt1 | contig 48962 bp, 65 predicted proteins | sample KBSCornC52_FD_184301 | JGI IMG/M metagenome (GOLD analysis project Ga0207667, IMG submission 184301) | Corn rhizosphere microbial communities from Kellogg Biological Station, Michigan, USA - KBS Corn C5-2 (SPAdes) (version 2) | ecosystem: Host-associated > Plants > Roots > Rhizosphere > Soil ... | reverse complement strand
CATCTGTATGACGGTCGCGTAGGCGTCGCGCCACTCGTCGGGCGTCTCCATCATGTCGCCACGGCCCGGGTCGACGGCGCGCATCTGCGGCCACATGTCCGTCGGGTCCTGCCCCCACGGCGTGCCGTTCAGCGCTAGCACGTGCACCGCCTCGTCGGCGATCGCGATGGCCGCGCGCGACCTCGCGGACTTGTGGTTCTTTATCATCCACGCCTCGTCGAGCACGACCGCGTCCGGCCGCCACGCGACGAGCGCCCTCTCCATGTGGCGCAGCATGTCGTAGTTGACCGCCACCACGAGCTGGCCGCCGCCGGCGGACTCCTCCATGTGCCGCATCATAGCGGACCGCTCCTTGGCGTTGCCGTCGAGCAGCGGCACGAACAGCGGTGGGTCCGCCAGGTAGCGGTACACCTCCTTTTGCCACTGTAGCGTCAGGTCCCGTGTGGGCACCACGACCAGCGCGCGCCGCGAGCCCCACGCCTTTATGAGCATGGCCGCCGTCAGCGTCTTGCCCGTGCCTTGCTCCGAGGCGTTGAGGAACCCGCGCTCCTTGTAGGCGAGCGCGCAGAACTGCCGCTGCGCCGCTGTCGGCACGGTCCAGCCGTTCGCGCGCGCCTCCTCGAGGAACGCCGGGGCGAGGGCCGGCTCGGCCCGGGCCCACTCTGCCATGACCCTGTCGTCGGGGCGCATGAGCTCGTTTCGCATCGCGAGGTACACCTCGTGCGCGGACGCGGCCACGCCGCACGCCTCGGCTACCATGATGTTGGTGCGCGAGGCCGGCAGCGCGACGAACGTCTTGTCGCCCGCCCGCCGCCTCTCGGCGCCCTGGACCCGCAGCAGGTGCTTGAGCACCTTCGGCGGCCCGGACGCGCATATTAGCCTGTTTCTGCCTTCTGTGAGTGCTGAGAGCCTGTACGGTACCATTGCCGGGGACGCGCCACCTGCCATACGTCGGCTCCTTTCTGTGGTTGGTTGTAGTCTAAAGCTGTATCTGGCCGATGACCTTGCCGTCGGCGTCGAGCAGGAACGCCCACCCGTCGAGGACGTGGTCGTTCGCGTATATGCGCAGGCCCTGGAACTCGACGTGGTTCTCGGTAGCCGTCTGCGTCACGTCGGCGCAGAGCGCCTTGAGCCCGGCCGCTGTGCGGCGGCTCATCGAGAGCGCCACCGTCTCGGGCGGTATCTCCTGTGTCTTTGTCGTGCCGGGCCCGACGGCCCTGTGCACCGCCTGCGCCACCTCTAGCGCGTCGTCTATGATGCTCACGCGTTGTGCCCCTCCCAGGACGGGCTGTCGTACCAGCCGATAGGGCGCACCAGCTCGCCGCGGCCCGACGGCGAGTAGCGCTTGCGCCCTTTCGTGTTCAGAGTCTTCGCGAACTCGCCGAGGCAGCGCTCGACGTTGACCAGCGACAGCTGCACCTCTGCGCCGGACCTGTCGTGCAGCCACGGGAAGTCGAGGCACAGCGCCTCGAACGCCAGCGACTGCCTGGCCGCCATGTCCCGCACCGCGTGCAGCAGCGTGGCCTGCGGCCCCTTGACGCCCATAGCGTTCAGGGCCTTGGCCGCCTGGCTGGAGACCGGCGCCCACTGGTCCAGGCTGCCGCGCGACCACGTCCTGCCGTCGGCCAGCGGCTCTGCCAGGTCGCACGCGACCTCCCAGGCCGCCGCCGGCCGCGCGCCGGGCATGGCCGCCAGCACCTCGTACTGCCCGCGTATGGTCGGCGCCTTGCAGAAGGCCTTGGTCGCCTCCCGGGACGCGCGCACCATTGCGACTATCTCGGCCGCCAGCGCCTCCGTGTTGTCGTCGCCGGGCTCCTTGGCGCGCGGCAGCTCCGCCCCGCCTATGCACTCCTCCTCGCGCAGCGCGAGCTCCACGAGCGCGGCCCAGTGCTCGGACAGGTCGTTAGCCATGCCCTCGCGCGGGTCGCCGTCCAGCAGCCGCACGCCGATCGGGTCGGTCAGCACCTTGTACACGAAGCCGCCGTACGTGCGCCACACCATCAGCCGGGCCAGCGGCCGCAGCCACGGGTCCACCATGTTGACGTGGTCAGACAGCCTGCTGTTTATCGCCACAGCCCGCGGGCTGCACTCCCTGTACGGGCAGGCCGTGTGCAGGCCCGGCCAGTCGGCCTCCGCTGCATCCGCGGCCGGCGGCCACCACTCGGCCTGCGGCATGCCGTCGCGGCGCCTCTGCCACGCCGTCTGCCGCGCGTGCACGAACCGCCAGAACCTCCGCTCAACGTCCCTGTCCGGCGTCACCCATGGGGTCACGGTAGCTCCTCCCCCTCGCCGAACGTTATCTCTGTGCCGGTGAACCGCGCCGGGTCCTGCGGCGGCCGCTCCATCTCGTACTTGCCGCCGAGCCCGTCTGTCAGCCGGACCGGCGTCGAGAGCGGCACGCCGCTGAGCGTGAACGACTCGACCACCTGCACAAGCTCGCCCAAAGTCATGTCTGCCATACCGGCTACCCCCATATGTTGTGTGCTGCACCGGCACCTACGGTTGCTCGGTGTTGTTCCGGTGCAGGTTCCCGCTGCGTGGGCCTACGGTTGCTCGGCCTTGCCACGCACTCGGTTCTTTTGTCGCACGATGCGACATGTGTGCCGGCCGCGTCGACCGCGGCCGGCAGTGGCCACATTGCGGACCGCCGTTCGGCGTGTTGCCCCGGTGGGGCGCCCCGGCTATCGCGGGCGCCGGCCGGTCCGCACATACCACGCGCTCACGCCGCCCAGATCGGCGCGCGCCCGGCATTTGCGCCGCCCAGTCAGCCCTTGGTGAGGGCGACGGTCGTGTGGTAGGTCGTGCCCGGCCCGCCGACGTCGAGCGTACCGCCGACGTGCGTCCCCGTCGCGGACACCTTGCCCGACACCGAGAAGGTGTTGCCCAGGTAGGTGTACGTGCCCGTGATGGCGCCCGAGGCGTCGATCGAGCCGGCGATGTAGCGGTAGCCCGCGTTGTTGACGGCGAGCGTGGCGGACAGGCCACCGTCCTGCGTGACGTCGGCCGTCATGGTCCCGGCCAGGTCGCCGGAGAACGTGCCCGAGTAGTGGCCGGTCCAGGCAGACGGGCCGCCGCCCCCGGTGGTGGAGCCCGTAGTCGAGCCCGTGGTAGAGCCGGTCGTGCCGCCGCCCGGCGAGGAACCACCTCCGCCCCCGCCGCAGCCGGCGAGCAGGCCCCCCACAATGGCGATCGCGGCCGCGGCCGCATAGCAACTGCGTCTAATCATCTGTGCGCCCTCCTTGGTGGGCATGGTAAAAACGAAGCGGCCGGCGCGCAGCTTGTTCGCTGTGCGCCGGCCTTCGGGTGTAGGCCCGTTGGGCTACGCGGTGGCCGTGGCCTTCTCGCGCGACTTCTCGAGCATCGCCTTCGCCTTCGCGGCCGCCTCCTTGGCGCGGGCCATCGCTGCGTTCGCGACCGCCTCCTGCTGCTTGGCGTACTTCTCCGCGGCCTCGGGCGTCATCTCGTCGACGTTCACCTTCGAGCGCGGCTTGCCCGACGTGGTCGGGACGTACTTGGAGGCGTCCTCCTGGATAGCGGCCCACTCGGCGGCGACCGCCTTGTCGAGGATGCCGCGGAGCAGGTCGCCGACCTTCACGCCGCGCTGCTTGGCCGCGCGGTTGATGGTCTCGTTGTCCTCCGGCTTCTGGTTGAAGTCGACGTACGTGGTCTTCCAGTCCGCGGGGATGCCGCGGGTGATCTTGTTCTTCGGCGACAGCTTCTTCTCCGTCGCCGCCGCGGGGGCCGCCCCGTTGGTCGCGGCATGCGCCGCTGCGGCCGCGCCGCCCTGCCCGTGCTGCTTCTTCTCGTCGCTCATGTTCGTTGTCCTCGCCCCTTTTGTTGAGTTGGTTTTTGGTTTGTCTCTTGACTTGCTGCCTGGCCCATCGGGGCCGGCTTCATGTACATTATACCCAGGCCGGGGCCCTCTTGTAAACCCCTTCGGCCGGCCGCTGGCCGATATTTTTTCGGCCGCTTGTGCGTCCTAGACGAGGCCCAGGCGCGTCAGCCTTATCATGTCGTGCACCGACGCCTCCAGCTCCGCCGCGACCTCCAGCGACTCCGCGTCGCCGGCCGCTCGCAGCTCCGCGACCATTAGCACCTGGTCGGCTAGGTCGGTGCACGTCGCGCACTGCCCGTCGGTCAGCTCCTCCGGGTTGTGCCAGTAGTTGCAGTAGGCGCACTGGCGCGCCTCGCCGAACCTGAGCCGGCGCTCGGGCACGATGCCCATCGTGGCCACCACCTTCCCGTCGATCATGTACACCCAGTCGCCGTGCGCCCTGGTAGTCGGCCACAGGTTGCCCGGCGCCTCCGGCTCGCCCGACGCCCACGCGTCCGGGTAGTACGCCGCCTTCTTCTGCTTCAGACGGCTGCGGTGGTTGGAGTGCAGCGCGTCCAGCCCCAGCCACGGCGGCGGCCGGTACGACGTCGACGGGCCGTACCTGGACACCAGCCCCAGCAGCTCGCGGTGCGTGCCGTCCGGGCCGGCCCCCTGCCGCACGTTCCACTCGCAGCACATGGCCAGCGCGTAGTCCAGCAGCGCCTGCTCGTGGCCGCGCCACATGAGCACGGCCGGGTGCGACGCCCACGGGCCGTCGTCGCGCCTGTCCAGCGTCCTAAGTATGTGCAGCGCCTCAAGCCGCTGCTTCATCAGCCGGCGGGGGTCCAGCGCCCTCGCCGACTCCCTGAACCCCGGGTGGGGCAGGAACGTCTGCATGTCTGCTCGCCTCCTCTGCGAATATGTGCCTCTCGTAGTCGCGCCGCCACAGCAGCGCGAAGTTCTTGAACACGCGCGACGCCTCCAGCACGCCCGCCGCCCAGACGCTGGCCGGGCTGGACGGGTCCGCCGGCTCGAACGGCGCGTCGCCGCGCACCGGCCGCTGCAGCAGCGTCGCCGCCGCCACGACCATGTTGAGCACCTCGGGGTACGACTGCTCCATGTTGGCGAGCACGTCCACCTCCTCGGTCTTGACCAGCTGCTCGTCCATGCCCGCCTCGGGCTCGTGGGCGTACAGCTGTATGCGTATGAACCAGCCAGGTTTCCTAGGCATAATTATTGTACCCCGACGCCGAGGCCTGCGGTCACCTCGTCGCCATGTCGTCTATGTCGCTGTGCTCCAGCTCGTGGTACCTTCTGCCCGCGCGGTCGAGGCCGCCGACCACCGCCTCTGCGTCGACGTCCGGGATGCCGAACCCGGCCGTCGCGCGCCTGAACCTGTCAGAGCTCTCGGCCTCCATGACCCGCAGCCTGGGGAACACGTCGTATATGTCGGGCACCAGGGATTATGACGGCCTGCGCCTCGGCCCACGAGCACCCGCCGGACGGCGTCGCCGACTCGATCGTGTCCCGCACTATGTTGCCGTACCACCGCCTCAGCATCTGTATGCAGTTGTGCAGGTGCTGGTCCGACAGCTCCGCTATGCGGACCACGTCGAACCTGGCCGTCGTCCAGAACTGCAGTCTGGCCTCGACGTCCCCGTAGTCCAGGCCGGCGGCCGCGCACTTGCGCCGCACGACCGCACGATGCAGGGCGCGGTAGTGCTCCAGTATCTCGGCGTGCCCCTCGCGGAACTCGTCGCCGAGCAGCGCGCCCAGCATCTCGCGCTCGAACGCCTCGGCCGCCATCTCGCCGCGCGGCTCCATCCAGGTGCCGAGCGCGTTGATGTACATCGACACGTTCGAGTAGGAGCGGGCGAGCCTCTCGCCCTGCGCCTTAAGCTCCGTCTCAAGGTCCACGTCGGACAGTTCCGACGCCCACCTGCCCGCGACCCAAAGGCCGCGCTCGTCGTCGTCAAGCACAGTCGCCCCCAGTCTTCCACTCCGCGGCGGCGTCTTCCGCCGTCGCCTGCCTAACGTTGTTGCTGACCACGCATGTCCTGCCCCGCGACGAGAATATGACATGCCCGGTCACCACAAAGAAGCCGTCCGCGCCGTCCGGGAACGGCGCCCTCAGCGGCGCGCCGCCGTACACGGCCGCACCCGCCACCCTGTCGCCCTGGAAACCTGCCACCGACAGCCTGCCCGCCTCGGCGGCGACCAGCAGCTTGACCGGCTTCTTCGGGCGCGGCGTGCCCTGGACGTGCCCGACGTGCCACGCCGGGCACCACTTGCACCTGTACGCGTTGTACCGCTCGTGGCCGCGGCTCCTGGCCGAGGCCTCGCGCCTCGCCTCCTGGCGCGTGTACCGCGCCTTGCCGAGGCACGACGACCTGTAGTCCATCCGCCGCATCACAGCGGAGACGTCGAGCTCGTCTGCCACCTCCCGCCCCCTTCCGCAGCGCCGGCGCGCGCCGCGTCTACCAGCGCCACTGCCGCCTGCGGCGACAGCGGCGGCGTCTCGAGCACCATCTCGCCCTCGGCCATCGGCGTCCGCCGGTAGATCGGCGCGTTGTCGCCCTCGGGCGTGCCGGTCAGCACGAGCGTCGCGCAGAGCGGGAACTCGCCGCCGGCAGCCTGCAGCCTGGGCGGGAACACGGACCCCCGGCCGTCGGGGTGGTCTGTGAACTCGGCCGGCCCGAGCACGTGCACCTCGTCCTGCCTGCAGCCGTACGGCATGCCCGGCCGCCTCTCAAGCAGGTGCCGCACGGCGAGCCCGGCCGACTCCCCAGCCGACTCCCTGTTGGTCAGCGGCGTGCCGTGCGCCGAGAAGTGGCGGTACACCAGCCAGTCGGCCCCGGGCGCCGGCCACGTCCCCAGGCCTGGCGGGACGACCGCCAGGCGCAGCTCGGTCAGCGCGCCGGCTATCGGCACCGACACGAACGGCCACCTGTGCGCGTGCGGGTTGCCCGGGTCGCGCATCTCCCCGGACGCCGGCCACACGTGCAGCCTGAGCTGCCACCCCCTGGCCGGCGCGGACCCCGGCAGCCACGGGTCGCCGTCCCTGGCGAGCGTCACCTTGGCGAAGCCGTTCGAGTGCACGAACGACCTGGCCGCGACGGCGGCCATGGCCGCCTCGTCGTGGGCGAACGCCTGCAGCTCCCACAGGCAGCTATTGTACACGTCGTGCATCGCGGCCACGGCGGCCGCTGCCCACTGCGGCTCGTTGCTCCTCGGCGCCACGCTGAACAGCGCGGCCATCGCCGGTATGTCCCTCTCCGATAGCATCCCTCATCCTCCTGCGCATCTCGGCCTCCGACGGGCCGATCGAGTTCATCCGCTGCCAGGCCGCCAGCGCCCCGAGTGCGCCCAGGCCGCACGCGGCGGCCACCCACAGCAGCTCCGTCATTGCCCCGGCATGTCCACGGGCAGCGCGCCGGACCGCCACTCCGGCTGTAGCAGGTGGTCGCCCATCTGCGGGTGGGCCGAGACGGCGCCGACGGCCTGGGCCAGCATCTCGGCGGACTCGGGCGGCGGGCCGACCGGCGCCCTCGTGGCGTACAGCGCCTTCGGGTCGACCCCGAGCCGCATGCACTTCTGCCTCATGTTGTGGTAGTCCCAGCGACCGCCAGTCTGGGTCGTGATGTTCGCCGCGTTGCAGACGTTGCACAGGTCCTGGTACGTCGGCGGTGCGTACGCGCCCCACACGACGGTCACGAACTGCACCAGGAAGTGGTAGAACGTGGTGTCCCACGCCGCGCCGCCGACCGAGCAGACGTCCACCTCGTCGATGAACGCCCCGAGGTCGAACGGCATGCGCCCCGTGCAGTCCTGGCACAGCAGCACCCTGCCGTACCCCTCGGGCGCGCCCTTAGGCGTCTCCCTGACGCCCATAATGCGGACCGGCTTCAGCCTGCGCACCGCGTCCCCGTCGACCATGCCGTCCCACGCCCCGCAGGACGCGCATACCGGCCTGTCCTCTGCCATGTGTAAACCCCCTTGGCCATTTTGTTAATTGTAGCACACTAGCCGGCCAAAAGTCAAGGCCCAAGTGCGCGCTCACATGTCCGCCATGAAGCGGAAGTTATCCACCTGCTGCGCCACGTCGAGCGAGCCCAGCGGTCCGAAGCCGACCAGCAGCGTGCCTGCCAGCTCGTCCACATGTTGGACGTCGCCCATGGTGCCAGGCGGCACCAGGTTGGCCTTGTGGGCGTCCGGCCTGCGCACAGTTGCCCACATGCTCACAGTTGTGTACACACGGTCGCCGCGCTTGGCACCGCGCGACGGGCCCGTTATGCGCTCGCACGGCAGGCCGTCGCCGTCCAGGTGCCAGCACTCGTGCCAGTGGCCGTCGCTGGCCATGTACTCGCTGCACCTCTCGCCGCAGCCGTCGCATGTGACTGACACGTTCTGGCCGGCGTCGCCCAGGTACTCGGACCTGTTCGGCAGCTTGTCGTCTCGTGTCTGCCAGCCGCGCGTCTCCATGTCAAGGTCTGTCGCCAACGTCTCCACCTCCGTTTCCACTGTGGGCCGCCTCGGCACCGGCCTGAACCATGGCCTCCACGGTGCCCACAACGAGGCCGACGAACTCGGCCGCCACCTCGTGCTCCCACACTGTGTACACTAGCCAGCCGTCGGCCTCAAGGGCCGCCACGGCCGCGGCGTGGCGGCGCACGTTCGACTCGAACTTGAGCCGCCACCTCTCGGCGTTCGGCCCGCCGGGCGGCGGCAGTGCGCACTCCTCGCAGCGGTGCCAGTAGCACCCGTTGAGGAACACTGCCACCCTCTCCGCGCGCCATACGAAGTCCGGCGTGCCGGGCAGGCCGCGCACGTTCATCTCGAACGCCGGCAGCCCGGACTGGCGGAGCACCTCCGCCAGCACGAGCTCCGGCCCCGTGCCTGTCGACCGATTGGAGGCCATCGACCTGCGCGACCCCTCGGTCGACGCGGGCACCCACTTATCTCTGCTGTTGGCTACTCGCTCCACCTCCTTGCCGTACGTGCCTCTAAGTGCGTTGTCGGCCCAATCACCCATCGCGGCCTCCCCTGTACATCGGGCACGTATCGTCGTGCTGGTCCCCGATCATGTGGGCCGTGTTGCCTGCGGCCATCCGCTGGAACGTCTCCTGCGAGCACGTGCAGGCGAGGGCCCTCGTGTTGTGCGGCCCGAGGGCCACGAAGTCGCGGCCGTACACCGCGCCGGCCTTCTCGGGCTCGGGCAGCATGCCGGCGGCTGTCCGCAGGATGTCGGCCTGCTCGCGCATCGGGAAGGCGCCCAGCCCCATCTCGTAGGGCGAGCGTATGTCGAAGCCCGCGTTGGTCAGTGCGAGCACCACGCGGTTGATCCGCTGGTTCTGGGCGTGAAGGAACGCGCCCAGGTCGCAGATGTGTGTGCTCTTGTCCTCGAACGTGACCGTCAGGAACTGCGGGTTGCCGTTGGTCTGGACCTTGTGGACCTTGTCCAGCGTGTCCCACGATACTGTCATCTCGGTGTCCCCTCCTCGGCGGACAGGAAGCGGCGGCACACCGCCGCGAACGTGTCCGCGTCCATTGATAGCGCGACCGTGCCGCCGAAGCTGAGCTCGACCTCGCCCTCCATGCTGCGCACGACCCTCAGCGGGCCGGGCGCGGTCGACCACCCGGTCGCGGCGTGCCTGAACGGCCACTGCTCGAACGCGAACGACTCCTCGCCGCGCGCCGGCAGCTCGCCGTCTACGCGCGACCTAGTCTGTGCTTCCGGCATCGGCGCCCTCCTTGGGCCATGCCCCGTCATCGCCGAGCCGCACGACCTCGGCGCCCGAGCCCGGCACGCACCGCACCGCGTACGGTATGCCGTTGTCCTCGCAGAAGTCGATGACGTACTGCGTAGACTCGCGCATCGCCGAGTGCGTGGTTCGGCCGTACCTGACGAATGCGTCTATGACCTGCTGCACCTGGCCGTTGCGCCACGGCGTGGTCACACGCCGCGGCGGTATCACGTATGCGCGCTCGCGCTTGTCGAGCCGCCTGGACGGGTGCGCCAATTCAAGCCCCTTGGCCGTCGCGTACATGACCAGCTTGCCGCCCGAGACGCGCACGTCGTCGAGCGGCACGCTGACAGTCAGGTCGCGCGTCCTTATCTCGACCTCCACCTCGGCGTACGAGGGGACGTCGTCTGCCATCGCGGCCACCAGGCCAGCGTCCTTGCTACCCGGCATTGGCCGCCCTCCGGCGGGCCGCGTCGACCTGCGCCTGCACCCTGGCCGCCTCGCGCTCAAGGCGCTGGGCCTCGGCCATCAGCTCGTCAGCCGTCATCTCGTCGAGCGGCTTGGCCGCGCGCCTGATGCCCGGCGTGTACAGCGCCGCGTCGGCCTGTATGGCGTCCCACTCCTGGGTGAGGCCTGCCGACAGCATCTGCCCGAGCATGGCCGCCAGCGTCTTGCCCCTGGTCTTGGACGCGCGCACGAGCACCTCGTGGTCCTCGGGCTTAACGTTGAAGTCGACCCACGACGTGATCATGCCGGGCGGCACGCCGCGCGCCTCCTTGGACTTGGCCGTGCGGCCCTTCTTCGTCGGCGTCTCGCCGAGCGGCGGCGCCGCGGCCGCCTGCGCGGCCTGCTTGAGCGCGGCCGTCGCGGCGCGCGCCTTGCCTACTGTGTCTGCCATTTGTGCTTCGCTTTCCGGGCACGATGCCCTGTGTGCTCAGTTCCAGAAGGACTCGTCGCGGTGGAACCGCTCCCGCGCGTCCGGGACGAGGAAGTCGTCCACTGCCTTGTTGTAGGCCGCCACGACGGCGGCCCTGTCCGCTATCCTGCGGCCGACGGCCACGATCTGCAGCTGCTCGGCGCGGCCGGCGTTCCACGCACGGCCGTCGTCGGAGTAGTCGAACGTGATGTCGTGCAGGTGGCACAGCGCCGTGAAGTGCCGCAGCAGCTGCTCCTGGCTCGCGTTGTCCATGTCGATCGCGACCCAGTCCAGCTCGGCGTGCCCGTTGCGCTCCGTCGGCACGCCCCACTTGTAACCGTTCGCGGTGTCGCAGTACGCGACGCCGGTGGCCCGGTCGTGTTCCACGGGCGAGGGCGTGCCCCACCTGTCGCGCTTCTGCACCAGCACCGGGTCGCCGGCGGCGAACTTGAGCTCGAGCGCTTCCTTCCTGTTCATCTGCGCCATTTGCGCCTCCTATGTCGTTGTGTGGAGCACGCGGCTCCGGAGGCGGCCGCCCTCGGGCGACGGCCGCGACCGCAGACGCGCTACGCGTTCCGCTGCGCCGACTCGATCGACGCCATCTCTACCGCCGACCCGGACTGGGCCGGCGCCGTCTCGTGGTAGAACGCGACCCTGATCGCCGCGAGCTGCTCGCGCCACGGGCCGCGCGGCGGCACCTGCTCGTCCCACCTGGCGACCACGTTGGCCGCGCGCTCGTCGCGCTCGTGGACCTCGTGGCCGCACAGGTGGGCCAGCACTGCCGCCGCGGCCGCCCCGGCGTAGGAGTCCTTGTACTCGCGGCCCTCCTGCATGCGCGTGATGGTGTCGACCGCGAACTGGTAGCTGTCGGTCGGCAGCACGGCCGTCTCAGGCCGCGACGCAGGCCCGAATATGAACAGCGCACACGGCCGCTCGCCCCAACCCATCGCTCGCGACGAAACGCGCTCGACCGGCTCGATGCCGACAGTGTACCTGGTGCCGTCGCCAGGCTCGAACTCTGTCTCTATGTACAATCGCCAATCCTCCGTGCACATGTTGTTGAGGCGGGGGCGTGTGCACCGCCCCCGCCCTCGCGGCGCATGGTTGCCGGTCTGTCGCGCTGCGAACGCTCACCGACCACGTTCCACCCGGGCTATCGCAATACGGGCTATATGCGCCGCAAGCCTTGAACGTCAGCTCCAAAGGTAGTTCGGCGGCGTCGTCGACACGTCGGCGTGCATGACGGTCTTCTTCGCCCCGAGCTCAAGCGGCATCGTCCCGAGCGGCTCGCGCACAACCATGCGCGCGCCCACCTCGTCGTTCACTTCGACCGGCGCCACGATCAGGTTGAGCGCCTCCTGGATTTCGTACATCATGATGTAGGGCGACGCGTACTGTACGTTGTTCGTCTCCCGCTCCACGTTGTCGATGAGCATGTGCCCAAACTGCTCGCTCCAATGAGCGCACACGATGAAATGCTCCCCGCTGGTCGTCATGACCTTGATGCCGTTTACCTTCATGCTTTCGTTCTCCTTGTTTTTGACGTTGATTTTTCGCAGGACCCTGCCTGCACCTATATTATACCCGAGCGTACTCAACTGTGGCTAAACAGGCGTCAGGAATTTTTTTCGAACCTCCCGACGTCAACCGTGTAGACGCTCCCGACGAAGTACCTGGCGGCCGTGCGGTTGTCCACCTCCACGGCCACCTTCACTCGCTCGTCGTCGTGGCTCCTGAAGCGCAGGAGGTAGGCGTCGCGCCTGTACCTCTTGCGCTTGTAGTACAGCACCATGTTGGTGTATGTCACCTGGCGAGCCCCCTGAGCCTCTTGCGCATGCCAGACAGCTTGTCGTACGCGAACGGGTCCTGCGACCACGCGTCGCAGGGCACGTTCTTGTCCAGGTGCCTAAGGCCCTCGGACAGCACCGGCAGCTCCTCGCGCGTCACCCAGAACGACTCGGACGGCGCGTCCGCGCCCTCCTCCCAGTCCTTGGCCAGCGCGGCCTCAAGCTCGTTGAAGCCCTCGGACGTCGCCACGTCCTGCAGGCGCAGCATCTGCGCCTGCAGCGAGTTGTAGGCCGACGCCGACGGCCGCTTGACGAACTCGTTCACGCGCCGCCGCAGCTCGGCGGTCGCCTCCGTCCGTGCGCGCCGCCGCTCCTCGCGGAAGCGCGCCTCGGCCGGGCTAGTCTGTGCGTACATTGCGCATGTCCTCCCTGATCTGCCTGACGTGCGGCGCGGCCGCCCTGATGTGCACCTGCAGCACTATCCAGGTCGCCAGCGCGCCGATCAGCACGATCGCTGCGACTATCAGCCACTCGCTCACCTCGGCGCGCGTCGGGCCGATGCGGCCGAACGTGTTGTCCATGTCGCGCGACCACTCCTCGAACGGTATAATCTCGCCGTCCTCGTCGCGCGGCAGGTTGTCCCTGCTTACCTTGCCCTTGCTGTTCTTGTCCATGTCACCACCCCCTGTCGCCGAAGCCCTGCAGGTTCTCCACGGACTCCGGCGCGACAAACTCGTACGTGTACGGCTGGTTGACCGCGTCGGCCGGGCCGCAGTTCTGCCAGCCGGCGATGTCCAGGCCGAACACGAACCCGGACAGCGACTTCTCCGCGTCGTCCCTGAACTCCTGCTCGGGCAGGTGCACGGTGACGTCGTAGCCGTCGAACCGCGCCGACGACTGTATGGACACCTCGAACCTGGCGTCGTGGTGCAGCGAGGCCAGCGTCTGGCCAAGCTCGCGCACCATCTTCTGCGGCGCGCTGTCGTAGTACCCGACCCTCACGCGCCCGTCGAACGTGCTCTCGTGCCTTATCTCCATTTGCCTACCACCCCTTCGCGCCGTCGCCGGCCATGGACCAGCACAGCGATATGAGCTCGGACGCCGCACACGGGTTGCCGTCGAGCCACTCGCTGACCGAGTACAGCTCGCCGGCCGTCGTCACATCCTTACGCGATATTGACGCCATCGCCACGAGCAGCGGCGGCGGCACCGACTTGATGTTCGCCAGCGGCATGACCTGCACTTTGTCGAACGGCTCCACAAGGTCGTCGTTCAGCCAGGCGACCAGCCTGCCCTTGTCCTCGGTTGCCAGCACGACGAACGTCTGCTCGCTGTGGCCGATGCCGACGCTCACGCTGTAGCGCTCATTCTCGAACTCGCGCCTATCCATGTCTGCATAGTCAACCCACACGTCTAGCGTGCACTCCAGGTCCTCGTGGCCCAGCTGCATCGCCCAGTGCGGGCAGACGTCATTGTGCCACGAAGAGTCGGCAAACCCGAGCCGCTCGAGGAGCGCTTGGACGTCCTCGGGTACCCCCGCGTCAGGGTGCTCTCTGCGCCAAGACATAGTCTTACACCTCCGTTGTTTGTTCTGACGGGCTCGTCAGGGCGCGCGTAACGCGCCGACGCGGCCGTCCGTGGCCGCGTTTCGCCCTTAGTACTGCTGCTCGTCCGTGACGCTCTTGCCGTACTTCGTCTTGACCTTTCGCGCCTCCCTGTTGACGGACTGCACTATGAAGTGCGGGCACGGTTTGCCCTCCACTGTTCCTTGTGCGCGCTCATTGTCGATCTTCAGCCGCATGCCGTTGCCGCAGAACGGGCATACGGTCAGCACCTCTCCCTTTGCGTCCATTGTGTATCCTCACTAGTAGCACACATAGCGCGTTGCACACCGCCTCTATAGCGACGCAGAAGCTCATATGTCTGTCCTCACGCGCCGCCGCTCCGCGCGGCACAGCAGCTCCACGACGTTCTGCAGCCGGGTGTACAGGTCCATGTCGCCGGTAGCGTCCTGCACCTCCATCGCGATCGAGTCGAACTGCTTGCGCATGAAGTCCACCGCGCCGTCCATCTCGGCGTCGCGCCTGCCGTGGTAGACCAGCTCCACCGCGCGCAGCACCTCGGACGCCTCGTACCTCTGGTTCGACACTGTGTAGTGCGCCGCGTCGCCGAGCGTGTGCACGCCGAGCGGCAGGACGTTCGGCATCCGCTCGCCGTCCTTCCACTCGTCCTCCACGAACCCGGCCTCTGCGCCGGGGAACTCGTGGAAGTTTGCCAGCGTGTGCACCTCCTCGCACACGGCCTCGCAGGCGCCGATCATGATCGTCGCCCCCACGAACGCCGCGAACGAGCAGGTCGGGTCGTTGTCGTCCTTGTAAGCGGCCTTGATGTCACGCCCTGACCCGGGCTTGATCCACGCCGTGACGCGCACGGCGTCCCTGTCTTCCATCTTTGCCATTGGTGCACGATGCTCCTTGTGTACTGTTGTTCCGCGAGCGGGCTCGTCGGCAGGCGCCCAACGCCTGGACGCGGATGTGAAGTCCGCGTTTCGCCCTTCAGTCCTTGAATATGCGCTTTTGAATGTCCGAGCGCAGAAGCCGTATCGCGTCGATAATGCCCTGCGCCCTGGCCACCTCCTCTGCCGTCAGCTGGTGCTTCTCCTGCAGGTCGTCAAGCTTCTTGGCGTCGGTCTCCACCCACGTCGTCACCACCTCGAACAGCTGCTGCTTGTCCCCGCCTGCCGCCTCGATGTCTGCCTCGCAGTTCGAGTGGTCGCGGCCGTCGTCAGGCGCGCCGCATCTATTGCACATTCTCATCTGCTTTGCCCTCCCTGGCGCGCGCCATGTCCACGCTCCAGTCCTCGTCCTCGTCGGTGTCGACCAGCGGCAGGCCCTCGGCCTCGCCGTCGTCGATCATGCGCTGCGCCTCGTCCACGCCCGTGCCCTCCGGCACGTCGTACCACTCGCGTATGACTATCGTCCGCTTTATCTGCACTGCATCACCTCCTGCCTGCGAGTATCGCGTTGATCGCGTCTACCTGCGACTGCAGCTCCCGGGCCTGCGCCAGCAGCTCGTCCTCGCTCTCAACCTTCTTGCGCCTGGCGAACCCGCGCTCGGGCTGGAGCCGCGCGGCCGGGTTCGGGCCGCCGTCGCACACGCACGCCTCGACCTGCGGCCACGCCGAGGTGAGCCACTGCCTGGCCTCCTTCGGCGACACCGGGCCGCGCGCCACCTCGACCAGCGGAGGGCTCGGGTCGCCCTCCACCGTGTGCGCGTACACGATCCTGCGCCCGTCCGTGTCGCACGCGACTATCGCGTGCGCCCTCATGCCGCAGGCGCCCACGGTCTCCCAGTCGCCCGTCCTCCTCCCGCGCCTGAGGCGCGGCTGCATCTTGATGATCCCCTCGGCGTCACGGGGGAAGGGTGTTTGAGTCTCCGACATATCGGACCTCCACGACGTCTTGTGTTGTTCTTCTGGCGAATGGCTCGTCAGAGCGGCTGTCACTCCGCGTACACATCGGGGACACCAGGCCCCCGACGCGTTTCGCCACCTAGTGCCTGCTCGTCACCTCGTCGGCCTCCTCGACGACGACCCTGCAGTCGTCGGCCGCGATGGCGTCCGACCCGACCTCGATCGACCCTGCGACAAAGTTGGCGACGCTCATGCCCCTCTCCAGCGCCGCCTCGTGCACGGCGGCGGCCTCCTCGGCGTCCAACTCAATAGCGACCGTGATCTTCATACATACCCCCTGTGTCTTCCTGACTTGACACATATATTATACCCCAGCGCCGCCAAAGACGACCAGACGGGCGCCAACCTATTTTTCGGGCCGGTTGCGCGCCACAGCCGCAGCGACGACGCACAGTCTCGCCTTCGGGCCCGGCGTTTTGGTCAAGAAGCGGCGCAGCAGAGAGGGCGTGGAACCCTGTCTTGCGCCCGGCGCCTTCCGCCCTGCCGATCGAACGCACTGATTTCAGAGCACCTGCTCTATTAACGGTAGACACATGCCCATACGCGCGCCCAAGGCCTCAAAGGGATACGCCCCGTCAAAAACGGATTGTTGTCGTCGCCTGTTATTAGCTGGCAACTCAGAGATGATGATTAAGTTTCGTTTGGAGCGATCGGGCTGGGGGTCGCGCACGGGACCTTTGCCTACCAGTTAGAGCAGGCGCTCTGTCGGCCGGCCACGGCCTCGCCACGGCGGCCCACGGCGGCGGCGCCGGCGACCCTGGGGCCGGGGCCCCAAAGTCGCCGACAGTGGAAGGTAAGCCGGCTTACCTGGCGACCAGGGCCAGGGCAGCGACCAGGGCCAGCGCCCAGGCGGTGGCGGTCAGGCAGCTGCGCCGCAGCCACCCCCGCGCGGCGATGTCCGCGGCCCTGGCGCGCAGGGCCTCTATCTGCGCCTCGTCCATCATAGCACCTCCACGCCGCGACGGCGGACGTCGTTGAGCTTGCGCTCCCCTTCGGTCTCGGTGTGCGCCTGCCTGGACTGCGCCCAGGCCCTGGCCAGCCGCCGCGCCAGGTCGCGCGGCAGCGCCTTGTAGTAGCGCTTGGCGAAGCCAAGCTGTTGTCGGGTCATGATGACCTCCATGTGTTAGTGTACGAGCGCCCAGACGTAGGCGCCGAACACCGACGTCGCGAATGCGACGACAAGCGATGCGATAGCGTATGCCATGGTCCGTCCCCTTTCGTCGTGGACTCGTCAGCCGCGGCGTCACCGCGGGACCGTCGCCACCGCCTCTCGGCGGTGGCTAGGTTTCGTCCTGCTACTTCTTGCGGAGCGCCTCGAGTTTGGCCAGCGTCGCGGCCTGCTGTCGCTGTATCGCCTCGAGCTTCTTCTGCAGGTCCTCTTCGGTCTGCTCGCCTCTCAGCTGGTCGGCGACGACCGGCTCGATCGCCTCGCGGTTCTTGTCGAACCAGTCCATGACGATGCGGCTCGCGAGCTCGCTGGCCGTCGTGTCGCAGGCCTTCGCGAGCAGCTTGAACTTCTCGGAGTCGGTCGCCTCGAAGTTCGGGTACGCCCAGGTGATGGAGCGGTCGTCGTCGATGCCGAGAACCGCCTTGTCCTTCGACGTGAAGTTCTTGCCCGTCGCCTGGTTGACGTCGGTCGTCTTCTTGCGCTGGTCCTTCGCGACCTGGGTGGCGGCGACCATCGCCTTGACGGCGTCCACGATGGACGAAGTGGCTGTTGTTGACATAATCTGTCTCCTGTTGTTTAGTTGTTGGTTTCGTCGATCATTATCGACATCTTTATTATATCATATCATCTCTCATATGTCAATAGATTTCGACATATTTTTTGATTGATTGATTTCGATGTCGATCGGTCGACCTCGTCACCAACATATATATTATACCATGCCCGATGCCCGGAGTTAGTCCCGCGCCACCCGCACGGAGTTTTCCGCCAGAACGGTAAAGTTGGTACGTACTTGGTCTCGCTCGGCCCCTCGGCCGGTATTTTCGGCCGGGCCTGGACCGGCCGGCCTTGGCGCGGTACAATGTAGGCGTGGAGACGCTTTCGCCCCAGGCCGGCAGCCAAGCGCCGGCCAACAACATCGTTGCGCTCGAGCTGCCCGGCGGGCGGCTGGAGCTGGCCCTCGGCTCGTTCGAGTGGACGCAGCCGCGGATCGCCGCGCTGCCTATGCTCGCCGACGGCCGCTTCACGGCTGTAGACGTCGGCCTAGCGGTCGGCGTGTCGGCCGGGGCCGTGCGCGAGTGGACGCGCGACCCAGACTTCGCCGCGGCGGTCACCGCCCTGCGGGCCAGGATGCTGGAGCGCTGCGCCCTGAACGGCCTCGCGGTCAAGGAGGCGCGCGTGGCGCGCCACCAGGACAGGCTCGAGCGCATACAGCAGGTGGTCGAGGAGCGCGCGGCGGCCGGGACCTCCGCGAGGGCCGCGGAGGCCGCCGGCGTCGAGTTCGACGCGCTGCTGGCCTCGGCGCCGGGGGGGTCGTCCGGCCTCGTGGTGCACAGACAGCGCGTGATCGGCTCGGGGCCCAAGGCGGAGGTCGTGGACGAGTTCGAGGTGGACGCCGGGCTGCTGCGCGCGGAGGCGGAGCTGTCGAGGCAGCTGGCCACCGAGCTGGGGCAGTGGACGGAGAAGACTGAGACAACCCAGGTGCGGAAGCTGTACATCGGCATCGACCTGGAGCGCATGTAAAGAGGGAGACGCAAATTGGACAACTCGAGGTTCAACTCAAGGCAGCACACGGTGCTGTCCGCCCCCGTGTCGGTCGGCTCAGGCGTGACGGGCGACATCGTCGCCGCGATCGCGGCCAACGCGCCGGCGCCCGGGGCCGGCTCGCTGTCGTACGGCGCGCAGGCCATCGCCGTCGTCGGGTACAGCCTGACGGTCGACACTGCGGGCGCGTCGTTCAAGTTCATCACAACCGACGGGACCACGCCGGCGGACCTAACCGGCGCGATCAAGTGCGGGCAGTACGCCGACAAGACCGTGCCCCAGCAGCCGGACCCGCTGTTCCAGACGCTGCCCGGCCAGAAGCTGCAGATCGCGGCCGCCGGCGGCGCGGTCGCCGGCTTCGTCAACTACGTGCTCCTGCCCGGCAAGGAGCCGTTCTAGGAGGGAGGCGCGCCGTGCTCACGGGCATCGACAGGCTGCCGGCGGAGGCGCAGGCCGTGGTCGGGGTCGTGTGGGGCTCGGCCGCGCGCCGCGTCGCGGAGTCCGGCGGCAACCCGTCGGACTTCGCCCAGGTCTACGTCGCGACCGTCGCGCTGCTGCTGGACCCGGCGTCGCGGGCGGCTGTCGCGCTGAGGGTGGCGCAGGAGAGGGGCGCGGGCGGTGGCGACTAAGGCGGGCGAGGACAGGACCAGCAAGGCGTTCAGGCCACAGGGGTCGGCGTACGACATACTGTACGACAGGTCCGACACCGTCGGCGTCTGCGGCCCGGCGGGCACCGGCAAGAGCCGGGCGTGCCTTGAGAAGCTGCACCTGCTCTGCGAGAAGTACCCGAACGTCCGGTGCCTGATAGCGAGGAAAACGCGCGAGTCCCTGACGGAGGCCGCGCTGTTCACGTTCGAGGAGAAGGTCGTCCCCGACGGCCACCCGATGAACGTCACCGCCATCCGGCGGTCGCACAGGACGAAGTACACGTACCCGAACGGGTCCGAGATAGCCGTGGTCGGGCTGGACAAGCCCGGCAAGATAATGTCGACGGAGTTCGACCTGGTCTACGTGCAGGAGGCGACGGAGTGCGAGGAGGCCGACTTCGAGTCGCTCTCGTCCCGCCTCAGGAACGGCGTGCTGCCGTTCCAGCAGCTGCTGTTCGACTGCAACCCGGACGCGCCGGAGCACTGGATACGGCAGCGGTCGCTGCAGGGCCGGTGGCGGCTGATAGCGTCGCTGCACGAGGACAACCCGACGCTGTTCCAGCTGGCCCACGAGGGGACGACCCCCGGGGACCCGGCGTGGCCGGACGCGCACCCAGCCCTCGGGCGGCCGGGGCGCTTCACGGAGTTCGGGCTCAAGTACCTGGCGCGCCTCGACAACCTGACCGGCCCGCGCTACAAGCGGCTCCGGCTCGGGCTGTGGGCTGGCGCGGAGGGCGCGGTCTACGAGGAGTTCACGGCCGAGGCGCACGTCTGGTGCGACGGCGACGGCAAGGCGCCCTGGGGGCCGACCGCGCGCCCCCCGGACGACTGGGACAGGAAGTGGACGGTCGACTTCGGGTGGAACGACCCGATGTGCGTGCAGAAGTGGGCCAGGCAGCCGGGCACGCGCCGCTGGTGGCGGTACGCGCTGCTCTACCGGACCGAGACCCTCGTCGAGGACGCCGCGCGCATGCTGCTGGCGGACTCGGGCTGGTCCTACGACCCGGACGGCGCCGCGGAGCACGTGCCGGCGGCGGCGTTCCCCGAGCCGCTGCCGTCGGAGGTCATCTGCGACTGGGACGCCGAGGGGCGGGCCACGCTGGAGAAGCACACCGGCCTGCGGACGCGGGCGGCCGTCAAGAACGTGATCGAGGGCATACAGGCCGTGCAGGCGCGCCTCAGGGCGCGCGAGAGGGAGTGGAGCGGCGGCGTGGAGAGGCCGCTGCTGATGTTCAGGCGCTGCGAGCCGATCGGCGGCGTCGACGAGGCCCTGAAGGAGGACATGCAGCCGACCTCGGACATCGAGGAGTTCGGGGCCTACGTCTGGGGCAAGCGCCACACCGCCAGGGACGGCGACAGGACGCTTGACAAGCCGATAGACAAGTGGAACCACGGCATGGACCCGACGAGGTACCTGGTGGCCGCCGAGGACGGCATACGCGACAAGGACCCGAAGGCGGGCGACGTGGCGATGGCGGCCGCGGAGGCGAGCCACCTCGGGGTCGTCGGCGTGCCGGCGCACCGCGGGTCGGGGACGAGGAGGAGCGGGCTTGGCAGAAGAGGAAGGGCGCAAGCGCAGGCGGCGAGGGTCGCGGGGACGGGGTGGCCGGCCGACTGGCACTAGCGGCGCCGGCGACACCCGCCAGGGCCAGGCAGGGTCCGGCGCGGGCCAGCGGGCCGCCGCGCCGCGGGCGCCAGGCAACTACGTGCAGCCGCCCGGCCAGAGGGCCGAGCAGGAGCTGATGCAGGCGACGGGCGCGCCCGGCCGCGGCGAGCGCCTGTCGGAGCCGCGCAACTGGACGCCGTTCGCGTCGGGCGGCATGGGCGTCCTGGCGCGGCGCGCGCCGGTCGACCCGCTGTTCGGCCAGACGTCGGAGCAGATACAGGAGTACGCGACGACGTACCCGATGCGGCTCCTGTCCCTGCTGCCGGACGTGCACCCGTCGGTCGGGCTTGCCCTGTGGAACGCGCTGCGGCTGACGTGCCCGCGCGACGGGTACAACATAACTGTGTACAAGCGGGCCGCGCCCGGCGCGCCCAAGGAGAAGGACGAGGCGGCGCAAGCGCAGGCGGACGCGTTCTTCGCCGGCCTCCCGCCCGAGATAGGCGGCCTGAACGGGCTGCTCACGCAGCTGACCATGATGGGCCTGTTCACCGGCCTGATATGCGTCGAGGGCGTCCCGTCCGGGGCGATCCGCGGCCTGCACAGGCTGTGGCCGGTCGACAGCCTCTCGGTGTACTTCGCGCGCTGGAACAGGAACGACGACCTCTGGCCGTACCAGCGGCAGCGGTTCCCGATCGGGCTGGGAGCATTCGCCCAGGGCCCATACGCCACGCCGCCGCCTCCGCCGAACGCCCCGATGGGGCCGGCAGGCATGCCGTCGGTACTCGGGGGCGCGTTCATACCGCTGAACCCTGAGACGTTCACGTGGCGGGCGATAGACCCGATCATTGACGACCCGTACGGCCGCGCGCCGTACGCGACGGCCCTGTCCGAGGCGATCGCCGACCTGGCGCTCATGCAGGACCTGCGCGACGCCGTGCACAACGCGGCGTGGCCGCGGCTCAGGGTCGGCGTCGACCTGATGGCCCTACACAAGGTGGCCGTCGAGGTGTACCGCATATCGGACCCGAAGAAGGCGGCCGACTGGGTGAACGCCCGGTTCATGGAGGTCGTCAACTACGTCGGGCAGCTGCAGAGCTCCGACAACATCGTGCACCAGTCGTCCGGCCAGGTCGACAACCTGCAGCCGGGCTCCTGGCAGGGGCTGTCCGAGATACTGTCGTTCCTGCGGATGCGCATCGTCCAGGCGCTCAAGACGCTGCCGACACTGCTCGGCGTGTCCGAGAGCGTCACGCAGTTCACGTCCGTCGAGTGGACGATCTACGTCGAGGGCCTGGAGAACCTGCGCGGGCTGGTGTCCGAGCTGGTCGTGTGGGCTGTCAACCTGCACCTGCGGCTCCTCGGGTCCACGTCGTACGCAGTCGCCGAGTACGACCGCATCAAGACGAACGACGCGCTGGTCGAGGCGAACACCGAGGCCGTGCGCATCCTGAACGCGACCAACAAGGAGAAGCTCGGCTACGTGACGCACGACGAGGGCTCGGTCGAGGTGACGGGCCACTCGGCCGTCGCAGAGGCCCAGCCCGGCGTGATAGAGCCGCTGCCGGACGCCGAGGCCGCGACCAACAGCCCGACGGCCGGGTCCGACTCCCGCAAGGGCGGCGCCGGCGGCGCCGTCAGGGGGCCGAGGAAGCAGGACAACAGCGGCAAGCGCGCCGTTCCGCAGAACCCGAACTCCGAGGGCACGACCAAGGAGGAGCGCGGTGCCAAGAAGTCGACGCCGAAGGCCGAGGGCCTGTCGCAGTATGTATACGCGGACGGGCTGGACACGTTCCAGTACGCAAGGGACCTAGTGGCCGCAGCGGCCAGGGAGAGTACGCGTGCAAATAGATAGGGAGGCGCCGGTCAACGCGCTGGGCCTGCTGGCGTCCATAGGGCGCCATTGGATGATAGACGAGGGCTACGCCGGCACTATCATACTCGCGCTTGAGGGCATGACGCTGGCGGACGTCGCCAGGGCGCACGCCGCCAACAGGGCGGCCGCCGGCCCCGGCAACACGTCGCCGCCGTCGTACCGCGCCGAGGACGGCGTGGCCTACATCGGCATCGGCGGCCCGATGACCAAGCAGGCCAACAGCATGCAGGAGATGTTCGGCGGCACGGCGACTGTGTCCGTGCAGGAGGCCATCCGCAAGGCAGTGGCCGACGACGCCGTGCAGTCCATAATGCTGGTGTTCGACACGCCCGGCGGCACCGTCGACGGCTCGTTCGACCTGGCAGACACCGTGCGGCGCGCGGGCAAGATCAAGCCGATCGACGGGTACGCCCAGGACAACTGCTGCTCGGCGGGCTACCTGATCCTGGCACAGTGCAGGAACGCGTATGCGAACGTCAACGCCATCGTCGGCTCCATAGGCGTCTACACGGAGCTGGTCGACACCACGCGGCGCGAGGAGATGCAGGGCATCAAGCGGTACGTGGTGTACGCGGGCGAGCAGAAGGCAATCGGCCGCAGGCCGGTCGAGGACGAGCACCTCGGCGTCGTGCAGAAGCGCATGGACAGCCTCATGGGGCTGTTCGCGCGCTCCGTGGCCAAGGGCCGTGGCATGGACGAGAAGCAGCTGGCCAGAGTGGCCAACGGAGGCATGTTCGTCGGGGCGGAGGCCAAGCGCGTCGGCCTCGTCGACGCGATTATGAGCATGGACTCGGCGCACGCCGACGTCCTGTCGACCCGCAAGCCGGGCGGCAAGAAGCGAAAGGAAACATCAGCGATGGCACAGGACGTAGACCTTTCCGTCGTGCGCGGCTGGCTGGCGGAGGACGACACAGCGGCGGCAGCCCAGGAGGCGGCCACCGACGCGGCGGCAAACGACGACACGAACCAGGCGGCCACGGCCGCCGACGCGGCCCAGGCCGCGGCAGATGGCGACGGGCAGCCCGCCGCGGAGGCCGTGGGGGCGGCAGCCGCGGCAGTGGAAACGCCGGCCGCGGCGGCCACCGCCTGGTCACCCGACCCGGCGCTCGCGACGGCGCTCAATGCTGCCGGCGTGCACGATGTGGCCGCCTTCAACTCGCTTGTGGCGCGCGCGACGGTCGGAGACGACTACTTCGGCCGACTCAAGACGCAGACCAAGCAGCTGGCCGTTATAGCGCTCGGCCCGGAGGCCGGCGCCAATGCGGCGCAGCTAGTCGACTCGCACGGGGTCGACAACATGACGGCCCTGAGGGGCCTAGCGCAGCAGTACGAGCAGATCGCCGTCACCAAGGGGCTGCTGCCCCCGCCTGGCGGCGCGCCTATGCAGCGCAACACGGCGCCCGGTGCCCACCCGCAGGTAGGGCACGCAGGAGCAGCCACGACGCCTAACATGGCGTCGGCCGACAACACAGGCACACTAACACAGACGCCCGAGCAGCTCGCAGCCGCAAACATCCGTGAGCGGCGCGCGTCCGGCATCTACGGCATGTAGGCCGACTTACACAAAACGTAAAGGAGGCAGCACAAAATGGGTGCTGTTGCAAAGTACGGGACTCCGTCCCCGATCAGCAAGCTGCCGGACGGGCACAACCGGGTAGGCTCCGGGTACATCGTCGGCGAGGACATCGCAGCCGGCGACGCGTGCACGCTCGTCCCTAACACGACGGCCATCTCTGCCGGCGTGCCGACCATGATGATTATGCGGGCCGACGCGACCGGCGGCGACGCCGCCAAGGCGTTCGTCCACGGCTTCGCGCCGCAGGCGGCCAAGGTCGCCCAGGCCGACGCCCTCACGCTCATCCGCGACTGCGACTGGGCGTACGGGCAGGGCCTCATCAACTCGTTCCTCAGCGCGGCCGGCGGCCCGGTCCCGGTGTACCTGTCGGGCTCCGTCAAGGGCGGCCTCGACACGGCGCCGGCCTGGTTCGGCCAGCAGCCGTGCGGCGTCATCCTCGACGACAACCGCATCCGGCTGTGGGGCACCGAGGGGTACCTCAACATGGGGGACACATACGGCCTCGTCACAGGCGTCCGCAACGACGGCTTCGCCCTCGCGGTGACCGGCGGCAATGGCGGCGCGTTCGCGTGGCAGAGCCCGTTCGCCACCCCGCTCATCATACCGGCCGGCGACTGCATCGCGGACATCAAGACAGTCGCGACCAGCGCGTGCACCCTGTCGGTCGGCACGGCCGCCAACGGCACGTCCGCCGGCACCAACCTTCTCAACGCCCAGGACGTCCACACGGCCGCGGGCCTGTTCTCCAACACGGCGGCCGTCAAGGTGGCGGCCAACGGGTGGGTGACGGGCACGCTGTCCGCCGGCGCGGGCCTCGTGGGCAACCTCTACCTGAGGTTCAACATCGTCGCCAACTAGGGCGCGAGGATCAAACGCCACGCCCGGCCCGGCCGGGCGGAGGGAGGAAATAGATGGGTTACAGCCCGACAGCATATACGCCCGGCGTCCCCGCGTTCGGAACGCTGCAGACACAGGACACGCTCCAGTCTCTGCGCGTCGCACAGGGAACCGTCGCGTCCTTTGGAGAGGACAACGTCTTCGAGGTAATCAACAACGCGTTCACCGCGCACAACCGCATCCTCGCCGAGCTGCTCTCGGCGTTCTGCGAGGTGACCACCAACCGCCTGCGACGCACCGGCGGCAACGGCCAGATGGAGATGGAGGAGATCGACGCCTGGGGCGACGTGCAGCCGCAGAAGGAGCCGAACGGGGCCAACATCGGGTTCCCGCTCCGCAAGTTCGGCGCGGGCCTGCAGTGGAACCGGGACTTCTTCGAGAACTGCACAGTGCAGGAGTTCGCGGCGCAGGTCACCATGCTCCTGACCGCCGACGTCCGCCGCATCCGCCGGCAGATCACCCGCGCGTTCTACGGCGGCGTGAACTACACGTTCTACGACCGCATCCTGGACAACGCGGTGCTGCCCGTCAAGGCGCTGCAGAACAACGACACGTCGTTCCCGATCCCGGTCGGCCCGAACGGCGAGGTGTTCCCGTCGAACATGAACCACTACCACGTGGCCTCCGTGTGCGACCAGACCGCCGTCGAGGTGCTGCGGCTCGAGGTAATCGAGCACCACAACACTGGCGACACCTACATCATCATCAACCAGGCCCAGGAGGGCGCGTTCCGCGGCATGCCGAACACGGTGTTCGTCCCGCTGCTGCCCGCGCAGATCATCGGGTCCACGCTGATCAACCAGGCGGCCGGCATGAGCCTGGACGTCTCCAACCCGTACGACAGGTGCATCGGCTACTTCAACGGCTGCGAGGTCTGGGTCAAGCCGTGGGCGCCGGTCAACTACCTGCTGTGCTACCAGCTCGGGCAGCGCAAGCCGCTCGCGCTCCGCGTGCGCGGCACCGGCCCGGAGGGCGTGGGCGGCTCGTCCAACTCCATCATGGGCGGCTCGGTTGGCGTCGGCAACGGCGACCTCCGGCTCATGTACGAGTACGACGAGTACCCGCTCCGCGCCCGCGGCTACGTCCGCGAGTTCGACGTCGCGGTCCAGAACCGCATCGGCGCTGCGGTGCTGCAGATCACCAACAACGGCAGCTACACGCCGCCGTACATCATCTAGCCCCAAGGGGCACGCGCCGGCCCCCGACGGGGCCGGCGCCCGACACACATCCTCGGGCAGGGAGGGAAGTTTTGCCATGGGAAACGGACGAAACACGGTCGACATGAGCGACCTCGTCGACGGCGCCGAGCAGGAGGTCCAGACGCCGGCGGAGAGGGCGTTCTCGTCGATCGGGGCAGGGCAGGGCATCGGGCAGGCGCGGCTTCGCAACGCGGCGCTGCCAGGCCTGGCTAAGCCATCTAACAAGCTACCGGACGGAGAGGACCCAGCAGGCTGGTTCATCGTCGGCGGGCGGTACGTCAACTGCGACGGGCTAACGCCCGAGCAGCTGGCCGAGCAGGACCCCGAGTTCCACCGCCGCAGGGCCGAGCAGGCCCATGCGGAGGCGGACGCGGCCACGAACCAGAACGAGCGCTACGCACGCATCATCGAGGCTATGCAGCTCGAGGCGCGCGCCAAGGACGCGGAGCTCGAGGAGCTGCGCTCCAAGGCGGCGGCCCAGGGCGGCGAGGCGCCGCCGGACGGCGGCCAGGGCCAGGGCCAGGGCGCTGGCTCCGGCGCGGCCGACGACGACCCGGACAAGGGCGGGCAGGCACCACAGCCGCCCGCAGGTAAGGCAACCAAGTGACAAACGTGCTATCGGGCAGCACCGTGAAGCTGCAACACCAGTTCACGACGGACGTCTCGGTCACGCCCACGGGCGCGACCCTCAGCGTCAGGCTGCCCGACGGCACGACACAACCTTTGACGCCGGCGACGCCGGCGGCCGGCCCGAACCCGACTGCGACGCAGCTGGTCTCGTTCCCCGTGCCGGGCCCGTACTCGCTGTACTGGGGCCTGGCGACCAACGACGGCCAGACGATAGTGGAGCAGGACGACTACTTCGCGCCGAACACGGCAGTGCACAGGTTCGTGCGGGAGAGGCTGAACGCCAACGACCCGGCCCGGGCAGTGCTGCCCGACGCGCCACTAGACTCGGCGCTGTGCTTCGTGTCGCGGCTTGTGCTGCGGCGGCTGTCCGACGTGCTGCCGTCCTACCAGGCCGTGCCGGCCGCGGACGTCAACACGTTCGACCAGGCGCTCGCCCTGGTGGCCGCGGCCTACCTGCGGCCGCTGACGCCAAAGACGGTTGCGTCCGGCGAGCTGACGACCATACAGATCGGCACGGACAAGTGGCAGTTCGCCGAGCTGGCTGCGCGCGCCGAGAAGCCGCTGGACCCGGTCGAGCAGCAGTGGCTGGACCAGGCCGGCGAGCTGTTCATGTCGTGCTCGTTCGTGGCCGTCGACGACGCCGCGCTGACGCAGTTCCCACTGTTCCAGATAAACGGGAGCAGGCGGTACGCGCGCCAGCAGATCGGCCAGATGGGCCACCCTGGCGTAGGGTCCGAGGCTACTACGCCGTGGTACCAGCTGTGGGGCGACATACAGGCCCAGTGGGCCTGGGAGCGCGGCGCGCAGCTGACCTGGGGGTAACGTGCAATGATGGTGAACCCTGCCATGGTCGCGGCCATGCGCATAACCGCGGACAACACCATGTCGACGCCGTGCGTCGTGACGCGCGCCACACTGGCCGATGACGGCTTCGGCACGAAGACCGGCACACAGCAGCAGGTCGGGTCCGGCGTCATGTGCCGCGTGCAGGAGATACCGCGCACACCGTGGGTGGACGCGTCCGTCGGTGTCAAGCAGGAGCGCGCCAACCACATGATAAAGGTGCCATGGGGCACGGACATACAGGCCGGCGACGTCATAACGGTCACCAACGACCATGGCGGCACTTCGACGTTCGAGGTTGACTCGCCGTATAACGACGCGGCCGACGGCGGCACGTCGTCGTACTACTGCTACAAGAAGAGCTGACCATGGCAGAAGGCGCGTCCAGCCTTGTGCTGGCGCAGACTATCGTCAAGAACAAGGTCGACCTGTCTGGCTGGAGCCGCGAGGTCGAGTTGCGCGCGCAGGAGGCTGTGTACCAGCTCGGCCGTGAGACGCGTGACATGGCCCGCAGGCTGGTGCCCGTCAAGACGGGCGCGCTCCGCGCGTCGATCTACGTGACGAGGCCCGGGTCGGCCGAGAACCAGGCGGCCGGCAAGTTCGCCAGGGGCCGCGCGTCGGCCGGCTACTTCGCCGCGGCGAACGCGGCGGCCAGGCTGAACCCGGGGCGGCTGGAGTTCGTAACAGACGACCCGCTGATAAGCAAGCGGACACAGCGCGACCTGAGCCCGTCAGGCGACTGGAACCACCTGAAACGCGTCAGGCTGACGCGGACACACACAGGCGAGAGGTTCGGGCGCAATAGCAGTGGCGAGACGACCTGGCACCAGCAGTCGTTCGCGCACCTAGGGACACAAGAGTACGCTGGCTTCGAGGAGGACTGGCGGTCGATCATGCCGATGGCAGACGTGACGCGCGGCACGTTCCTGGTCACCATCGGAGCCTCGGCGTACTACGCCGGCTTCGTGGAGTACGGCACGGTGAAGATGGCCGCACAGCCGTTCATGACGCCCGCAGTTAACTGGGCGCGCGGCCAGCTGGCCGGTAGGCTGACAAGGGCAATAGGCGCACAGAACGCGCGCGTCGTGACGAGAGGCTGAATTGGCAACAGAGATACTGGCCGTGGACAAGGTGCTGCTCGGGCTGCTGTCCGCCGACCCCGGCGTGCAGCAATCGCTTGGCTTCTTCGGCCAGGGCGACGTCCGGAACAACCCACGATGGGCCGCCTCGGACACCGACGTGTCGAGGGCGGTCTGCTCGGACGTCGCGCCACAGGGCGCGGTCGAGCCGTTCATACTGTTCACGATGGAGTACAACGTCGACGTCAACGCGATCGGCGGCTTCAGGGCCATGGAGCCATCAGCGTACTCGGTTAAGGCCTGCGCTTCAAACATAGGGTACGGCGGCCTCAAGCCGGTGTCCGACGCGATAGACGCGTGCCTGCAGAACTACGGCCCGGTCGTGGAGCCGACGTCAGGTGTGACCGTGTACAAGTTCGTCAGGGACACGACGATACGAATGAGCCAGAACCAGAACAACGTCACATGGTTCTACCTTGGCGGGGTCTACAGCTCGATGACGTCCGAATAAGGAAGCACAATGCCAAACATAGCCTTCGACCACGGGTACGCTATAGGCGCCGCCATAAGCGGCACGGGCTCAGGCGCCGTGTCGGGCGTGTCCATGACGGGCACGTCCGGCATACTGCTCGTGTGGGTGCTCAACTCGAACACCACGGCCAACGCGTCTGGCTCGACCGCGCCGGCCATGACCGGCAACTCCGGCGCCGGCTCGCTAAACGGCACGTGGACCAAGATAAAGTCGCAGACTAACGGCGGCGCGTCCGGCTTCATCACGCTGGACCTGTGGGCCAACACCTGGACTGGCGGCGCGCTGACGAACGCGACCATAACCATATCGTCCATGCCGGCGAACACCGGCTCCTGGGCGATGACGGTCGAGGGCTACTCGTCGGCGACGGGCAACGAAACGCCGTCCGGTGCGACCTACAGCACGCAGAACGCCAGCAGTCCGTCCGTCACAACAGGCAACAACAACGACCTCGTCGTGTCCGGCATATCGTACTCGGGCGGTCCGACGGCCGGCCCGTCAGCGGGCGCCGGCTACACGCTTGATGCGGCCGCGTCCGCACAGCCGGCCTTGAACATCTACACTGTGTTCAGGGTAGAGTACGCTAACGCCGTCACGGCGACATCTGGCACAGTGGTCACGCCTGGGTGGACCGGTGAGGGCGGTGCGCCGACTGCCAGCCCGATGATAACGGTCGCCCTGATGCAGCAGAGCGCACCGACGGCGCCGGGTGCACCGACCTATGGGACCAACTCGCACAATTCGGTTGTGGTCAACCTGCCATCCCTGGCGTCGACAGGCGCCACGTCGTACACTGTCCAGAAGTCGACGGACAATGTAACGTTTAACAACGCGCCCGGCGGCACCGGCCAGACAGGGGCCACTTACACGGACACGTCCACAGGCCAGGACGACACACAGCTGTACTACCGCCTCATAGCGGTCAACGGCGTCGGCAGCACAACAGGCACGGCCTCGTCGACGTTCGGTGGCCCGCCAGTCCCAGGCACCCCGACGGTCGGCACGGTCAACGACACACAGGTCAAGGTCACCATGCCGACGACCACGTCGTCGATAGACTCGTTCAACCTGCAGAGGTCGGCTAACGCCGGCTCCACGTGGTCGACAGTGGCGTCCGGCGTCGGGGCTGGCTCAGTGGTCACGGACAGCACGACGGCCGGCAATACGAACTACCTGTACCGAGCGCAGGCCACGAACAACTCGGGCGGAGGCGTGACCAACGGGGCCGCCACGTCCAACGTCCTGACCGCGCCGTCACCGCCGTCCGGTCTGGCACTAACGCCGTCGTCCTCGGGGCCGCCGCAGATAACCGGCACATTCACGCCGGCCGCCGGGGCATCGGGCGTCAACGTCTACCGCTCGACGGCGTCGAACGGAAGTTACACGCAGATAATCGGCGGCTCCAACGTACAGGGCTCGTCGTTCATAGACAAGTACGTGCAGATAGGCCAGAACTACTGGTACATTCTTACGTCAATCAACTCCCTCGGTGAAGAAAGCGTCCTGGCGTCGCCGAGCGGTCCTGCAGCGGTAACCCAGGGACAAGGAGGCTTTACATTGGAAAGGGCTGTAGTATACGAGGGGTGCTCGCTTTTCCCGGAGGTTACTCCGGGCACCGCGGGCGCCGCGACCAAGAGGCTGCTCTGCACGGACTTCCAGCCGGACATCGTCCCGGACATCCGGAAGGTGCGCGCGCAGGGCGAGAAGTTCGACACCGACGTTGCGTTCGGCAAGGAGTACACGACCGGCAAGATCGGCGGGTACCTGGCGTTCTACGACGTCGTCTACCTGCTCTCGAGCCTGATGTGCTCGGCTACCGTGTCCACGCCACTACTCAACACGTGGAACATCACGGGCGCCTCCGGCACCATCGGCTTCGACGTCGTGACCGCCACGGCGGCCGGCACCCAGACGCAGACGCTTGCGGCGGCCTCGTACGCCAACGCGGCCGCTCTGCAGACCGCGATCGGCTCCCTGTCCAACGTCGGCGCCGGCCAGGTGACCGTCACCGGCGCTGCGCCGTCGTACCAGGTTGCGTTCTCGGGGTACCTGTCAACGGGCACCGCCACGCTGCAGAACCCGACCGGCACGCCGACCCCGACGCTGGCCCGCGCGGCCACGGCCACCAACACGCGGCGGTGGACGTTCTCCATGAACCCGTACGGGCCCGAGTCGGCCATCCAGACGTACACGCTCGAAAAGGGCATCCCGAACACGGCCAACCTGGCGCAGCAGATCAGCCAGGTCACCGTCACGGCGCTCACGCTCCGCATCACGGGCAAGGAGGCGACCAAGCAGGGCGACTTCATCGGCATGACGGCGGTCGACCCGTTCACCATGACCACGCAGTCGTCCATCACGCAGGTCACGTCCAAGCCGATCAACTCCAAGGACACTGGCGTGTTCGTCGGGACCGCGCTGCTCGGCGCGAACGGCCTGGTGCGGATGGCGCGCTGCATGGAGTACGAGTGGGGCTGCACCAACCGCGCGACGCCGGTCATCACGCTGGACGACAGCGTGTCGTCGTTCTCCAACACGGTCGAGGCGGCCGGCGTGGAGTGGACGCAGCGCATGGCGTTGTCTCAGGACTCGGTCGGGCAGGCCACGCTCGCCGGCCTCAGGGCAGGGACGCCGTACTACCGCGTCGTCGAGAACAAGGGCCTGCTCATCGAGACGGGCTTCCCACACCGGTTTAAGATCACAGAGTGCGTGAACTGGATCAACGGGCCCAAGAAGGACGTCGACGGCCTGTACGTCGGCGACTACGAGTCCACGCTCCGGTACGACCCGGTCAGCCTCGGCGCGGCCGTCAAGGTCGAGGTGGACGTCAACATGACCGCCCTCTAGGGGGCACAGCGGGCCGGCCGTGGCCGGCCCGCCTCAACACACTACGGACAAGGGGGCAGACCTTGGCAGTTAAGCTCAGCAAAGTGCGCCAGCAGGTTAAGACGCTGGACCCGCTCAAGTACGGGGACGAGGAGCTACACGTCTCGTACTTCGTCAACGCGTACACGCCGCGCCTGGAGGAGGAGGCAGACCAGCCGTCCGACGGCGCCGGCAAGACGCTCATCCGCATGATAATCCCGCTCATCGCGCAGTGGGACCTCATGTGCGAGTACCCAGTTTTCCAGTACAACAAGAAGGACGAGGTCGAACCGGACTGGGCGCCCGCGACCGAACCGGGCAAACGGCTGTTCGTTGTGAACGGCGAGGGCGGCCGCATCGGGGAGTGGGACCCGGAGAAGTTCGAGGACGAGCACGCCGACGGGGAGCGCAAGCGCTTCCGGTACGAGCTCGAGGGCGTGTTCCGCAACGGCGAGCAGCTCACCGAGGAGAAGGTAGTGCCTGTCACCATGCAGGGCCTTCTCGACGTCCCGCTCAACGTCATGACTGACATCATCAAGGCGGTCGGGGAGGCGCTCAGCCCGGGGGAAGCGAAGAGCTCCAACTCCGAAAGTTCCTTTACATGAACGGGCGTGCCGGGTACTGCCCGCGATGGTACCTGACCATGCGGGCGGCCAGGTACCTGGGCACTGTCCCATGGGGGGACGCGAGGGTGGGGCTCGAGGACGTAAGCATACTCTGGCGGCAGAGGGCACTGATGGCGGAGTCGGCCGAGGCGTGGGCAGAGGCCGAAAGGGCGCGACGCAGGCGGTAGGCAAGCATGGCAATCACGGTAGCCAACCTAATAGCGCAGGTCGGGGCGGACCTAACGCAGTTCAAGCTGGGCATGAACGAGGTCGACGCACGCCTGAACCAGGTCAAGGTGCGCGGCGACCAGGCGCGCCGCACCGTGGAGGCCATGCGCCTCGAGTCGGCGCGGCAGGGCCGCATCGCGGACAACCTGCTCGCGCAGCGCGCGGCCGTCAACCCGCAGCTGGCAGACGCGCGCCGCATGCTGCGCGCGCAACGAGATATAGCGGCCGACTACCAGCGCATATGGGAGTCGGCCGAGGCCGCGCGCGTGGCTGCCGCGTCCACAGGCAACAAGACGCTGATCGCGTCGTCCAAGGCGACCGCCCAGGCAGCAGCGCGCGACCTCGCGGACATCCGCGGCCAGCTGTCGGCGACCGAGGCGGAGTACCGCACGCTGCAGTCGCAGGCCAGGTCCCTCGGCCGCCGGGGCATATACGCCACACAGAAGGCCGAGGCCCTCAACACCAGGGCAAACGCGTTCGAGGACGCCACGTCCGCTGCCAACGGCGTGGCGGCCGCCATAGCCATGCGGCGGCAGCAGGACGCTGCCGAGCACCGCACGCGCGCCTTCAACAACATCGCCGGCACGGCGGCAACCGGGGGCCTAGTCGTCGAGGGCGCGCTCGGCTATGCCTCCAAGGTAGGCGCAGACTTCAACCAGATGATGCTGCAGGCCGCGCACAACACCCAGCTCACGACCGAGGGCGTGCAGGTCATGAACGCTACGGTCAAGCAGCTCGGGCTCGAGTCAGGCGCGTCGCTCGAGGAGCTCGCGCACGGCTTCCGCATGCTGACCGATTACGGCTTCACGGCGACGCAGTCGCAGCAGATGCTGCGTGCGGCCATGAAGGGCGCGGTCGCAACCGGCTCGGACCTGGCGGACACGACGCTGCTGCTCGCGAAGGCGACCAAGGAGTTCAACCTACCGGCGAACGAGTCGAACAAGACAATGGCCGCCATGGTGGCCACGGCGCGCCGCACGTCGCTGACGATGGGAGACCTGGTCCACGCGGCTGGGCCGCTCTACGCCACTGCCGCCAACCTCGGCGTGTCCTTCACGGAGGCCAACGCGGCGTTCGTCACGTTCACACAGCACGGCCTCGACGGCGCGCAGGCGGCCACCCAGCTTCGCAACGACATCAACAAGATCATCAACCCGTCCAAGACCGTGCGCGATCTGCTCAAGGAGCTCGACAAGTACACGGGCAGCAACCTGTTCGGCGACTTCAACTCTGTCGGCCTACGCGCGCGCCACATCGAGGGCATCGTCGACGACGTCATGAAGGCGTTCGACAGGCTCACAGACAAGCAGAAGAAGGCGCTCAACGTCGAGAAGCCGGCCGACCTGGCCGTCAAGCTGTTCCCCAACCTGCGCGGCACAGTCGGCGCGTCCATCCTTGAGGGCACCGGCTACCAGGACCTGCACAAGAATATAGACGCGCTCAACTCGTCGCTCGGCAAGGGCGGCGAGATAGACAAGATGTACGCCGAGTCGCTGAAGAACCTCAACCAGCAGCTCGGCAGGCTGCAGAACGCCGGCACCATGCTGGCCGCGACCGTCGCGAACGCGCTCACGCCGTCGCTCACCAAGGCGATGGGCGCGGCGGACAACGCCATCCAGTCGTTCACGGAGCTACCCAACGCTACACAGGAGGCGACGGTCAAGTTCGTCGCGCTCGCCGGCATATCGCTGATACTGTTCGGCACAGTCGGCAAGCTCATCGTCGGCGTCAGCCAGCTCAAGACGGCCATGGTGGAGCTCGGCGTGGCGGAGGAGGCGCTGGCCAGCAAGGCCCTGCTGGCGCGCTTCGGTCCGTGGGGCATCGTCATTGCGGCCATAGTGACCGCCGTCGGCCTGCTCGTCGGCAAGTACGGCGACCTGCAGAGGGAGCACGTCATCACGCGCGCCGAGCTTGACAAGCTCACGGAGAAGTCCGACGCGCTGACCAAGGCCCACTACGACAACGCGGTCGAGGTGCGCAAGCTGGTCGTGCGGTACAAGGAGCTCGCCTCGGAGTCGGGCAACGCGCACAAGCGCCACCTGGAGATGCACGACATACTGCAGAGGCTGGCGCAGATCGCGCCCGAGCTGGTGTCGGGGTACAACAAGGAGGGCGAGGCCATATCGCTCATGGGCGACGCCGCGGAGAAGTCCGCCGCCCAGCTCCGCGACCTGACCCTCGCGCAGATCGCCGTCAACGAGTCGAAGAACATCAAGGACAAGGTCACGCTGGCGGGCGGCGACACGGACGCAAACGGCAACGTCACAGTCAAGGGCGCGGACCAGTACGCCACCGACATCGCGCGCGTCAAGTGGTCGCTGACGCACGGCCTCGTGCCCCGGCGCGGCGGCGACGGCATGTGGAAGTGGAAGGCCGGCGGGGCCGACCCGGCCGACATCGCGTCCGGCAACCCGTACGTCCGGCAGACCACGAACACGTTCTTCAACAACGTAACCGGCAGCCAGACAACCGAGCCGTACATGCGGCGCATGACCGCGAAGGACAGGGCAGACTACGAGGCGTACCTCAACAGGCTGCTGGGCCTCCAGCGCCGCAACAAGGCGGACCAGGACCAGGTCAACGCGACGCTGCAGCAGGAGGCCAAGCACAGGCGCGAGGTGGTCGCGGCCTACAAGGCCCAGACGCAGGCACAGGCCGACCTCAACCGCGCCATCAAGGCAGGCAAGGACACGGCCAAGGCGCGCGCGCGCCTGGCCAAGGCGGACGCCGCGCTGGCGCTAGCCACGGACCCGTCGACCATAGTGCCCGACCTGGGCAACAGCGACTCGGCGTACAAGGGCGTCGACCCGACGATCGCGCCGCCCGGACACGACGACCCCGGCGGCAAGCACAAGAAGGAGAAGGAGAGCCCGTTCCAGCAGGCCATGGACGCCGCACGCGAGAAGCTGGACCAGCTCCGCCAGGCGTACAACGGGATGTACACCGAGGGCGACGCGGCCGACGTCATGTGGGACCGGCAGCACGGCCAGCTCAAGCTGGTCACGAACGCGATGTACGCGCAGGTACTGGCGCAGGCCAAGCTCAACGACGAGACGCGCAAGTACCTCGCCATACAGTCCGACATCGACGCGGCGCAGCTCGACCAGAAGCGGCAGGCCATCGCCGGCGACGCCGGTCCGAACAAGAACGTCCGGCAGCTGCAGCTTGAGCTGTTCGACCCGAAGGGCAAGTACGCCCACGCCTGGAACATGGCCGGCAACCCATCAATGGACGCCATCAGGTCCTACATGGGGCCGCTGCCGCAGGACGCCATAGCGCCCATGCCTGTCGGCCTCGTCAACGGCCAGTACACGCTGCAGCCAGGCACCGGCGTGTCGCGCGGCAAGCCCAGCGGCAAGTTCGACTGGATGAGCATGCTGCACCAGCTGTTCGTGACCAACGCGCACGCCGACAACACAGACTTCGACAAGAGCGCGGACGACCAGATGAAGTCCATCGCCGACGCAGTCGGCGAGCCGGCCAAGAAGGAGGAGACGCCACAGCAGCGCCTGCTAGCACTCATCGCACAGAACAAGCAGGCCGCCGAGCTCCTCAAGGCGCCGGGCGATGCTGCCATGGACATATTCAAGGGCGGCAAGGTCGGCACGTTCAACGCAAACGAGCTCAAGGAGCTGCAGCGGCTTGTCAACACCGGCGAGGACGCGGCGCACGCCCTGGCAGACCTGTACGCCGAGCGCGTCAAGAACGCAGAGGCCGCGACGAAGCACAAGGAGGAGACGGCCAAGGAGGCACAGCAGGCCAAGGACGCCGCCGACTTCCTGAACGACTCGTTGCGCAAGTCCAAGGACGACCTACTTAAGGCCAAGGGCGGGGACGACGCTAAGGAGGGCGCGTGGTCCGAGTTCCTGGCCGGGTACGAGGACAAGCAGAAGGACCGCTGGGACGCCGCGTCGCCGCAGCAGAGGTCGGCCATGGAGGCGGAGGCGCGCGCCCTGTTCGAGCTGGTCTGGGCCAACCAGCAGGCGGCCAAGGCGGCGCGCGAGCTCAACGACATAAACAAGCGCGTCAACGAGGGGCTCAAGGACATAAACTCGACCATGTCCCACACCGTCGACGGCATCGTCATAACGGACGCGCAGTGGAACAAGATGTCCAAGGACCAGCAGAACGCCTTCAACAAGCTGAAGAAGATGGCGGAGGTCAAGAAGCTGCTCACGGACATAATGGACGGTATGGAGCAGATAGTTTACAACTCTCTGATGCGCATTCGCGAGCACGGGTTCAAGGGCATATTCTCCGAGATTGTGCAGGACTTCGACCAGATGCTGTACGAGCTAGCCGCTAAGTGGTTGGCGTCGCAATTCTACAACATGCTCATCAACCAGATACCCAAGCTGATGGGCATGGCGTTCGGCGCGGCAGGCGGCGGCGGCGGCGACTCGACCGGCGGCGGCATAGGCGCTGGAGGCGGCGACATAGCCGGCACGACAACAGGCTCGACACAGGCCGCTGTGGGCGCGCCCGTTGAGAAGGGCCGCTCCTACCTCGTCGGTGAGAACAGACGCGAGTACCTCACGGTCGACGGCGCGGGCAACATGTGGATACGGCCGGACACCGCCCACCCGGGCCGCACGGGCGGGCCGGGCGGCGGCTCTGGCGGCGGAGGCGACGTCCACTTGCACCAGCACATCACAGTAATGGCGACGGACGCAAGGTCGTTCTCCGGCCAGAGGACGCAGAGCCAGATACAGGAGCGGTCGGCGGCTGCGGCCCGCATGGCCCTGAACAGGAACAGGTGACGACATGGCCTTCATAGACGTGCAGTTCCCGACGGCCATCAGCCAGGGCGCCCAGGGCGGCCCGTCGTTCAACACGCTCGTCATAGTGACGGGGTCCGGCATCGAGCAGCGCATAGGGCAGTGGACGCTGCCGCGGTACAAGTGGAACGTTGCGCACAACCTGAAGACGCCCAAACAGATGTTCCAGCTGCAGTCGTTCTTCATCAACGTGCAGGGGCGGCTGAACAGCTTCAGGTACAAGGACTGGGCCGACTACAACGACACGGACATCAGCACGGGCGCGCACATAGGCTTCTTCCTGGACGCGTCCGGGTCCAACACGTACTCCGGCTCCGGCACGATGCAGATGTTCAAGCGGTACACCAACGGCGTCACGACGTCCAGCCGCAAGATCACGAAGCCGGTGACCGGCACCATAACTGTGTACGCCAACGGCACGCTGCTGACGTCCGGCACGGACTACACGCTGGACTACACGTCGGGCGTGCTGACGATACTGACGTCGCAGACCGGGCATGTAATGACGTGGCGCGGGCAGTTCGACGTGCACGCTAGGTTCGACGTCGACGAGATGAAGTTCACGCAGGAGGCGTCGACGGTGCACTCCTGGGGCGAGATAAACGTAGTGGAGATCAGGGACTAATGCCAAGGGACGTTACGCCCGCGCTCAAAGGATGGATGCGCGGCGAGACAATGCAGATGGCGATATGCGTCAAGGTGACCACGCAGGCCCCCTGGAACCGCGTGCTCGGCTTCACGACGTGGGACTCGGACCTGACCGTGGACGGCGTCACGTACGAGCACGGGAACGCCATACTCGGGTCTGCCGCGTCGTCCTCGGCGGGGTCCGGCGTCGACAACATGGAGGTGACCGGCCTGCTAGTCTCGGTGTCCATCACGGACGCGGACATCTACGCCGGCGTGTACGACAAGGCCCGCCTGCAGATGTTCGTCGTCAACCCGGCGGACCTGACCATGCTGGGCATGGTGGTCATTAACGGCGTGCTCGGCGACTTCAAGACGTCCGACGGCACATTCGTCGTCGAGCTCAGGTCGCTGACGCAGCTAATGAGCCAGCAGGTCGGGGACTCGGTAGTGCCGACGTGCCAGGTCGCGCGCTTCATGGACTCCCGGTGCAAGTTCGCCGGGACGACCGACATGTCGGGCAACCCGGTGTCCTCGACCGGCACGGTCACGTCAGTGGACGACGACCTTAACATACACATGAGCGGCATCGTCCTGACGGGCGGCTACTACTCGTACGGCACCATGAAGTTCACGACCGGCCAGAACGCCAACATCGAGCGCGAGGTCAAGGTGCACGGCAACGGCGGGTCCATCGTCACCGCCAACTCCGCGTCGTCACCGGCGTCGCCGGGCTCGGTGCCGTTCAACAGCAACACGTCGTCCGGCTGGGTCACATCCTGCGGCACCAACTTCAGCATACCGATACCGCAAGGAGTGTGGACCAACGCGTGGCTGTCGCTGGTCGAGGTGTGGAGTCTTGTGTCGCAGGCCCAGCAGGGCACGACGGGCCTATACGTGCAGCTGCCCGTCGGCGACCAGTACCTCGTCGCCAACGAGGGCTGGAGCGGCGAGTACCAGCACAACCTGCAGCTCGGACAGGCAACGCTCACGGCCATCAACACCGCGGCCGGCTCGCCGGGCAACAGCATCAACGGGTGCCTGCAGTTCCACAACGACGTCGGCCAGCACCTGCACGACATCTCGGTGACCGCGCTCATACTGACACTTGAGGGCACGCCGGCGACGACGTCAGACCTGCTGCAGATCGGCCTGCCGTTCCCGTACCCGGTCGCACCCGGCGACCACGCGGTCGTGACGGCCGGCTGCGACCGGCTGGTCACCACGTGCAACAATAAGTGGAACAACGTCGTCAACTTCCGTGGCTTCCCGTACCTGCCGGGCACGGACCTTATACTGAAGTCGGGGCACTCATGAGCAACGTAGTCAACGAGGCCAGGAGGTGGCTGGGCACTCCGTTCGTGCACACCGGGCGGGAGCTCGGCGTCGGCGTGGATTGCTGCGGCCTGGTCATATGCGTGTTCAACTCCGTGTACGGCATGCACTACGACAACCGCAACTACTCGCACGTCATGCCGAACGGCGTCATGCGGTCAGAGCTGGCCAGATGGTGCGACCAGGTGCTCGGCGAGTGGGAGTCGGGCGACGTGCTCCTGTTCGACCTGATGGGCCAAGAGCAGCACGTCGGCTTCTACACCGGCGACGGTCAGATGCTGCACGCGTACCAGTCGGCAGGCGTTGTAGCTGAGCACGCGATCAACGACTCGTGGCGGCGCCGCGTGGTCGCGGTGTTCAGGTGGAGGGGCTTTGAACAGGGAGTCTAGGCGAAGGTGGTTGCGGTCGCGGCTCGTGCGCGACCGACGGAAGCAGAGGGGCGCGACGGTCGTGTTCGGCGTCGTCGGGGCCGCCATCGGCGCCATGGTCGACCCAGCCAACCCGGTGCAGGGCGCACAGTGGGGCTGGGCCATCGGCACGGTCGTCGGCGGCCTCCTGTTCCCGCCACACATGCCCGCCACGACGCTCGGCAAGCTGGACGACCTGCGCGTCACATCATCGACGTACGGCACGTTCATACCGCAGACGTGGGGCCAGTTCCGCGGCGCCGGGCAGGTCATATGGGCGACCGACCTGGTCGAGCACCAGTCGAACGTCGGCGGCGGCGGCAAGGGCGGCGGCGGGGGCGGCGGCACGACTGTGTACTCGTACACGTCGTCGTTCGCCGTGCTCGTGGCCCCCGGCCCGCTCAAGTCGATCGACCGCGTATGGTTCAACGACCAGATAGTGTACGACAGCCTGCAGTCGCCAACGACACAGAGCGGCCTAAACATAGAGGGCATGTACACCGGGACCGAGTCGCAGACGGCCGACCCCCTGATGTCCTCGGTGCTATCTGTGTCCGGCGAGCCCTGCCCCGCGTACCGCGGCTGGGCCTACATGGTGTTCCAGGACGTGCTGCTCACGAACTACGGCAACCGCCTGCCCAACATCCAGATAGAGTACACGGCATACGGCGACACGGCGGCCGACGTCCTCACGGACATATCGCTACAGTGCGGCCTGCAGCCCGCCACGTACACCGTGTCCGGGGCCGGCTCCGGCACGGCCAACGGCACGTACTCCATGTCCGGCCGCAGCACAGCCGACAACAGCCTGGTGTACGACAACGGTTCGTGCGCCATGAAGTGGGACCCGGCCACGTCGCACTGGCGCATCATAGCGTCCCACGGCGCCGGCTCGGTCCTGTACACGATAGCCGGCGTGCGGGCCTTTCCGACGCTCGGCGCATGGACGACGTCCGGCGGCACCAACCCGGCGCCGTCGTCCGCAGTGGCCACGCCCGCGGACTTCGACTTCACGCAGGCCGTCGACTCGTCCATAACAGGGCCGGGCGTCTACGGCTACTGCAACCCGATACGGCAGATAGGCAAGGCCGCGCTGGACCCGCTGGCCCTGATAATGAACGCCGACGTCGTCGAGGCCGACGGCCAGATAATATGGGTGCCGCGCGGCGGCGCCCCGTCACGGACACTGACCACCGACGACCTAGGCGCACTCGAGTGGGGCGCCGACGGCGGCGGCATGCAGGACGACACGGTGCTGATGCACTACAAACGGCAGCAGTCCTGGGAGCTGCCCACACGTGTCGAGTGCAACTACTTCCAGTGGAACGCCACGGAGGCCGCGAGGAACTACCTGCAGGCCACGCAGGTCGCGATACGGTCCACACAGAACACGTCGCAGAACGTCCAGTCGATGACGTTCCCGGCGGTCATGGACGACTCGTTCGCGCGCCAGCTCTGCGAGCGGCTGTTGTACACAGCCTGGGTTGAGGCCGACTCGTTCACATGCGCGGTCGGGCCGCGCAACGCCGACGTCATCCCGTCAGACGTCCTCATGATACCGCACGGGGGCCAGAACAAGCGCGTGCGCGTGGTGCAGAAGGACGAGGCGATCATGGGCATCAGCCAGCTGCAGCTGGTCGCCGACAGCCTGGGCGTCAACTCGCAGTTCGTGGCCGGCAGCCCGACCGGCGGCATCGGCGTGCCGTTCTACGGGGCAGGGTCCGTGAACAACATAGTGTTCCAGATGAACGCCCCGAACGACGCGATCGCGCAGTCCGGCCACGTGAACCTGTACTTCGGCGCCGTGTGGCAGCCGGGCGCCTCGGGCGTCGGCATATACGTGTCGCTCGACGGCGGCACGTCCTACACCGGCGTCGTGACCAAGAACGTGTACACGCTCATGGGCCCGTGCATCAACACGCTCGGCTCGTGGACGAACTACGGCGTCATGGACACGACCAACCACCTGGACGTGACGTTCCTGCGCGGGCAGCCGTCGTCGTGCTCATCCGCGGACCTGGCCAACGGCGTGAACGCCCTATGGGTCAACGACGAGATAATACAGTTCCAGACGGCGACGCTGCTGTCGGGGCAGACGTGGCGGCTTACCAACCTGCTGCGCGGCCAGCGCGGCACGGACAACTTCATGTCGACGCACGGGTCCTCCGAGTTCGCCGTCCACGTCGACTCCTCACTCGGGGCGTGGGGCGTGACGCCGTCGCCGTGGGGAGGCGGCCCGGCCCTGGGCACGGTGCTGTACGTGAAGTTCGTGCCGATCGGCCAGACACTCGGCTCGGTGTCGCCGCTGACGATAACGTACAACGGCATGGAGTGGGAGCCGTACTCGGTGACGTCGGTCAACGGCAGCCGCAACATGGCGGGCGACCTGTCCATCGGGTGGACGCCGCGCTCGCGGTGGGCCGGGTCCACGCCGTCGGACCCGAACAACTTCGACGTCGAGGTCTGGGACTCCGCGTCGTACACGACACTGGTGCGCACCATAACCGTGTCGGGCGCGACGTCGACGACATACCTTGCGACAGACCAGACGACCGACTTCGGCTCTGCGCAGTCGACCGTCTACCTACGCATCTACCAGAAGAACTCATATGTAGGCAGGGGGTACGTATGGCAGGGAAGTCTTTAGACAACGCAATTATAGGGGATACAACTATGGACGAGGCCACCGTCAGCCCAGAGGGTCGTCTGCTGCTGCAGACTCTTACGGACTCGATACGCGAGCTCAACTCGAACATCATAACGTTGACGCATACTGTCCAGGACAACGAGATAGCGCGCATAGAGTCCGAGGCGCGCATATCGCTGTCGCTGCAGCAGCACGACCAGCGCATCGCCGTCATAGAGGCCGCGCGCGTGCTGGAGGCCAAGGCGGCCGACACCGCGCGCAAGTCGGCCGTCGAGGAGCTGCGGCACAGGGAGAACGTGCGCGTCGGTAAGATGGCCGCGCTTGTCGGCCTGCTCGTGTGGGTGCTGGACCACGCGGCCAAGCTAATCGACAAGCTGCCAAGGGTGCGCGTGCACTAGGCACGGGCAGACTGCCGGCGAACGCCGGCGAAAGGGGACAGATACATGAAACTGAAGCTTCCAAAGTGGAGCACGGTGCTGGGCGGCCTGCTGTCGGGCGCCAGCTTCATCGTGGCGCACCAGGACGCCATCGGCGCCATCCCGGGCAACACGGCAAAGTCGGTCGTCGGCGCAGCGTCGACGGTGCTGTTCTTCGGCGGCCTGCTGACTGCCATGTACGGCACGCCGCCGCACGCGAACACGCCCGAGGGCGGCGTGGACACGTCCGGCAACTAGGGAGGGCAGGCCGATGCTAGTACCGCCAAGGTACATAGACCCGTCCAAGTGCGTGTTCGGCGTCGACCTCTACCACTTGTCCAGGGTGAGCTCGCTGCACGCGGCCAAGGCCGCGGGCATCGAGTTCGCCTGGATCAAGTGCGGTGAGAGCACCAACGTCTTCGACGAGATGCACGACGAGCTCTGCGAGCGGTGCGACGAAGCCGGCATAATCGTCGGCTCGTACTGGTTCGTGCACGCCGACAGGCCGGGGGCCGCCCAGGCCTCGCTGCTAGCGCGGCGCGGCCGGCACCGCAAGGGCGACCTCATAAACATGATGGACCTGGAGACGATGAACGGCGACACCCCGTCGCAGGTCGGCGCCTGCGGCGCGGCCTTCGAGGCGCAGATGCGGTCGCTGACCGGGCGCGGGGCGATCGCCTACGCGTCACAGTCGTTCCTCGAGGACAACGTCATACCGACCCTAGGCGGGTCGGTCAACTACAACGCCGCCCGCTACGGGCGGCTGCCGACCATCGCGTCCAAGTTCGTGCAGTTCGCTGACGGCCAGAACGTGACGGTCGACGTGCCGGGTCTGGGGCAGCCCGTCGACGTCGACCTGTTCTGGGGGACGCTGGAGGAGCTAGTGGCCGGCTTCACCTACTGACCACGGGCCCGGCCGGCCGAGCCACCCCCTACTGTGGGCTGTCGGCACCGCCGGCCTTGGCCTCACTAGGGGCCCGGGCTGCCCACAGTGAAAGTATGGTGCCCCAGCCCGTGAAGCGGTCCGGCAGGCGCCGCCACTCAAGCGGCGCCGACCCGACGACGACCGGGCCTGGCCCGACGACGTACACGACCATGTCGTGTGCGGGCCCACAGAGGGCGACTAGGGACACGCTCCCTGCCCCGGCGTATGTCTCTATCCACGTCCTCTGGTGGGCCTCAAGCAGGCGCCACGGGAACTCGCCCTCCCGTGGCTGCCTGTCCACCAGCTTGACCTCACACGCCACTGCCACGCCGACCGCCCGCATGGCCGCGTCCCTGCCCCCGAACGTGACGTACGCCGTGACGACGCCGCATAGGTCGAAGGGCGCCTTGGCGGCGCCCTCCTGCGGGTGGAACAGCACCCACCCCTCGTCGGCGGCCCCGCGCACCATCGGCGCGTACAGCTCGGCCTCCCTCATTCGCCCGCCTCCTCGTCCCTCCACTTGGCGTCCGACTTCGGGTGACGGAACTGCATGACGCGCAACAGCCAGCCGACCACCGCGCACGGCTCGAACGTCGGCACGAAGTCCCGCCACAGCCTGCCGCTACCGCGGTGCGAAAGCAGCTGCTGGCACGCCGTCTCGGCGTCCTGGATGACGACCCGTATGTTCCTGCCGTCCTCCCACGCTGCGGCCGGCAGGTTGGGTATCCAGTTCTCCGTCGAGGTCGGCGCGAGCGTCGGCGGCCTCTCGCCCTGGTCATTCGCCGGGTGCTCCTCGTAGTAGTGCAGGGAGCCGCACGTATGGTAGTACCTACCGGCGCGCAGGCCGAGGCCGCCGGCCATGGCCAGCTGCACGGTCGTGAACGCGGCGACGTCGTACGGCGTCCCCCAGTTCAGGTCGTTGGACCGCATGTACACGTGCAGCGACAGCATAGGCTCGCCGTCGTTGTCGTGCTCGGTCATGAAGTGCAGCAGGCACGTGCAGGGCACGTCCTTGCTGCCGGCCAGCCTGGTCGGCACGTCGGGCGACCATATGGACGCGACCGCCTGCCGCGTGTGCGGGTCTTTCCTCAGCAGGTCCTGTATCGCCGGCAGCGACTGCACCAGCTGCGGCCCGTACGCGCCGTCGAAGTGCCCCGTGTCCGGGTTGGTCGCGAACGCCATGGCCGGGTTGGCATCGAGTATCAGCCGCGCGTGCGGCTCGCCGCCGAGGCCGGCCAGGTACAGCAGCGTCTCCACCGCCATGAACCTGTAGTTGAGCCGCCGGCTGCGGCCAGAGTACAAGCCGTACTCGGGCTGCGCCAGCTCGAACGTGGCCGGCCTGACCTCCACGCACATCCTGTCGCGCGGCTGGTACCGCGTGCCCTTGGCGGACACAAACGACACCAGGCCGTGGTACGCGTCGTCCATCCCGTCGAACGCTAGGTTGTACACCCCTCTGCCTCCTTTGGGTACTTCATCGTGCCGTCCAGCCCGTACAGGGCGAGGATGGCGGTCGTCTTGTCGTCCAGGTCGTACTCGGCGGTCTCGACCATGGACGCGAACATGTCCCACTCCGGCCCGTAGTAGTCCGGGTTGGCCTCGTTCGCAGGGTCGCGGAACCATGCCACGCGCGATATGCCGTTGTTCACGGCGTCGCCGAGGCAGTAGGCGCACGGCCTCAGGGGCACGAACAGCTCGGACCCCGGCTTGTAGAACGGCGCCCAGCTGATCGCGTTCCTCTCGGCGTGCCGCACGAGCATGAGCTTGCGCGGCTTGCCCCAGTTCTCGGGCGTCTCGGGCATGCCCTTGACCAGCCCGTTGTACCCCATGCTGCACTGCCGGCGGTCCGGGTGCACCAGCACAGCGCCCACCTTCCACACCGGGTCGCGGCTCATCTCAAGCCCCCACAGGAGCGCGGTACGGAGACGCGCCAAGTCGTAGTCTGTCCTGCTCCGCGAACTCCCCTCCAGCTTCGCACTCATCCCTTATGCCCTCCAGCTCTACAATCTGCGCGGCCAGCCTCTCGAAAGCGGCGCGCTTGTCAGCAAGCATGGCGTCGACGAGGGCCACCTGCCCGTCCCTGAACTCGGCTGGCAGCCTGCCCTCCTCGGCGTCCTCCATCGTTATCGGCAGGACGGAGTCGACCTGCGCCGCCACCGTCCCCAGCCTGTGCACCGTCACGAAGCAGGTGAGCGGGTAGTCCTTCGACATCTTGACGAAGGACCCGATGCAGCCCGCCCACCTGCCGGCCGTGACCTGCACCAGGTCACCGCCTTGATACACGGCGCGCCTCCTCCTCTGCTTCCAGGAGGAGCACGCAGTCAAGCGTCGACAGTATCCGCCAGGCCGCGTGCACGAGGTGCTCGGACGGCGTGCCCTCCTGCTTGTCGCCGGCTAGGTACGCGAATATATGCTGCATCGCGTGGTTCAGGTGGTCGTTCGGCTGGTACTCCGTCCAGTGTATGCCGTACTTCTCGTGGCCGCGCTTGGCCAGGGCGGCCACCGCGGCCAGCGCGTGTGGCTGCAGCAGGTCGAACCTGTACGGCGACTCGCTCGCCTTGCCGTCAGCCCTCCTCGGCGCGTCTGGGCCTACGCCCGGCAGGTCAGCCATACGTCTTGTCCCTCCCCTTGGAGGAGCGCTCCTCCATCCAGCCCATGATCGTGTCGGGCCCCCAGCCGTTGTGCTCAGCCATGCGGAACACCTCGTGCCACTTGTCGTCGTGCGACTGCCGCTCGGGCAGGAAGCCCGCTGGGTCGCCGTACAGGTCGCGGAACACGCCCTCTATGTCTGGCGGCGTCCAGCCAGCCGGCTTGATGACCTTGCCGAACAGGTCCTTGAGCACCTTCCCGGTGTCCGGGTGCCGTTTGGCCATGTTGGACCTGTGCACCTCGGCGAAGAACGGGTATATGTCCACGCCGAACGCCACGGCCGTGCCGAGTATAACATACAGCGAGTCGCAGAGCCCGTCGATCGCCTCCAGCAGGTCGTTGCCGTAGATGGCCTTGGCCGTCTCCGTGGGCTCCTCCAGTATCAGCCGTATGCGCAGCAGCTGGTCCCGCAGGCCGGGCTGCGGCCCTATCACCTGGTCGCACGCCTCCATGAAGTCGCGGACCATGGCCTGCATGTCGGGCGCGCGCTGCTCGTCCACAGGGCTTGCGGCACATGGGCCTTCGTGGCCCTCCTCGCGCGAGCACGTCCAGCCGCTCGGCGGCTTTGTGCATGTCGTCATTGCTCCCACCTCCTTAGATTGTCGGGGTACGGGCGGTTGTCCCGTGTGCCGGCCTTGACCGCGCAGTACTTGCGGTACTCGCACAGTGCGTCCTCCACCGACCGGCAGGTGAAGCGGTGCGACATGTCCGGTGGCCACTCCCATCCGCTTGTAGTCGGCATGAGCCGCGTGAGCTGCTCCGCCATGTACGGCAGGTACAGCCACATCTGGTCGTCCGGCGTCTCGTCGTCGCCGGTCAGGGACCGCAGGGCCGGCATGGCGCCGTGCCCGACGTGCGGGAAGTCATTCTCGCTAATGCAGGTCCACGTCAGGTACGTCATGGACGTGAGCACCTCGTACGCCTTGAACGACCCTAGCCGCGGCATGGACGCCTGCAGCCAACCGTGCAGCCAGTGTGCGGACGGCTGTTTTGGCGCGAAGTGCCCGTCCTTCTGTATGTCTGTCTCGCCGTGCAACAGCCTCCAAAGCGTGAGCGCGCAACGCCGTACGTCCTGGTAGTGCGCGTAGCAGTACTCGGCCCACGTCTCGTGCGTCGCGTGCTGCTGGTCGCACGGGAGCAGCGGCCATATCTTGATGACGTCCGACATGAGCGGGCGGTCGTCCCGCACCAACGCGACCGGCCCGAGCCCGCTCATCAGCGTCTCGGTCGTGCGCGGTATAAGGTTGTGCCGGTACGTCAGCACAAGCTCGAGCTGCCTCTGTTGCAGGCTGGTGTTGGGTGTGTGCGGGCCGCCGTGCGCGTCTATCTGCGCCAGCTCCCACACCGTGCCGCGGTCCAGCCGCCGGAACACGTTGCCGAACTTGCCGCCCGCCAGCACAGGGTCGTCGGTCCACGGCGGCTGTGCGCCCGACGACTTGACGCGCCATATGCGCTGCCGCTCGGCTATGAACGCTATGAACGCGTGCCAGCCAAGCTGCTGCGGGTTTATGACCATCTGCGATGGGTGCCTAGCCGGCATAGCTGTCGCCCTCCCCGAGCAGGCCGCCGAGCAGCAGCTCGTCCGACGGCGGCTCCTCGCCGCCGTGCCGCGGGTCGCGCGCCCAGTCGCGCTGCCGCACGCGGGCCCACCTGGACAGGAGAGCGGCCCCGAGCGGGATGCCCCGTGTGTTGGCCAGCTCGGCCGCGAACGTCAGGACGTCCGCCAGCTCGGTCGCCACGTCGCCCTCTGGGCGCGGGAACGCCGGCCCCTCGTGCAGGCCGGTGCCGCGCCATATGTCCTCGATGGCGCGGCGGCTGCTGTCGCCGTAGCCCGCCACGAATATGTGGACCAACTGGCTGAGCGAGCACGTCGCGTCTATCTCGGCTTTGACGCCCTCGCCCTGTTCGTACCGTATGCCCTGCTGGCCCTTGAGCTCGACACGCGCCAGTACACCGAGGTAGCCGGCGATCGCGAGCAGGACAGTCGCGCGGCTGTCGTACTTCTGCACGAACCTCGTCTCAGCGAGCAGCGCGGCGCACGCCTCCCCTACCTCCTCGACCATGCCGAGCGCAGACCTGTCGGGCGTGTGGTCGCCCTTGAACTGTTGCCGCTCCACCCAGCCCGGCAGCTCTGCGCTCGGCATGGTCGAGG
>Ga0207667_10000554_pt1 | contig 48989 bp, 56 predicted proteins | sample KBSCornC52_FD_184301 | JGI IMG/M metagenome (GOLD analysis project Ga0207667, IMG submission 184301) | Corn rhizosphere microbial communities from Kellogg Biological Station, Michigan, USA - KBS Corn C5-2 (SPAdes) (version 2) | ecosystem: Host-associated > Plants > Roots > Rhizosphere > Soil ... | reverse complement strand
GGCAGTCAGAGTATATTCGACGCGCGGCGGCACTTCGGCGAAAGATTTCTTCGTGATAAGCCCGCAGTGCTGCATTTCGTCCAGTCTTTGAGACAGGGTACGGGGACTTATTCCGCCAAGCGCCTGATCAAGAGCCGAAAAACGGGCGCAGCCTTCGGATAGCTCTTTGACTATCAGAGCCGTCCATTTATTGCCCAGGATAGCTAAAGCCGCGGCCACGCAGCCCGGGCGGTTTTCAATCTCGTAATCTTTTATAACTTTAGTTTGCATAGTTACTTTACTTAATATACTATTGGAAGTATTAATACTATACAAATAATAGCATCAGGAGGGAAAGATGTCTAACGCTACAACTGCACCGGGTCAAACCATGGCCGCAAGCACTAAATATTCACAGGCCGCCAGCGAGGCTCAGATCGTCAAAACCAAAGGCGCTTTAGAAACCAACGGCTTCAATGTCCTGATCGTAGACGACTTAAAACAGCTGCACGACGAAGTCATAAAACTCATACCCGAGAACTCGGAAGTATTTACGGCCACTTCCCGCACGGTAGATAATGCCGGTCTGACAGAGGAGTTAAATTCGGACAGATATAAGTCCGTGCGCGATATGTTCATGCCTTTTTACGGCCAGCCCGATAAACAGAACGAGATGAAGCGCATCGGCTCGGCATCGGATTACGCCATTGGCAGCGCTCACGCCATCACCGAGGACGGCCATATAATGATCGCGTCGGCCTCCGGCAGCCAGCTGCCTAACTATGTCTATGGCGCCCAGCACTTTATTCTGGCCGTCGGCTCGCAAAAACTGGTAAAAGACCTGGATGAGGCCTTCGACCGGCTGGAAACTTACACCTTCCCGTTGGAAGATGAACGAGCCCAGGAAGCTTACGGCGCCCACTCTTCCATCAACAAAGTTCTGATCTACCGCAAAGAACCCCAAGGCCGGGGGACGGTCATCATCATCCGCGAACCGGTCGGCTTCTAGGACTTTTCAGCCGGGACTTTGGCGCCCTTTTTGCGAGCTTTGGACAGGCCGATAGCGATCGCTTGCTTTTGGCTGGTGACTCTCTGGCCGCTGCGGCCGCTTTTAAGCTTGCCTTGTTTGCGCTCGTGCTGAGCTTTCTCGACCTCTTTCTGGGCCGTAGATCCATACTTAGCCATATCGCCTCCTTCCTTATTCAATCTCAAGGATAGCTGCTTCAGTCCGGACCCGTATGTAAGCTATTTAACTACGATGGTACCGCGCATCGAAGGATGGATGCTGCAGTGGTATTGGAAAGACCCGGTCTTATTGAAAGTAAAGCTGTAGCTGTGGCCCGGGGCTATGTCGCCGCTATTAGGGCCGCCGACATTGCTCAGATCGTCCACGACCGTATGTGTGGTGCTGTCATTATTTGTCCAGGTCACGGTGCCGCCTTTGGCGATGGTTATCTGCGACGGCGTGAACATCATATTCTGGATGCTCACCTCGCCGGCCGCGGACTGGTTTGAATTCGCCGATGTATTATTGCTGCTTGTCTGGTTGGAATTATTGTTGCCGCCATACAGCGAGCCGTTACTGGAATTGTTTTTACCGAATACCAGCCAGCCGCCAACCGCCAGAATTATAACCACCACGACCGCAATGATTGCCTTGTTCATAGATCCTCCTTAAGTTTATGAATTATATACCTTAACCGAAACTGCCGCCGTAAGAATACTCTCGATAAACTTATTAATATTTGACTTTCCATAGTACCTTGTATAGCATAGTACTATATGAACGATAATACAGCTGAGACCCAGATGCGCAAAGGCATGCTTGTCTACTGTGTCCTTCTGCTATGCAAAGACGGCAAGGTTTATACCAGCGAGCTTATCCGCGCCCTGCGCGACACCGAGCTGATCGTCGTGGAAGGCACCCTGTATCCTCTGCTCAACCGCTTGGCCAAAGACGGACTGTTGGCCTACGAATGGCAGGAAAGCGAGCAGGGACCGCCGCGCAAATACTACTGGCTGACCGCTGAGGGCAGCGAATTACTCAATGAATTACGCGGCAGCTACCGCAAGCTGCACGCATCTATAACCTCGCTAGAGAAAGGAACTAAAAAATGAACGAAGTCACCAAAATCCACTTGGGCCGTCAGGCTTTTAACGTATCGGTAGCCGCCCATAAATCTCTGCGCGCCTACATAGACGCCATAGCCAAACAGGTCGGCGACGAAGATGTCGTAGAAGAAGTAGAGCTGCGTATGGCCGAATTGCTGGCCGAACGCGGCGTGATCGGCGATAAGGTCATCCTGGTTAAAGACGTGGACTATCTGAAGAAACAATTAGGCGATCCTAAGGATTTTCAGGAGAACGAAGAAGATATTCCGGCTGGCGCCAGCGGAACCTCGGACGCCAAAAGGCTGTTCCGTGACACCGATAACGCCATGGTGGCCGGCGTGGCCGCCGGGCTGGCCAAGTATTTCGGGATAGATGTGTTGCTTATAAGAATCCTGTTTATCATAGGAGCCTTCGCGTGGGGCGGCGGCATACTGCTCTACATCGCCCTTTGGCTACTGGTGCCGGAGGCCAAAACTTCCAGCGAAAAGCTGCAGATGGCCGGCAAACCGGTGACTGTAGGCAGCCTGAAAGAGGTGGTGGAGCGCGCCGACGTCAAAGGCGCGGCTCGGCGGGCCAATGATTCTATCGCCGGACCTATCAACGCCTTCTTCAGCCTGCTGGTGAAAATAATCGGCATCGGCTTTATCCTGGCCGGACTGGCGGGTATATTCGGACTGGTCGCCGCTATTACATATCTGTTTTTGCACACCGGGAATCTGGTCCAGGATAATCTGTTCCCGATTGGTCTGCGGGAGCATCTTCTGCTGGATATCGCCGTGGCCGTGGCCGCCCTGATTTCCATATTCATCGTACTTTTCGGCTTGGCGATATTCAAACGACGCTGGCCTATCCGCGCCTGGATGACCGGTCTGCTGGTAGGTCTGCTGTTCATTGGTCTGGCTTCCGGCGGAGCATTGACGGCGGACACCGTGCCGCGCGTGCGTGACCGTTACAACGCCAATATTCACACTGTGACCCGCTCCCTGCCGGCATTTACCAGAGTGACTGTGAACGGTGATAATACCGAGACCAGTTTCCAATACGCTCAGGGCTATTCCGTAAGCCTTAGATACTATGGCAACGCGGATCCGTCAAAGATCAAGACTACCGTAACCGACGGTAATTTAGTCATCGATTCGCAAGGGTTCGATTGGCATAAGTACTGCGGCGCGGCCTTATGTCTGCCCAACGATTTCGATATGCAGGTAACGGTTTATTCGCCTAACGAGCCCGGCGTGGATTCCATGAGCCCCGGCAAAGCGATATTCATGGGCCCCAACTATCCGTAGAGAGGGTCGAGTGAGCTTTTTACGATGACCCTACTCCCTTTGAACTGAAGCCTGCTTGCTGAAGAATCAAATTGATGCAGAGAACTAATATGCATAATGTAGTTAACGCGGAACCTTTTCTACGGTGATCTCTACACTGGCTACTCGCGCATTCATCCCCCACCTCGAATTATTATTAACGCATGCACGATAAACATCATCAGTCTGTGCGCTTTTGCATTCCGGTAGAATAGTCTCCCCATCAAAAGATGGCTCTAACTTGGCCGAAAAGAGGTATCTGGACCCCGTGGTAGTGTCGAATAAAGGGCTCGTGGTTCCATTCAATTGTTCATCGTATATATTTACTACCCGATGATCCGAGGGATTGAGCGCAAGAGTTTTGACGATCTGCTGCAAAGCCTCAGCACGTGTTGTTGGCGTCGTCAGCGTATATTTCCTCGTTAATTCAAAGGTGCTAGTTAGTTCAGGATTATTTTCTGTAAAGGTAGTGCTTACGGGTTTATACGACGGCGGTACTTTTAGCTGATTGATGATATTTGTTAATGACGATGGCTTTGCCATGAAGGTCTCGCAAACATATACCAGCCCGCAAATCCCACGACCACGATAATAGAAATAATCAGCAGGGTTTCTAGTAAAGCGAAGCCTTCCTAGGTCTTTCTCATACCATCATTATGCATAAAAATAAGCACTAATCTATAGTGCTTATACTTGGTAGCGGGGGCAGGACTCGAACCTGCGACCTCGTGGTTATGAGCCACGCGAGCTGCCACTGCTCTACCCCGCGATACTACCGAGACATTATTCTAATCTGTTAGAGCAATAATGTCAATCTGTTACGCACGAAAAAACTCCCCCGCTCGTGGGGGAGTTTTTCAACTTAGGGCGAAACTCTTTCTTATTGGATTGTCAGGCTCTCAGCTCTTACCACCAGCCGTGGCTGACCCAGAAGTTGTAAGCTCCGGCCCAACCGCCATATTTGCCGGCGTAGGACGTAAAGAACGCGTTCTGGCAGCCATAATCCGCACCGCAGTAAGCGATCTTGCTGGCCGGACAGGCCTGACCGATGCCGTAACAGCCGTTAGGACTCATCGCGGTGGTCCTACAGCCCGATTCATGGCTATAGATAAAGTGAGCGTATTCATTGTCACCGCAGCCCGCCACCGGACCGGACGAAGTGGGCAGTGACACGGTGGCCGGCTGTGTGGCCGCCGGACGGGCAGGCGAAACTGCCGCAGGAACCGGCGCGCTTGGCAGCACCCGATCCGCCAGCTGCTCATCGGCGTCCGGTATCCGCACCTTCTGGCCCGGATAAATGACGTCCGGATCCGAGATATCCGTATTGGCGTCGTACAGCCGGATGTAAGTCGTCTGGTGAGCCGTGGCGATGCCGTCCAGTGTATCGCCGTCGTTGACAGTGACGAAATTCTGCTGGACGCTAGCTTGTTTCACCTTGTTATTGTTATTCGAGTGAGATTGCGCGTGAGCGACCGATCCATGACCCATGGCTAAAACGCCGGCCAATACCAGCCCAGATGCAAAAGGCGCTAATTTCATTTGTACCCTCCTTGACTAATCGAAACTGCCTATGCGAAGTGGGCATAGTTTAGAAAATTTTAGTTTTTCCAAAAAAGCAGTTTGAAAGTCTATATTAAAATTGTGTTTCCACCTCACAAGCAGAAGACACAAAGACCATCGTACAGGCACCTAAATATATGTCAAGCGGTTAGCCCCCGCTACCTCAGTTAGCCCTGTTGTAAATATGTGAAATCGGTTATGTATTGTCCGTTTAGATGACGGTTCAGTCGGTCGTGGCTTTCCGGCCGAGCAAAAAATCGCGCCAGGCTTCGATATGCTTGGTATAGCCGGGCCGATTGTCGATAGGCGACGCCGTGTTGTTATCGCGGTTGTCAGCCAGCGCCGGATCGACGTATTTCATGGCCACCGACTTAGGGACAAGGAGTACCTGTTCGCCGGGCGCGGCCAGTCCGAGATTCTGTCTGGCCGACAGTTCCTGATAAACTTCGGTGTCATAGAACTGATTCTGCAGATAAGTATTGTTGTTCTGCAGATGCAGCACGCTATTTTGCTGCTGCAGGGCGGCGATCTGCTTCTGCAGCTGGTAGTTATTCTGGACCGTCCGGGCGCCGCTCCAGGCTATCGCCAGCACGATTATCCCGAATATATAAAGCGCGATATTACGGACATCGGCCAGCTGCCGGACCCTTTTGCTGCTGAGCAGTTTTTGAATTTCATCAAGCATAATCGTGGTGGGGATGGTTGGGTTCGAACCAACGGCCAATCGGTTATGAGCCGACTGCTCTAACCACTGAGCTACATCCCCGCACGGCTAGTATAACAGATTGAGAGCCGAGATTTTCACCTAGCGCTCCATGGCTTTTTCAATGTTCAGCGCGATTACCAACAGGTCGGCGATATCGCCCTCATATACCAAATAGTTAGGCTGCCAATCTGGATCGAATTTGTTTTTGAACTGTTCCAGGCCGCGAGCCGAAAAGCGGCCGGCGCCAAGAGTCTTCGCGATAGTCAAAAGCGGTCCTTTAGCCCGGGCAAACGGCACGAAGCCCAGATCAAAATATGTCGATTTTTCTTTTGATTGCTCGATAGTCCTATAAAGCAGATAGGCCATGGAGTCGCCACGGTCCGGCGAGTATCGCAACAGGTCGACCGTATTAATAGATGATTGCTTAAATTGCGGCAGCTGGTTGGTGAAAGCGATGATTTTACGTTTATCGTCGACCAGATAGTGAAGCACGCACTTCTGAAGGTAGTGGACATCGAAATGACCCAGCGCGAAACCTCTTTCGGCATGGCCGCCGGTCTTCAGCCAAGCGTCCGATACCTTTTTGAGCTCGTAAACCAGTCGCCACGGGTGAGGCGGGGCTGACACCTGATATTCATACCCGTTTTTACGGGCTTTATTGAGGCGCCAGCGCCACCACTTATCATTGGCCGTGCTTTCCAGGTACTTATTGATATTGATCAGCGCGCTGGAGCCGATCTGCAGGCTCTCCAGACCGGCCTTCTGATATAGAGGCAAGCTTTTTTCATAAACCGGCAGGTAGCATACTTTGAGGCGCCGCTGCCGACACCATTCATTGAACTGGCCTACAAGCTCCGAGGGGTCGGAGCCGACAGGATCGGCCAGCGCGAAGGCTATGGTCCCTACGACACGATAAGCTACGAAACCTGTCCGGCCGGGCGCCCAGAAGTATTCCTTATCCTTCGGCCAAAGCTTGAAATAGTCTTCCGTAGACAGGGAATGCTGCCGCAGAACTTCTTCTACCCGGGCGTAATCACGCGGCGCCCGTGACAGCCGCTGCGGCCTGAACAGCACCCATAGAACAGCGGCCAGGCTGGCTATTAAGAATACCGAGATGCTGTTCGCCAGCAGGACGGCCTCCAAGCGGTTATGAGGAATCGCGTGATCCGGAGCGATATAATCCGCCAGGTTATCTATCGCCCGGGCGGTTATCACTGATGCCCGGCTGTCGCTGTTTAAAGCCAGCAGGGCCGCCAGGACCGATATCAGCAAGCCGGCGAGCAAGAAGTACAGATCTTTCAGTCTGACGCGCCAGGTGGCCGCTATCGCCCCTCTGTCAAAGTCGTCGCGCAGGACGAACAAGCCACAGAAAGTCAGCAAATAAAATGCCATAAGCCCGGCATGGGGCGAGATGATGGCATATTTCAAGGTTTCTACGCCGCTCAGCAACAAGAATATCTGGCGGGCCCGGGCCTCGCCGCGCGCCAGGTGCCGGCTGAGATAAATCATCACAACGCCAATGACTACACCGTGCTGGGCCAGCCAGGCCGTATCACCTGTGAAATATAAACCTTTGATGCGCCCGACCAGACTGATATGCGCCAGGCTTATGACGATCGCCAGCACCCCATTAAGGAAAGCCCAGGCCGCTACCAGACTTTTCACTAGCCGCTGCTCGTTCTCCGGCGTAGAGTAATTTCTTTCGGCCAAACTATCACGCACGTACCAGGCTACCCAGACCAGCAAAGCTGTCTGGTAAACGAACTGCGCGGCCGTATTGACGAGGTCCTTGCTGGCCAGCTGGCTGATAAACAGCAAGCCGTACAGAAACTGGAAAGCTACGAAGCCGATCGAAACCAATTTCCGGCGGCGCCAGGCGTCATAGACGGCGATTACGAAGAAGGCCGCCGAAGTGAACACTGTCTCTATGGCATGGAGCAAGAAGTCGAACGAAAAATACTCCTGACAGCTATCACCGACCATCCGGCAAGAGGTGCTCAGCAGCGGGTCCAACATCAGGCCTATACTGATGGCTAGCAGCAGGCCGCCGGCGACTTTTTTGCCTTGTTTTAAAAACTGAAAGGACGCGACCAGCAGCAGGCCGCCGGCTAAAAAATCCCCCGTCCTGAACAGCCAGGCGAATGGCTGGGAAGGTAATTCGTACTGGCTTATCAGGCTTGTACGATACGATAAGCCGTGATTAAGATGCGGGGCCAGCAGCCAGGTCGTGCCGGCCAATAAAAAGGCCAGCTGCCATAGGATCATGTAACGCCGCCGAGGAAATATTGTCTGCACCCTTAGATTTTATATTAAATTCAGACCGACAAAATTTTCAGGGCTTCTTCCGGAGAGGTGGTAGACATGAATTCGGCTCGCAACTCGGCGGCACCGTCAAAACCGTTGATATAGACTTTACAGAACTTGCGTAAAGCCTCAAACCGGCGCTGGCCATCTTGATACACGTCCAGATACAGCCGGATGTGCCGGGCGAAGAGCGCCAGCTTCTGTTCTTTGGTCCACTCCTGCCAGGGGCTTTTTTGGGAAAAAATGAACGGATCATGGAAAATGCCGCGGCCGATCATGATGCCGTCCAGGCTATATTTAGCAGCTAATCGTTTACCTTCCTGCCTATCCATGACGTCGCCGTTACCGACAATCAGAGTGGAAGGCGACAGGGAATCACGTAGCCCGACGGCTTGGCCGATCAAATCCCAATTGGCGGGAACTTTGGACATCTGCTTGGCCGTGCGTCCATGAATACTTAACATGTCAAGTATTTTCGTGGATAGCAGGAACTCGATCCAGTCCATATCGACCGTTGTAAAACCGACCCGGGTTTTGACCGAGACGGGCAGGGAATCCCCTGCCGCTTCCTTGGTGGCCTCGATAATCTCCCCTGCCAGCGGCCGGTTGTTGATCAGCGCGGCGCAGGCGCCGTTTTTAATGACTGTTTTTACCGGACAGCCCATGTTCAGATCTACCCCGGCGTAACCCATCGCGGCTAATTCCTTGGTGGTCTTATAAAAATTTTCCGGCTTAAGTCCCCACAATTGCGCGATGATCGGTTTTTCTTTATCGTCGGTGATCTTCAGTTTGGGCAAAAGGTGTTCGCGGCCGGCGCTTTGCAGGCCGTCCACGTTGACGAACTCGGTGAAGAATAAATCGGGCGGGGCGCAATCAGCCACAATCTGGCGGAACGCCGTATCCGTGACGTCGTCCATCGGCGCCAAAATAAAAAACGGTTTAGGCAGCTTATCCAAAAAATTCACCTAACTATTGTACAAGAATTATTTATCCGGCCGCTTGTCATAGCCGGGCTGGGAGCGTACATAGGGGCTGTTAGCCGCATTGGGCCGTTTTCTGGTTTCAGCCGCGACAAGCGCGGCGGCCGACGGCTGGTCATCTGCCGGAATAAAGCCTATCAAGTCGCCGTTCGTATCGTATAAACCGGGCCCTCCGAGTACGCGCAGCTCTGCCAGGTGCCGGGGAGTGCCCTGCCGCACCTGAGTCTCAATCCTGGCTGCTTTATGGGCATATTGCGAGATAAGATTACGTTTGATGTGCTCAGGTATCCTCGAACCATATGGATCGTCGGCGTCGGCTTGTTCGGCTTTGGGGTCCGGCTCCACCGCCTCAGTTTCCGCGGGTTCGGGAGTGCGGTCTCCGGCTGTTTTATCCTGCTCAAGCATCTGTTTTACAGCCTGGCCGCCGACTGTTTTGCTAATCTCGCGGACTTGCTCCGTAAAGTATCTCAGTCTGTCGCCGGCCTGCCGCCAAGCGTCGTCAACAGCCATCGCCACAGTGCTCGGTCCGGCGTAGCGGGCGGCGGCTATCATAAGCCCTCGCCAATATTTTTGGCTATTCTTGTATTTGTGCGTATTTTTAGCCGGCCATTCGCCCTCGTCTAAAGCCTGCCGGGCCTGCAGAAAGTCCGCGGCGGCGTAAATCGCAGCCGGACTTTGCCGGAGCAGGTCAACGTTCGGCATCACCTTTCCATCATCATTAACAGTCATAACTTCTCTTAGATTTTTAGTATCCTGCAGAGCATCTTTGCGGAATCCGTCTATTCTTGAATAAGCCGCTCTTCTACCCTTTTGGCGCCTGACCGCGCTGGCGAATCTTCTTTTGGGGGTCTCAATGATATCTTTGACTTCTTCCCTGCTCTTTGGCATTCCCGCTCCGGCAACTTGGACCTTCTCAACCGCCTGGTCTCGCGGATTTTCGGAATGAGGCTGATATGGTAATTCCCCGGAATGTAAAAGAATCAGAGTTTCGGCTGTGGCCTTTATAGCTTCGGGGGTCACCACGCCGCTTGCGTCCGGCGGGCAGGCATTTTCTACGAAAAAACTAAAATATTCCTGAGCCTGTTCGTTCTCAATTCGCTCTGCGCTGGGGCCGTTTAAAGTGTGCTCGGACATATTTTTATTTGATGTTTAGGTTTTAAGCGTATCCGCTTATGATTTTACACTAACTTTTGAGGGCTTGTTTGACACGGTCTGCAGTGGGCAGTTTACTATCCACCTTTTTAAGGGCGGCCGCTGCGTCCTGTACCGAGTATCCAAGCGCCACAAGAGCCTGCAGGGCTTCGTCATTAGGGTTAGCCGCCGTAGTTAGAAAATCGGTGGCGTTTTCGTCGGCCGCTAAGCCTACCTTGTCTTTCAGATCCACGACCACCCTTTCGGCCACCCGCTTGCCCACTCCGACCGCTTGCGAGATGAATTTGGTGTCGCCGGAGGCTATCGCCTGGCGCACTTGGCCGGAATTAGCCAGGCTCATGATGGATAAAGCCATCTTAGGACCGACGCCATTGACGCTCAGCAGCTGCTCAAAGAGCTGTTTCGTCAATAAATTACGGAAGCCGAACAAGCTATGTTCGTTCTCGCGGATATGTTCATAAATATAAAGTTTAGCCTCGTCGCCGGCATTTAAGCTGCCAAAGTCTTCAAAGGCGACCGCCACGCCATAGCCTACCCCTCCGCAGTTAATGACTATCAAATCTGCGATTTTTTCGCTGATTTTGCCCGTTAATGTCGCGATCATTAAGCTTTATTTTACCTTAAATGCCGCGGCATGGGTGAGCGCGGCGGCCAGAGCATCGGCGCAGTCGTCCGGCTGCGGCGCGTCTTTCAGCCCCAGCAGCACGCGGACCATCTCCTGCATCTGCTTTTTGTCGGCTCGACCGTAGCCGGTCAGCGACTGCTTGATTTGCAGCGGCGTGTATTCGGCGATTTCCAGCCCGGCCTGCTTGCCGGCCAGCAGTACTACTCCCCTGGCCTGCGCCACCGTCATGGCCGTCGTCACATTCTGGGCAAAGAAAAGTTTTTCAATCGACATCTCCTGGGGCTTGGTCTGGCTAATGATATCCGTTATCTCCTCGAAGATCGTCTGCAGGCGGACGGCGTCGTCCTCTTTGACCGGCGTGCGGATGACGCCGGCGTCTACCAGCTGGTTTTTGCCGGCGCTGCTTTCTATGACGCCGAACCCCAAAATTCCCGTCCCCGGATCAATTCCGATTATTCTCATACTTCTATAATTCTACTCCATAAATGAGACAGCCCGGCCGGTTATTCGCCGGCCGGGCGTTGCTGTCTCCGTGCGCTCACGTCTTGATCGAGAAGCGTTCTTTCCTGTCCACGCGAAGTCCGCGGCGCAGGGTCGGGCTTGCCCTGTGGAGCTCTTCCAGATGAGCCTTGATGTTGTTCTTCCTCGGCTCGATCTTGATGAAGAGATCCCAGTTCGGGAGCCTCAGCAGCGCTCTGGCGATCGCTCGGAGGTTGTCTCCGACGATCAGCGCCGCCTGCGATGGGATGGCCCATTGGCCTGTTGCCCCGCTGGGGAACAGGAAGCTCTTCTTGCCGCTTTTCGTCAGTTCGTCTCTATGAGCGTCGGCGAAGGCTTGTACCAGCTCCTGGTCCGCCTCGTTCGCCTGATCACGCTTTTCCATCCTCGCCTTGATCAGCTTGGACTCGGCATCGAGACTCTCGAGCCTCTTCTTGTCGGCCGCGTTTGCCTCACGGCGCTTGCGGATACGACCGACGACCCTGTCGGCTTGCTCGATCGTCTGTGGGATTTTCTTTGCGACAGTCCCAACAGCCAATTGTCACCTCACCTCTCGTTGTGTCTACAACAGAAACAGCTAAGATATTATAAAATTACTGTTTAAATTTGTAAACCTAGAGACTGAGGCTGTCGGCCAGTTCGAAATTGGTATGGGTGGCGGCAACATCGTCTAAATCTTCCAGGGCATCCATCAGCCGTATGACTTTGCGGGCGGTTTCCGGGTCGGATATCTCCATGGTGTTATTCGGCACGTAAGTAAGTTCGGCGTCAACGATCTCGATACCGGCGGCTTTAAGAGCGTCGCGGACTTTGGCCAGATCATTGGGGGCCGTATGGATGACGGTTTCGCCGGTCTCTTCCTCTTCGAAAATATCCTCTGCGCCAGCGTCAATCGCCGCCAGCTCAAGCTCGTCGCCCTGCCCTTTCACCCGAATGACTCCCTTGCGGCTGAACTGGAACGCTACGCTTCCCGGCTCGGCTATACTGCCGCCGGTCTTACTGAAGGCGCTGCGGACTTCCGGCAAGGTCCGGTTCTTATTATCGGTCGCCACTTCCACTAAGACCGCCACGCCGCCGGGACCATAGCCTTCGTACATGGCTTCTTCTAGCTGAGCGGCCGATTTATCGGCGGCCCGCTGGATAGAGCGCTCGATATTGGCACCGGGCATATTGGCGGCCTTGGCTTTTTCAACGGCCAGGGCTAACGCCGAATTGGTCGCCGGGTCGGTGCCGCCGCGGGCGGCGATGGCGATCTGGTTGCCCAGTTTAGTGAACAGTGCGCCGCGCTTAGCGTCGTTAGCACCTTTTTGGCGCTTGATTGTCGCCCATTTACTATGACCTGACATATCTGTTATTTTATCATTTTTAAGGGGTTATTTGAAGTCTCTCTTCGTAATTTTCGCGAACTTTGGGCAATTTGCGATAAGCGATTAAAAGTGTTACTAAAACAAATATATAAATCATAAGCATATATGGCAGACCGATGCTGCGGTGAATCAGGACTGACGGCAGACTGGCCATGATGTGCACGATGTCCAACATATAAGTCAGCAGTATCCGGGCCGGCAGCGCCAGCCAGCCGGCGAACTGTGGCGCTATTGCTCCCGCCCCGGCCGCTACGGCCGACAACAGCATAGCCAATGGTACAAGGGGAACTACCAATGCGTTGGCAACCAGCGCGACCACGGACAGCTGGCTGAAAGTCATCAGGATCAGCGGTAAAGTCATAACTTCGGCCGCTAGCGTCTCTATCACTACCATTGTCAGGAGCTTGGGCTGCTTTTTGAAGAACCGGGCCGATATTATCGGCGAGATGACCAGCACGCCAAAGAAAGCCAGGAACGACAGATACCAGCCGGTATCCCCCCATAAATAAAACGGGTTCCATAAAGCCGTGATAGCCGCCGCGAACGTTATCAAAACCATGGGCTTGATCTTGCGGCCGTAATACCATGCCCAGAGGCTTAGAATCGATACTATGGCCGCGCGGACGATTGACGCGCTGAAACCGGTAGCCAGGACAAAACCCGCTATCAGTAATAGAGATAGTACGAGCTTTTGATATTTAGAACCCAGCTTCAACCGGCTAACACCTCGGATGATGATCGTCAGATTATAACCGCTGACCGCCACGATATGAACCAGGCCAACGGCCGTCAAGGCGGCGGTTATATCAGCCGGCAAAGTGTTCCGCTGCCCGATCAGAAGCCCAAGACCGAACGAGGCTTGCGGCTCGGGCAGCGCGTTCTGCATGCCGGCATCGAATCGGCGCGTCAGATTATAAATCGAACTGCCGCCATGGCTCAAAGTCGTAAGCTGGGCGTATGCTATGGTCGCCTGGTTGCTGCCTCGGCTGGGGAACAGTCTGCCGCTCACCCTTACCTGATCGCCGCGATAAATCATCTGCTCGCCAAAGCCGCTTAGCTTGAAGGAGCCGGCCAGTTTACTCTGGTAGGGGTAAACCAAACTGATACCACTGCCTGTAAACTGAACCTGGCCGCGCTTGCCATAAACGGAGTCACTGGCGGCCGTCGCGATTATCATGACTTTCCGCTCCGTCAAACTCTGTAGCTGATGCACATTGCGCATGTATTCGCCGCCGCGCCATAAGCCGACAGTGGCCCCAAAGCACAGCACGAGAAGTAGTGATATGATGTTCTTCTTTCGAACGAATAATAGAAGAGGGGCCAGCGCTAACAGCCATAAGGTGGGATATACGTATAATTTTCGGGCGGCGCCCAAACCGCACAGCATCGCCAGGCAGAATACGGTAATCAGAGTGGTGCGCCTAAACCGCCTCATAAGGCAATAATCGCACAGCGGACATTAAAGATTAATTGCTAACGTCAATAAAAAATCCGCTGGAGGGCCCAGTGGGACTCGAACCCACGACACGCGGCTTAAAAGGCCGCTGCTCTAACCAACTGAGCTATGGGCCCGCGTTCAGCGGGAAAATTAACACCTTACATTATCTGTTTTTTGACTGAAAAAATCAATCTGTTATTTGTGCTTTTTGCCGTGGGATTTGGTGTGGCCGAGGCCGGCGCCCCAGGCCAGCAGCAGGCTGGATAGCAGCCCTAAGCCGACGATATATGATTCGATATTCTGTAAGTCCTTCCAAAAGGACGAGCGGGTTATATCGACGTTTAAAGCGCTATTGAACATCGGCGCGGCGACCACTGCCAGCAGGCCGCCGGCACATAGAGCCGGCAGCAGGTGCATCATAGGCTGTCTTTTACCGGCCACGGCCTTGAAGGTCAGAAGCAGGGTCAGCAGCAGAGGGACCAGCAATAAGCCCAGATCGACGTCATTCGAAGTCAAGGAAGTTATCTTAGTCTGGCCGACCAAGTGCTGGATGTCGCTGCCGCTTAAGGTAATAGCCGCGAAACCGCCGCACAGCGCCAAAAAGCCCAGAGCGGCGTTACTTTTTAGAAAAAGAGTCAGTGCGGCTGGCAATAAAATGAGTGTCGCTAAAAGAGCGTCGGCCATTATAGGCTAATTTTAGCACGAGCGCTTTAGAAGGTGACAGGTGTGCCGATGCTCATATGCAGCTCCGTGGAGCGATCAGCTTTAAGTTCTAATACGTATTGGGCCGGAATTTTATTGACGAACTTGTCCGGATAAGTATTGGGCGACTCATTGATTTCGATAGCCGCCACCCGGTGAGCCGACGTTATCCAAATGATATCTATCGGGAACTTCATGCCTTTCATCCAAAACGGATATTGGCCGGACCGGTTGAAGGCGAAGAACATGCCTTGGTTGGCAGTAATGCACGGCCGGCCAGCCAGACCTTTGTCGAACTCTTCGGAATTTTTGGCGATTTCAACGGCGATCTTCTGGCCGTTAATGACGACGCTGCCATCATTGCGATACGGGCCGCAAGCCGTATTCACCGTATTTTTAGATAGAGTCGGCGCTTTGGTCTTATCGCCGCTTAATAGGAGCGCTGCCGCGATGACAATGATAATCAGGCCGCCGATTATCGCGAAGCGTAAAGAACCGCTATTGATTTTTACTTTAGGCACCGACCCGGTCCTTGCGCTGGCGTCCCTTGGCGTTGCGTTCGACGTATTCGATAATCTTTTCGGCCACATTGCGACCGGTCACAGACTCGGGAGTCTTGATACTGGCCGAAGAATTAACCTCTAAAACTAGAGGTCCTCTCTCGGAACGCATCATATCCACGCCACATATTGGCAGGCCCATGGCCTTAGCGGCCTTGATGGCCGTCTTTTCTTCTTCTTCGGTCAATTTCACCGCTTTACCAATTCCGCCCTGGTGAGTGTTTGAGCGGAAATCGTCATCTAGGCTCTGACGCTTAATGCTAGTGACGACCCGGCCGCCGACCACTATGGCCCGGATATCAGTCCCAGCAGACTCTTCTACGAATTCCTGAACTAGGAAGTTCACGCCTTCTACGAAGAAGGCTTGCATCACGGCCTTGGCGGCTTTTTTAGTTTCGGCTAAAACTACTCCGTTGCCGTGGGTACCACGAGCTACTTTGATGATGACAGGCGCGCCGCCGGCCAGCTCTAGAACGTCGTCAAAATCGGCGGTTTCTCGGGCAAAAACCGTTTTAGGAACGCCCACCTCGTACTTGGCGAGCAACTGATAAGCCCGCAGCTTATCCCGGGAGCGGACTATGGCTATCGAGCTGGCCGTAGTGAATACGCCCTGCATCTCGAACTGGCGCACGACCGCCGAGCCATACATCGTGTAGCGCTGGGCAATTCTGGGTACGATAGCATCGATACCCGTTAGCTTTTCGCCCTTGTAATATACGACCGGATTGCCACGCTCCACAGCCATATAACACTTAGCGTAGTTCACTACGGAGACTTCATGACCTCGAGACTCCGCGGTCTCTTTCAGCCGCCTGGTCGTATAGTTCTGCGGGCCCTTGGATAGGATTATAATCTTCACGCTTTTTTCTCCCACATATTAAATACTTCAAGCTCTCGTTTCATCCGCTTCTTCTTATTTGCTTCAAGTTCTTTCAGCGGCGTACCGCGGCCGACATCTATCAAAAACTTACCTTTAAGCAGCTTGCGGCCGATAAGTACCGGGTAGGTTTTGCGGCTTCTGTCAGACAATGTGAATGTGGCGACCAGCAGTTTGCCGCCCAATTTAATCTGCATTTTAATCACGTAGCGCAGTTCCTTATGACCGAAGGAATTAGCCACCCGAGTCAGCAGGTAGTGGGGTGCCGGTATGGTTATCTCTTTACCGGTATAGTGTTCTGACTTGGGACCGAATAGCTTAAAGCTCAAGTTTCCGTTACGCTCATGGATACTCGTAGCCCATAAGCTCGACAAATCCGCGCCGGAGTCGATCTTGGCATGCACGCCTTTAATCCCCAATTCAGGGAATGAGATTTTTTCCACCCGGCCGATTATCTGCATCTTCTCCACTATATAAACTCCGCTTTAAAGCTTTCTTTGATAAAGCCTATCGATCTTCGAATATCATCATTTACTATCACTACAATAACATCTTCGGGTTTTGCTATCCGGGCCGCTCTCTCAATAGCTTTGTCTTCGCGTAAGATCCTCTCGACATTGGGGTTTTTGGATTTAAGCGCCGCGGCGAAAGATTTTGATACTTTGCCGACGGTTTCCGGAAACCTGCCCGTAGTAATCGTAGGCTTCTTCCAGTAACCGTCAATCTTATCAAAGACTATGAATCTATCGTAGCTGTCGGCTATTGTCTCGCCGGTCTCTTGAATTAGCCGGTTGGTCCGGTCTTTGGCCAGCCGGACTACGCCAATCACTTGGCCGCCGTCAGTCAGACCCCTGGCCAGCTCGGCCACTTGCTTAAGCGAAACTTTCTCGTGGGCGTAATCCGCCAGGATGGTGGCGCCATTGCTGGCCTTAAGTAGGGTCAAACGGCCGCCATATGGGTCCAGCCTGACGGATTCAAAGGCCGGTTTAAGGCCCGGTGGTATAGTTCCGGAGTAGAAAGCTATTACCGCGGCGGCGGCGTGCATAAGATTGAATACTGAAGGCCCGAAAGCGCCACCGAAAGTCCAAGGTATATTGTTCAAGTCTAACAGCTCCGTCTTGCCGGACTTGCCAAGCAGCCACACTTTGCCCTGCTTGGCCGTAATCGCTATCCCGCCATCTTTAAGATGACCATCAAGATCGTAATGGCTGAAGTCGAGTCCGCAAGGAATTAGTACCGCTTTTTTGGGTGCCTTATCCAGTTTTTTACAAACTAGCGGGTCGTCGGCATTAAAAACTGCGTAGGAATTATCGCGGTCCAGCTTTTTGAAGATGAATTCCTTAGCGGTAGCTATATCATCCTTGGTTTTAAGCCGCGAAGAGGAGCCCAGATGGTCTTCGAATACGTTCAGGAACACTCCGACGGTATGGTTCCGGTAACCAAGCCCGGCGGCCGCGCTGGAGCCCAGGGCGCATTCTAAAACCGCCACGCCGTTTTCTTTGAGTTCCGGATTTCGGTGGAATTCCCATAAATATCGGCCCGGACAAACCGTGGGTACCAGCCGCCAGGTCTTTTTAGAGTCGTCTAGCGTGCTTTTCTGTCGACCATTTACATAATGGCCGGCGGTGTCGACTTTTAAGGTATTGTGTCCGAGTTTCCGCAAAACATCAGTAATTACCCCCGTGGTGGTGGTCTTTCCTTTGGTCCCGGTAACAGATATGATTGGTACGCTCATAAGAGGTATATAATATCATATTTATGATATTTTGTCTATTAATTTAACTGGGACTTGTACCTTTACCGTAGGTAGCTCTGGTGCTATGCTCTTAATATGCAAGAACTAGGTTACCTAGTAGTGTGGGTAGTAGTGATAACACTCCTCCTTACGAGGGGTAAAAAAGGTGGTTGGGCTAGACGAATAGGTTGGGCTTTATTGGCAATCTTCATCATACTTTTTATCGTCGGTCTAATCATCGGGCTCACCAAAGGTTCACGCTAGGAGTATAATAAGGTTATGCCTAGTAAGAAACCCAAGACAACAGAAATAACACGGCCAGAGTTCTTTAACGTATTAAAAAAGGTTTCTCGCAAGGTCTCACCTAAAAAATAACTGGGGTCAACCTTTGACAATTTAGCTCTATCAAGTTAAAATATATCTGATAGTGTTCTTATAAGTACGGACGGTTGATAGGTTGCAAGCCGTTACGTCCCACCAGCTGGGTTTACGGAAACGCTCCCGTCCGCACTTATAGGCACATTATCGCTGACCTATAGGCGTCTCCTTCGGCTCAAAGACAAGTTTTACGTTAAAGCTAGGGTTTTGTTTGGCTAGAAGCCTAACGTAGGAATAGACCTTCTCAGGAGTGATGGTTTGCTCGGTGCTATAGGAGGAGTTTTCAGGAAATAATGATGAGTTGCTTGAATGGTCTTCATCTCGTCCTAAAGCCCGCTTACCCTTCTCCGTTAGGACAAGGCCTTTGAGCTTTCCATCTTTTGAATAGGTTTTTGTAAATAATTCATACTCACCCATTGCCGTAGTGATATATGAAAACCATTTCTTATTGTCCGTCTTCTTACCGGCAGCCAGCAAAGCAGAATCCCTGGTCGTGGTATCGCCGGAGGAGTTTGAGAATATTACCCCGAGCCATTTGATAGCGGTCTCCCTTGTCATATAGCTGTTGCTCATAATGGTTACTAGTATATCACATGGGTCTAGGGGGGTCTATGGTCTCCGAGTATTTAGTCCAAGTAATTGGAAAAATAATGGATTATATAATAAGTTTTTATGGTTTTCACACTACTGTTATTTTTATGATGCTTGCTATTCCGCGGGGGTTTGCTATTATGGTTTTGGGCGGCTGGCGGAATTGGTAGACGCAGAGCGTTGGAAGCGCTCCGGGCTAAGCCCGTGCCAGTTCAAGTCTGGTGCCGCCCACCAAACTTCCTAAGGGCGTACACTACCGGAGACGAGTGATACGCCCTTTTTGGTACAAAGAAAGACCCTCTCCCTGAAACGAGCTTGGAAGCGTAATTGCTGCAAGTTCCAGGTTAGTGAGGGTCTTTTCTATTTCGAGTATACCATCACAGCAAGTATTGTAAAGTCTTTATTTATATTTCTTAATATTTTCTAACTAGGCTCGATTGACTTTATCTAGTATTGCCCAGAACATATGCTGATAATCATTGCGGTGTGAGTAGCGGAAAGAGTACTCATCTACATAGGCCTGTAAGTACTTAGCACCCACGTGGCGATACACTCCACGGACTCCCCGTTTCATATTTGACCATAGATTATCAACGTTCTGAGTATGGACCGGGCCTTTAACGAACTCCTCGTTAACATGCTTCACGGCGGCGTGCTTATAGCCTAAGCGACTAATATGTTTGTAGCTCTGAAACTCATCGCTATAGATCTGAGCACCGTACTCGATGTTCTTCTCAATCTCCGGTACTAACACACGGTTACCGGCGCTCTTTACGTGTATGGCCTTAGCCCGGCCTTTACGCTCCACCATCCCGAACACAACCTCTTGACCGTCTTTAGATGGTTTCTTGTTCTTGCGCCACTTGTTACTGCCACCCATGTAGGTTTCGTCAATCTCGACTTCACCGCCCAACTGGCCGCCTTCATTCATCATCTTTCGGATTTGGTGGAACATCCGCCAAGCTGTCTTATAGGTCACTCCCAGCTCACGCTCGAGCTGTTTGGCGGAGATTCCGGCCCGGGTAGAGGCCATCAGATAAACTGCGTAAAACCACAGCGTAAGCGGCGTAGAAGACTTATGGAAGATAGTATCAGCCGTAGGATGGACATGATGGCCGCACAGCTCACAGGAATAACTCTTGCGGGTTTTCATGCGGTGATGGGGAGTTATCTTTTTATCTATCGGACAGAAGATTCCATCGGGATATAAGTAGTTTTTGAGCCATTCCAGGCAGGCGTTGTCATCTGGGAAATCTTCCCGGAAATCTGTGATGGTGTACTTCTGCTTCTTCATAACCCCAGTGTATCAAAGAGTTTACCTACTGTCAAGGGATAAGTGCCATTTAACTCTGGCTTTTTAGACGGCTGGAAGCTGGTGGAGTTGCAGTGTGCCGCCTTCTTCGGGGTGGAATTGGGTACCGAAGATTTTCTTTCTCTTGTGGCGGACGATTTCGATGCCGGATTCAGAGACCGCCAGGACCTCGAGTTCTTTTTCGGGCACCTCGGGGACATACCAGTAATGGGCCTCCACCTGGCTGATGACCTTTTCTTTCAGAGATTTTTGGCCGATGTCGGTAAGATGGGTGGTTTTAAAACCATAAGTCAGGTCCGGCCGGTAGTGCACTTTGCCCCCAAAGGCCTTGACGATTACTTCGAATCCCATGCAAATTCCCAGAATCGGCGTTTCGGAATTCCGTACGAAATCTATTTCGTCCTGGTACCAAAGCTTGCCGCGAGTAACCTTATCCGTTATCTCCAGCCCTTCTCCGCCGCCGCCGGATAAGATGACCAGATCCTTGCCGGCATCATTGATCTCTATCCCCGGTCGGTAGTTCTGCATCTCGATTTCATGGCCTTTTAATGAAGTAAACAGAGCTTCCAGGTGTTCGGTGTGATTGTTGATAAGTAGTATCTTCATTTTTGGTGGTGGAGGACCTGGGTGAAGACCAAATAAATCACGGCGCCGATTAACAGCAGGAACAATATCAACATGGGGATGAAGCCGTTTTGGTCTTTGGTTTTACTCATTTTTTTAATATTGGTTATCTGATAGACATTATAAGCACAAGGAGAATTAAATTAAACCCTATGGAGTAAAATTAATTAATGACTTTCTTTGATCTGGCTAACCTGAAAGAAGATTACGACTGGAGCTTGAAGCAGTTCGGTCCGGGGCCTAAGGCGCTGCTGTGGTGGGATTACCGCTCGATGGCCATCCGCTTCCGGGAATTAGTTAAAGATGTGCCGGTGGACGGTAAGAGCATAATGGATGCCGGCTGCGGCTTAGGGGACCTGTTGCCTTTCTTGTACGCCAAATCGGTAAATTTCAGATACGTAGGCTACGATAGAAAGCCGGAATTCATAGACGAAGCCAAGAAGCACTTCGAAGGCCATGATTTTAAAATCGGCGACCCTTTCAATAATCGGCTAGGCCTCTATGATGTCGTTATTTCATCGGGCGCTATGAACGGCAATGCTAAGAACTGGCTAAAAAAACGTAAAAAAATGATAGCTAATCTGTTCGATCAGACCGGTGAGGTACTGGCGTTCAATATGGCCGGCGGCTTAAAACCGATAGCCAGTGACGCACTGATAGCCTACGCCAATGCCGACGAGATTTATCAATACTGCCGGACTTTGGCTGCCGACGTAAGACTTAACACTTCATATTTGGACAAAGATTTCACTATTACGATGTTCAAGAAAAAGCCGGCTTAGCTTTCGCGCAGCGACTCCAATAAGGCTTTCTGGTCTTTGGTGAGTTTAGTCGGCGTATCAACGGCGATAGTGACGATATGGGCGCCGCGGCTGTTTTTATTTAGATGAGGCACGCCGTGGCCGGACAGTTTGAAATCGGTGCCGCTTTGGGTGCCGGCCGGCACCTTCATGCGTACCGGACCGTCGACGGTGGCGACGGCGATTTCGGCGCCTAAAGCGGCGTCGGCCATAGAGATATGTTCAGTCGATAGTATAAGGTCCCCTTCGCGAGTGAATTTCTTATGGGGTTTGACCCTGATGTTCACGTACAGATCGCCTTTGGGACCGTGAGCGATGGCCTCGCCGCGTTCGCGCAGGCGGATCGTGGCGCCATCGTCGACGCCGGCCGGGATCTTCAATCGGACAACTTGGCTGCGTTTTTCGGTGCCCCGCCCTTTGCAGACGGTGCAGACTTTCTCGGGAATCTGGCCGCGGCCCTCGCATTTGGGGCACGGCGCCGACTGCTGGATATTACCGAATACGGTACGCATAACGTTTGTCACTTGGCCGCGGCCGCCGCAATTGTCGCAGGTTTTTAAATCATAACCCGGCTCGACAGTCGTGCCGGAACAGTGGCGGCAGGTATCCTGCATAGTCAAATTCAGGTCGACCTCGGTGCCGAAGACGGCTTGCTCAAAGCTGATTTCGATGGACGTCTCAATATCCTGGCCGCGGACTTTGCGGCCGCGGCCGCCGCCCATATCGCCGCCGAAGAAACTGCCGAAGATATCGCCCAGGCCCAGATCGCCGAAGTCGAAACTGAAGTCCTGAGCGCCGCCGCCGAAACCGGCGAACGGGTTGCCGTCGCTAGCGGCGCTGCTGCCCACTCCGGCATGGCCAAACTGATCATAACGCTTACGCTTGGCTTCGTCTTTCAGTACTTCATAGGCTTCGTTAACCTCTTTGAACTTAGCCTCGTCACCACCGCGGTCGGGATGGTATTCGACGGCTTTGCGTCTGAAAGCCTTCTTGAGCTCGTCGGCGCTGGCGCCTTTGCCTACTCCCAATACCTCGTAATAATCCCTTTTAGCCATTTTTCTGCTTCTCCCGCTTTGAAATCTCGGCTTCTATGAACTTACGGTCCTTGCTGACGTAATGGTCCTGGGCGTACTTGATTCCCAGCTTAACTCCGGCGGCCACGGCCACGGCTGGCAAGACTACGTATCGCAAGAAGTTAGTTGGTTTCACCACTAGGCTTTCTTAGTTTTGGCCTTGATTCCGGCCAATTCTTCCGCGGATGGTTCGGGCTTACGCAGTTCTTTATATGCTTTTTTGCCATTTAGGAGCGAGTAGCCGATTGTTATTAGAAGCACTAATACTATCGCTAGAAGGGTAATATCATTTACTATCGGCTTCTCACCCCAGTTGTTGTGGTTGAGAATCTTACTCCCGAGCCAACCTATCAAGATGCCCCCAATTACATACCTCAACCTGACCATATAGGTTTTCATTTTTCTTCTTTCTTGTCTTCGTCGACGATTTCGCCTTCGATGGGCTCGTCTTTATCGGACTTTTTCTTGTCGCCTTCGCCGGCTGGGTCTTCCGCCGCCTGGTCTTTCTGGGCGGCTTCGTACATCTTGGCGCCGACCGGCATTATCTTATCGCTCAGCGCCTTGGCGGCTTGCTCCAGCTCGTCCTTATCGGTAGCTTCCAGATGAGTCTTGGCTTCGGCGACAGCGTCATCCAAGGTTTTCAAATCCTCTTCGGCCAGCTTATCTCTGTAATCGGTCTTCATCTTTTCGGCCTGGTAAACGGCGTTTTCCAGAGTGTTCTTAGCCTCGATGGTTTCGCGCTTCTTACGATCCTCTTCGGCGTGGGCTTCGGCCTCTTTGGCGGCTTTTTCGACCTCGGCTTTATCGAGGTTGCCGCTGCCCTGGATGGTGATGCTCTGCTCTTTGCCCGTACCCTTATCTTTAGCCGTGACGTTCAGGATACCGTTGGCGTCAATATTGAAAGTGACTTCAATCTGCGGCACGCCGCGCGGCGCCGGCGGGATGCCGTCCAGTACGAACCGGCCGAGCGATTTGTTATCAGCGCTCATCTCGCGCTCGCCCTGCAGTACATGGATCTCCACACTGTTCTGGTTGTCGGCGGCGGTGGAAAATACCTCGTTCTTGCTGGTAGGGATGGTGGTGTTGCGCTCAATCAGCTTGGTGGTCACGCCGCCGAGGGTTTCAATACCCAGGCTCAATGGGGTGACGTCCAGCAACAGCACGTCTTTGACGTCGCCCTGCAGAACACCGCCTTGGATAGCGGCACCGACAGCCACCACTTCGTCCGGGTTGACGCCTTGCAGCGGGTCTTTGCCGAATATCTGCTTAACTTTCTCGATGACGGCCGGCATTCGGGTCATGCCGCCGACCAAGACGATCTCGTTGATATCGGCGTTGCTGAGCTTGGCGTCTTTGATGGCTTTTTCGCACGGTCCGGCGGTTTTGTCGATTAAGTCTTGGACTAGTTCGATCAACTTGGCCCGGGTTAGCTTGTATTCAAAGTGCTTAGGGCCTTCGGCATCGGCCGTCAAAAACGGCAGGTTGATGTCGGCTACTTCGGTCGTGGACAGTTCTTTTTTGGCTTTTTCGGCCTCTTCTTTGAGCCGTTGCATGGCGGCCTTATCGTCTTTGATGTCGATACCTGCCTGGTTTTTGAACTGTTCTACGAAGTGGTTGACGATGCGCATATCAAAATCCTCGCCCCCAAGGTGCGTGTCGCCGTTGGTGCTCAGGACTTCGAATACGCCTTCGCCCAGCTGTAATATGGACACGTCAAAGGTACCGCCGCCGAGGTCGAAGACGGCGATTTTCTCTTCTTTGCCTTTATCTAATCCATAGGCCAAGGCCGCGGCTGTTGGCTCGTTGATAATTCTTTTAACTTCCAGTCCGGCAATTTTGCCGGCGTCTTTAGTAGCCTGGCGCTGGCTGTCGTCAAAGTAAGCCGGCACGGTAATCACCGCTTCGGTGACCGGCTCGCCCAAAAAGGCTTCGGCGTCAGCTTTGAGTTTGCTTAATATCATGCCGCTGACTTCTTCGGGGCTGTAGTCTTTGCCGGCCATCTCCACCTTTACGCCGCTACCGGCCTTGACGATCTTATAAGGCATCAGTTTGATGTCTCGCTGCACTTCCTCGTCGTCAAATTTGCGGCCGATGAGCCGCTTGACGCCGAAAATGGTATTGGTCGGGTTAGTGACGCGCTGGCGGTTGGCTACCTGGCCGACCAGCCGCTCGCCGTTCTTGTTGATAGCCACTACGCTGGGGGTGGTGCGGTTGCCCTCAGAGTTGGCGATGATCTCCGGCTTGCCGGATTGCATTACCGCCATCGCGCTGTTAGTCGTTCCTAGATCGATCCCTATGATTTTTGCCATGTCTTCCTCCTTAGTTCACTTCTTGATTATTTAACTGTTCCGCCAAATTCTCGGCTGCGGTAACCTCTTCCGGTGATAATTTCGTCATGGCCGAATAGGCGGTTTCCTTCGTCCGCTTAAAATCCGCCGGGCGGGGCATCTGGCCCTCGGCTCTGGCCAAAGCCAGAATCTTACGGGCCGCGTCTCCGATAAGCTGCTTCTTGCTTCTATTCTTGGTGAAATCCACATGGATTAATTCGCCTTCTGGCATTACCTTTTCTCCATTTTCACTTTGACCATGGCGTGGCGGATGACTTCGTCGCCGATAGTGTAGCCCGGTTGAAGTTCCTCGCAAACGACTTCAACACTGCCATCGCCTTCTTCCATATGGACCGCTTCGTGCAGTCTGGGGTCAAAAACCTCACCAACGGTTTTGATGCGCTTGACCCCAAGCTGGGCGAAACTTTGTTCGAATTGCTTTAATACGCCTTTCAGGCCTTTGACGTAGTCATGATCCTTCAGATCTTTGGGAGTATGCTTGAAAGCCCTTTCCAGGTTGTCTAAAGCCGGCAGTAATTCCTGGACCACCATGGCCTTATAAAACTCGCCAAGCCGGGCTTTTTCCTGGTCGGTACGGCGGCGCAGATTCTCGGCATCGGCCCGTTCACGCTGCAGGGCTTCGGTCAGCTCCGCGATTTTCTGCTCCAGCTCTCTGATTGTCGGCTTCTTATTCATCAGTCCTCTGTAAAATTAATCATTACTTTTCTTTGATTTAACTCTTGCTGTACGGCCACCGGCAGCTGATAAGGAGAACTGACCCCATTTTCTCGCAAAGCCCGGTTGTATTCATCGTTGATGTCTTGCGCTTGACGCATGACATCCGGGTCATCGCCCCAGATGTCATAAAACACGGAGCTGAAGTGCTCGTAGACCGTTGCCTCTGATGCGACCTGTTCGCCATTACCCGGTTCAGACATAAAGGGTCTCCTCTAAAGTCTTGCCGGCTCGTCCAACCAGGTTCATTACCTCGCGGTAACTTTGGCGAGTGGGGCCCAGGACGCCGATGTAACTGCGGTCACTGAACGGGCTGCGGAACCGGCTGATAATCAAACTGGCGCCGGCGCTGCGGCCGATAGGATTCTCGCGGCCGATGTAAACGCTCAGCGGCTCGTTGGGCGCGGCTTCGTGCAGCCAAGGCTCCAAGTTGTCCAAAAGCCTGGCGACCTCCTGGACCTGGCCGGGGTGCATGAACTCCGGCTGGCCGAACAGATTCGATAAACCACTCATATAAAGCTGCGGGCCGATAGTCGCCAGGCCCAGGTTATGGGTTAGCTCCACTAGAGTGTCCACGGTGTTACGGATAGTCCGCTCGGGATGACCGCCGCTGGCCGCTCGGGCCTGCAGAGCGCGTTCGGCCCGGCCCTCGGCCGGCTGATCGCCGGTCTGGGAGAGGTTATTGACATAGAACCGATAGCCCTGATCCGTCGGGATGCGCCCAGCGCTGGTGTGCGGCTGCTGGATATAACCGGCGCGCTCCAAAGCCGCCATTTCGGAACGGATGGTGGCGCTGCTGACATCGAATAACTTGGCTAGCAAACTGCTGCCCACGGGGCTGGCCACTTCGGCGTATTGCTCGACGATGGCCTGTAAAATCTTAGCTTGTCTATCGGTCATTTAGCACTCCTGTGGCATTGCTGCCAGCGTGCTTATATTTTAGATAAACTGGCACTCCAATGTCAAGAGTGCTAACTGTGGCAGTCAAATAACTTGGCTGGTATAGTTTATAGATGGACGAACCAGAAATTATCGACCGCGTACGCGCTTGGCTGGGCACCGGGGCTATCAATATATTCGGACCGCCTTTCGCCGGCAAGGATACCCAAGGCCGGCGCTTGGCCGAGGCTTTAGGCGCCAAGTTGCTGGGCGGCGGCGATATTTTAAGAGGCAGCGATATGCCAGACAGCGTCAAGTCGCTGATGCGGGCCGGCGAGCTCATCCCTACCAACGCTTATTTTGAACTGGTTCTGCCTTTTCTCAAACAACCTGAATTTGCCGGTAGACCCTTGATTTTAAGTTCTGTCGGCCGCTGGCACGGCGAAGAAGCCGGCGTCCTGGAAGCCACTTCGGCGGCCGGCCACCCCATAAGAGCGGCTTTTTATCTCAATATTGACGAGCCCGTAGTATGGGAGCGCTGGGAACATTCCGACTCGCGTCGCTCCAGAGGTAAACGGGCTGACGATTCTTACGAGGTCTTACAGATAAGGCTGGAGGAGTTCAGGAGCAAGACATTACCGGTGATCGAATTCTACCGCAGTCAGAATCTGCTGATAGAGATCGATAGTAATCGGCCTACCGATACCGTAACTAAGGATATCCTAGGCCGTTTACTCCGGTTTTCGGAGTCGAAAGACCGGTCTATCAGGTGAAGGTCAGCTCTTGCGAGATGCGCTGAGCTTCTTCATGGGCTTTCGCTTCCCGCTCCGCATCCACCTTGCCGTTTAAGAGCATATTGGTCTGATGGACCGCCGCATCCAGCTCGTCATTGAGTATGAAGTGGATCTGCCCGTCGCTGAGCGCGAAGTTGAAGGAGAATTTTGACTCTTTGAGCCGGCCCAGCAGCTGGTCCCGGTCAAAACTGATACGCCCCAGTCTGTCCATCCATTCCAAAAAGGTTGGCGGTGTTATATATACTGTCAGCGTGTCGCTGAACCCAAGATTGCGAAACTGAGGTACGACCTCGGCCAGAACGCCGAGCACGGCCATGCCTACCTGAGGGTAAAGGCTGGCGCGGGTACCATAAAAATCCCCGGTCGGGCCGACCGCGATCTGCACGAATTGGCGATTTTTAATATCATCAGCCAGCTGCTGGTAATCGGTGTGGAAAAAGTAATCCAAGCCCTCTATCTCTTCCGGGCGCTTCGGCCTAGTAGTATCGGTGGGCACATAAGGCACCCCCAGGCGCTTGATAACGCTGGTCTTGCCTACGCCCGAAGCGCCGACAACCATCAGCAGGTCGACGTCGCTGATACGAGCCAGGATTTGGGCCGGCGCCTGGTAAGTCCTCGCCAGATCGGGCAATATCTTCAGGAAATCGTCGCGTGTCATTAATCTCTTTTAAGCATAACAGCAAATGCTTCGGCGGGTATATCCACTTTGCCGAAACGTTTCATCCGCTCTTTGCCGCGTTTCTGCTTGGCTAACACCTTCTTTTTGCGCGAGACGTCGCCGCCGTAGAGCCCGGTAGTGACATCTTTGCGATAGGCGCTGATGTCTTCGCGGGCGATGAATTTGCCGCCGATGGCCGCCTGCAGGGCTACTTTGAACTGCTGGCGCGGGATAACCTCTTTAAGCTTGGCTACCGCCGACCGGGCGACTCGCTCCGCCTCATTGCGATGGACCATTATCGACAAAGCGTCTACCCGGTCGCCGGCCACGTAGAAATCCAGCCGGACCAGGTCTTCGGCGCGGTAGCCCGAAAGTTCATAGTTGAACGAGCCATAGCCGCTGGTGATACTTTTGAGCTGGTCGTAAAAATCGGTCAACAGGTTGGCCAGCGGCGCCTCAAAATCGATTACCGCCAGCTGGGCATCTACATAACTGATATGTTTCTGCAGGCCGCGGGCGCCCACTATCATCTGCAGGACGCTGCCCACGTACTGGTTGGGGCAGACCACTTCGCCCTTGACCCACGGTTCGCGGATTTCGGCGACTAAACTGGCGTCCGGCAGTTCGGAGGCCGATTTGATATCCAGCTCCTCGCCGGCTGTCAGCTTGACTCTGTAGTCCGTAGAAGGGTTGGTGACGATCAGCTCAAGGTTGTATTCGCGCTCCAGACGCTCGCGGACGATGTCCATATGCAGCAGGCCCAAAAAACCGATTCTGAAACCGAAGCCCAGCACCGGCGAATTTTCGGGAGTATATTGCAGGGCCGAATCGCTCAGTGTTAATCTTTCGACGGCGTCTTTGAGCGGCTGGTAGTCTTCGTGGCTGTCCGGGAAGAAACCGGCATAGACAAAAGGGGTGACGTTTTTGTAGCCGGGCAGCGGCGCAGCCGAGCCGCGGGCGGCTAAGCTGACCGTATCGCCGACTCTGGCTTCCCGGGTCGATTTCAGGTTAGTGACGATATAGCCGATTTCGCCGGCTGTCAGAGAAGCGGCCGGGTTCATTTCCGGATTTAAGCTGCCGACTTCCAGCGCTAAGCCCTCGGCTGTAGTGCCCAACATCTTAATTTGCGAATTTTTCGCGATTTCGCCATCAAATTGACGGATATATAGGATAACTCCCCGATAGTCATCGTAATAAGAATCGAAAATCAGGGCCCGAGGCGCTTCTTGAGCGCTGCCGGACGGCGGCGGCACTTCTGAGACGATCCGCTCTAGCAGACCGTCCACCCCTTCCCCGGTCTTAGCGCTGACTAACAGGATATCTTCCTTATTACAGCCCAACAAATTGATAACCTCGGCGCTGACCCGCTCGATGTCCGCCGCCGGCAAGTCAATCTTATTCAGCACCGGGATGATTTTCAGCTCCGCTGCCAGCGCCAAGTAGACGTTGGCCAGCGTCTGAGCCTGGATGCCCTGGCTGGCGTCAACCACTAATATCGCCCCTTCCACGGCCGCCAGACTGCGGCTGACCTCGTAACTGAAGTCCACGTGGCCAGGCGTATCGATCAGATTAAGCTCGTAGTCCTTGTACTCCATCCGGACCGGTGCCAGCTTGATGGTGATGCCCCGCTCCTGCTCCAGATCCATCTTGTCCAGCAGCTGGGCTTTCATGTTGCGTTTTTCGACGGTGCCAGTCAATTCCAGCAGCCGGTCGGCCAATGTGGATTTACCGTGGTCGATATGCGCGATAATGCAAAAATTCCTTATATGGTCCTGGTTCATCAGGATTTAAGTATAACAGAGGTGGAGGCTAGGGATGGAACAGTAGAGTTTGGGTAACCAGAGTATTGAAGCCATTCAGAACGTCGGGCGCTCCGGGAATAGTCAGATAGGCAAGGTCGTAGGTTTTATCGTTGAGGCTAGAGTAAAAGAGGTAGTCTGTCGATTCAATCGCCCCGGTATCATTCGGCACGTCTTTAGGAACTGTACAGACAAACTTCTGACCCTCAATCTGGTCTACGGTAACTTTCTCTTTCGTGCAAGAAACGCCCCCTGAGTCGGGGCTGTTATCAGTACGGGTGTCTCCGTCGTAAACTCCCACCAGCATTTGTCCAACATAGCCGCTGTTGCATATGGCTGCATGCTTTTGATCGGCTGCTAAGTAAATAATCGGGCCTCCACAATCCTTCTTGACCCACGTTTTAGGGTATTTAAACGAATACTTATCAGCTTCGGAAGAATACGAAACCCAGTTAGAGGTTGGGCTGGCAGAGCTCTTTAATGGCACCACGCCAGACATTTGAGCTGCGCTTTTATACGTATTATTAACTGAAGATTTGGTGTGGAATACGTACCAGCCGACAAAGCCGATTAGACCGACGATAATTAATACTAGCAAGCTCTCTACAGCGCTGAATCCTTTTTGGTTCTTCATATTTTCCTTTTATTATTCTTGAGCTTAATTATGGCTTAAACAGCGAGTAGCTCCTATTGTATCTGGACCGGCTTAAGGACCAGTTTGCGCAGTTTGTCGATGACTGGGCGCACTTCTTCCAGTCCGAACAGCGCCGACAGCCATATATGCAACACCAGCGTCGGGATGATGATGGATAGCAGTTTGGCCGATAATTTGATGAAACCGCGGTCGGTAGAGCCTAAAGGCACCAGCGTCACCATGATATAGGTGATCAGTATGGTAAAGCCGGTGACCGACAGGATACGGCTGAGGCCGCTCCAGAACTCGGCATCAAACAGTTTATGGTCGCGCCAGAGCATGATTGTCACCAGGATAAAGACTTCGGCCGCTGCCACCGTGGATTGGGCGATGGCCAGCCCCGCCAGCCCGTAGGACGACGGCTTGGACAGAGTGAAAGCCAGAAAAATATTAAGAGCAATAGCGAACAGCGAGACGAACAGCGGCGTCCGGGTGTCTTTTTGGGCATAGAACCAGCGGCTGATAAGCGAATAGACCGTCCTGAAGAAGATAGCGCCGATCAGAAACTGCAGCACGATGGCGATGTCCGGCTGGGGATTCTTGAATATCAGGCGCGCCAGATAGGCCCGGGTAAAGAATGTGATGACCACCACCGGCACCACTATCCAGATGATAGCTCGAAGCACCATCAAAAAGTCGCGCCGGAACAGATCCGGCCGGCCTTGGGCTAAGCGGGCGTTCAGCCGTGGAAAAGCCGCGGTGGATATGGCGGTCCCGACCAACAGGATAGGCGCCAAATGCAAGGTATAAGCGTTCTCATAAATGGTTATGGACCCCGGCGACAGGGTACTGGCCCGGTTGGTCTCCACGATGCTGTTGATAGAGTCCAGGCCCTGGTCTATCGACCGCGGCGGCAGGTTGCGCAACACGCCGCGGAAATCCGCATTCTTAAAGTTAATCCCCCGCACATAGCGGAAGCGCATCCCGACAAGTCCTAAAAGCACGATCAGCAGCTGTAGTATGGCGCCGGCCAAGGCGCCGATGCCCAGGCCCACGAGGCCGATATTATTCTTAAAGATGTAGACGCTGGCGATGATACAGCTGTTGTAGACGATGGGCGCCAGCGCATAGAAGAAAAACCGCCCGAAAGTCTGCTGCAGGCTGGTCAAGATACCGGAGATCGTAAACAGCAAGGGGTTGAAGGCCACCAGCCGCATGATGAGAACGGCGTCATGGGTCTGAGCCGGGCTTAAGTTGTGCCCCACTACCAGGCGCAGCAGCGGCTGGGTAAAAATCAGCAGCACCAGGCCGACAGCGAACATCAGTACTCCTAAGAAATTCAAAAGACTGGAGGTTATTTTCCAAACCGATTGGCGGTCGCCCTGCTGCAGTTTGTCGGCGAGGAAGGGCATGAAAGCCACGCCCAGGGCACCGGCGGCAATGGTATAAAAGAAAAAATCCGGGATTTTAAAGGCCGCGAAATAGGCGTCGGTAGTGATATGCCCGGTAGTGTTGAAGTTTCCGTTAACCACCTGGGTGCGCATAAAGCCCAGCAACTGTCCGGCCAAAGAAGCGCCTACCAGTAATGCTGCGGCGTTGATTAGAGATACTCTTTGGTTGGCGCGGGTCAGCCATCGGTTCATGCTCAATCCAGTATAAGGCTTAAGGAGAAGCCGTTAAAGCTAAAAAATACTTAACAAGTCAAGTATTGCGGCCACGCTTACGCTTCGCCTTATAAGACACCCCTTCAGGGTTTCTTATCGCGCCGGGTGCGGAATGAATCCGACACTCGGGCTATCTTCCCGAGGATGTTTTGGTAAGCGAACCCGTCAGCCATAGACGGCATTCGAGAAAACAGAGGGAGAGCCAAGCTTGGCTAAAGGAGAATCGAGCACGAGCTTGCACGGGCGCAGATTCCCTTTTGATCAAGCGCAGGCTCGACCATCTTGTTTTCGAATGTGCCCCGGCGGGCTGATCGGGTGAGCGAGCTATTCCCAGCGGAAGACTCGGAAAGCGATAATATAGACCACCACCAGCCAAACCGTCATCACGCCAAGCTGCGGACCCAAGTCCAGCAGTCCTTTACCCTCCGTAGCGATTAGCCGGCCGCCGTCAATCACCGGTGTCAGCGGCATATAATTGGTAACGCCCTGCAGCCAGTGCGGCATCAGAAACCGCGGGAAGAACACGCCGGTCAAAAACATCATCGGGAAGACGATGATGTTGCCCAACGGCGCCGCTTGGCGCTCGTTGCGGGCCCAGCCTCCCAGCGCCAAACCGATGCCCAGGATCACAACGATGCCATAGGCCAAAAATAGCGCCAGCTCCAAGTAATTACCGATGACTTTAAGGTGGAATACCAGGATGGCAACCACGAACATCACGGCGATGCTCATCAGACCGGTCACGGCATTGCCCAGCATGTTGGCCAGAAAATACTGCCAGACGCGCAGCGGCGTGGTGTGCAGGCGGCGTAGGATACCCATCTTCTTGAGCTCCGGGAAAACGTTCATCGGCCCAAAAATGCCGGCTCCCAGGATGGCGAAGCCCAGCAGACCGGTAAAGGTGTAGTCAAAGGAGTTCAAGGAGTGTTCGTTCGTCTGCCGCCCGGCGACCGTTATCGGCGTGGGCGTCTTAACGTAACGGGCGCTGATATTTTGGAACTGCGAGCTAAGCACCGACACCAGGGTCGTCGCGGCCGATTGGTTGTTCTGGGTGTAGTGCACGACGGCTTGGCCGGTCGGCACGCCGTTCTTCAAGTCGCCGAAGCCGGGCGGCAGCTCGATGGTGGCGTCGATTTCGCCCCGGCTCATTTTTTCGTTGGCCTGGGCGAACGTCGTGACGTCTTTGTCCACTTTCAGCACTTTCTGAGCGGGCGATTCTGACCGAGTCACGAATTGTTTGGAGATGGCTGAGTTGGACTCGTTGATGATGGCGACATTGAAAGACACGCCGGACTTGCCGCTGCTGATCGAGCCGAAAACAAATAGAAAAATCAGCGGGAAGAGGAAGGTAAAGAACAAAGCCAGCCGGTCTCGGAACAGCCGGCGCAGATTAATGGTAAAGAATGTCCAGACGGTATAAAGCGATTTAAAACGGGGGTTGAGCGTCTTAGGCTGCCTGGCCGGCTTAGCCTTCCGCTCCGGAAACTTGAAGCGCTGCGCCAGCCGGATCAGCACGAAAATTATTATTGCTACCCACAGCCACCTCATGAGTGCAGCCCTTTGCCCGTCATGTCGATGAATACGTCCTCCAGGTTAGCCTGCTCAACTTTCTGTTCTTTCTTGAAGCCGCGTTTCAGCAGGTCTCTAATGAGTTTCTGCGGCGTATCGAGAGCGATGATTTCGCCCTGATCCATGATGGCGATCCTATCGCAAAGCACTTCGGCCTCGTCCATATAGTGGGTCGTTAGGATTACACTGATACCGCGGGCTCGGACATCCTCGATCAGCCGCCAAAGGTTGCGGCGGGCCTGAGGATCCAAGCCGGTCGTCGGTTCGTCCAGAAAAAACACTTTGGGGTTATGTACCAGTGCCGCCACGATGGAAAAGCGCTGCCTTTGGCCGCCGGACAGGTTCTCGACGTAGGCGTCGGCCTTGTCTCCAAGGTCCACTTCGTCCAGGAATTTTTTGGGCTCGACCCTCTCACCGTAAGCGGCGGCGAACAACTGGATAAGTTCACTGAGCTTGGTCTTATCCTGGAATCCCGGCGTCTGCGGCTGGACGCCTATCATGCCGCGGATCTGATAAGGGTTTTTAGCCACATCCACGCCGTCGATCTCGGCGGAGCCGCCGTCGATCTCGCGCAGGGTCTCGATCATTTCCAAAGTAGTGGTCTTGCCGGCACCGTTGGGACCCAGTATCCCGAAGATCTCGCCTTTTTTGACTTCAAAGCTTATATCTTTGACTACTTTTTTACCGTCATAACTTTTTTGTAAGTTATTTACTTTGAGTATTACTTCGGACATTGCTTATGACTATAGCCGAATGGTTTCTTAAATAAAACATCCGCCCTGAAGGCGGATGTTTCGGCTTTTTATCCTTGTTTATTTGCGCTTTAAGGTTAGGAACCCGTTGCGCGGGTTTTCGTTAACGGTACGGTCGTCGGGCAGGTCCACGCCAGTGTCGGGCCTATCATCCTTAGAAAAGTAGTAGATCGTCTGACTCTTTCCTCCGCGAAGTGTTACCTTCTTGGCATTTAAGTAATATGTAACACCCTTACTGTTAGTGTGCTTGTAAGCCATTTACTTTCCCTCTCTCCGTTAATTAGTAATGGTACCCCTAAAATACTCTTTAAAGATTTTACTTGTCAACCCCTATTCACACCTTAGGGATTTTTGGGAGCCGATATCGGACTATAAGGGGCTTGCGTATTAAAACGCTTATGCGTTAGTATATGGGGGTATTAAAATAACAAAAGGTGGTTCACATCATGGAATTTATGTCTCGTGGAGAACATAGAAGCGCTCCGGCGCAATCTTCGAAAAACGATTGGAATGGCAGAGCTGTTCGGATCGAATGGTTCGTATTTACATCATTAGTGGCTCTGGTTCTGCTGATCGCTATCGGCTGGCTGATATTTAGCAACAGCTCGTCCAACGGCGAATCCAAAGAAGTCAATACCGGTAAATACCAGGCGGTATTCTTAAACGGTGGAGCCACCAGCGGCGCCGTAGCTTACACGACTTACTTCGGTCATGTCACCAAGATGACCGGCAGCTACGTGGTCTTAAAGGACGTCTACTACCTGACGACCTCCAGCTCGACCGATCAGACGCAGGCTAACCCTCAGCTGACCAAGCTGGGCTGTCAGCAGCTGCACTCGCCTTACGACGAGATGGTGATCAACCGCAGCCAGGTCGCCTTCTGGGAGAACCTGCAGGACAGCGGCAAGGTGGTCCAGGCCATCAAGACCTTCCAGCAGCAGAACCCGAATGGTCCTAACTGCACTAGCACCTCAAGCTCGACCAACAGTACTACCAACACTCAGAACAGCTCGTCTACGACCAACGCTACCAAGCCGTAGTCAAAAAGACGCTAAGTTCTTAATAAACCCCCTCTTTCTAAGGGGGTTTATTTTTTGAACTGGACCAGCAGAGCTTTCGCGGCGAAGGCGATAAAGAAGATGGCGCTTAGCAGCAGCGTCCAACCGGCCAGGTCCGGCGACCAGGTGGGACCGACGAAGTCAAACTCGTATAAACCGGCGGGAATATTGATATTGGCGCCGCTGACGCCATGGTTCACGGCGTAGTTCTCGATGCAGGCCAGCCGGTCCGGATCATAAGCGTTTGATGGCCCGGGACAAGCGTTTTTGCCGTCGTTATATATTTTCTGGTTGGCGGCTTGCAGATCGTTGTATTCGGCATCATACAGCCGCTGATAGGTGTATTTAAGCTGAATGGGCGGCTTGATGGTGGTCCCCGTGGACAGACTGGTGTTCATGTGGGCGAAGACATAGCCGCGCAGCTTGTTCAGAGCGCCATTGACGTCGCCGTTATTCTTATCGGCGGCGTAAACCTGGTCGCGCAGCTTAACCATGGTCTGATTGTTGTGCCGCAGGGCTATCACGCAGATAACCGCTGTAACCGCGAAGAGGTAAAGCCAAGTCTTAGCGGATACGGCTCCTATTCTGCGGAATATTTGTTTCATAAGCTTATTTAAATGTAACACTTCACGCCTTAGCCTTCACCCTGTACCCTATATTTATGCATGTCTACTTTTCGGGGATCGGCGGCACGGCCATCAGTTCCCTGGCGCTTATAGCCCACGAAGCCGGCTATGAAGTCAGCGGCTCGGATGCCCGGCCCAGCCAGTATCTGGACTACTTGAGCGAGCACGGTATTACCGATACGCATATGGGAGTAGACGCCGATTTCATAGCCTCGGTCCACGCCAAACGTCCGATTGACTGGTTCGTCTATGGATCGGCCCAGCCGATGGACTTCCCAGACCATCCGGAATTTGATTTCTGCCGTCAAAACGGCATCAAAATGAGCAAACGCGACGAATTTTTAAGCCGGCTGATCAAAGACAAGGACTTGAAGCTGATCGCCATAGCTGGCACTCATGGCAAGACCACGACTACAGCGATGGCCACTTGGCTCTTCAAGAACTTCAGCATTCCTGTTTCTTATTCGGGCGGCGCCAAGCTGAGCTTCGGCGATTTGGCCGAGTATGATCCTCAAGCCAAATATTTTGTCTACGAGGCCGACGAATACGACCGTAATTTCTTAAGTTTTTATCCCGAAGTGGCGCTGATATCCGGCATTGACTGGGATCACCCGGACATCTATCCGACCCGCGAAGGCTACCTCGCCGCTTTTAGGGAGTTCATCGAACAATCGGCAAAGACTTTTATATGGAAGGATGATGCCCAGGAGCTTGGACTGGAGGCTTCGGATACAGTAATCCCGATAGACGAAGACGACCCGGAAATCGAACGCCGGATCAAACTGGCCGGCCGGGTCAACCGGCTGGACGCTTGGCTGGTTGCCGGCGGCCTACGGGATGTTTTGGGGAAGAGCTATGAGGAGATCGTTGAGTCATTGAATAGGTTCCCTGGCGTTTCCCGGCGATTCGAAAAACTCAGGGACAATCTGTTTACTGATTCCGCCCACACTCCGCCTAAGATCCGCGGCGCTCTGCAGCTGGCGCATGAAGTCGGCGGCAATAATGTCGTGGTAGTTTACGAAGGACTGCATAACACCCGCCAGCATTTCATCAAAGATGAGCTGCGTGACTTATTCAACGGCGTGAAGGAGCTTTACATAGTGCCCAGTTATTTGGCCCGTGAAGACCCGGACCTAGAGTTGCTCACTCCTGATAAAATACTTGACTTGTTAAGTATTCCTGCAAAAGAAAAAGCTCAAACCGCCAAGCTGGACGATAATCTGAAAGAATCTATCCAGAGCCGTCTTGATAATGGAGACCTGGTGTTATGCCTGAGCGCCGGCGGCGCCGGTTCCTTGGACGAATGGCTCCGCCAAAACTTTCGTACCGGTTGATTTATCTATAAGAATAGATGGCGGCGGCGATCAGTACGCCGGTTACCAGGACGGTTATAAAAATTATACCGACCGGCGCCGAGCCGGTTTTTGATGGTCGGGGCGCGGTGGTGGCGGACGCGTTCGGTCGAGGAGCCGCCGGCGCGGGCTGAGGGACCGGTACCGGCTTAGTAGCCGATACGTCCACTATTTTAGGCATCGCGGCCGGCCGGGGTTCAGGCTTCGGCTTCCGGCCAAGCAGCGCGAAATGTTTTTTGGTGGTCTGGCGGTCAGCTTGCTTTAGCTCGTGGCTTATATTTTGCATTATAGTGTCCAGCTCAGTATCTTCATTGGGAGCCGCCGGCGCGGGCTGAGTCGGAGCGTGCATGGGAATATTATCGACGATATTAGTAGTCAAAGCGGTAGCTGACGAAGCGGCTGGAGCTGCATCGGGCATCGCGGCTGGTCTAGGTTGAGTTGCGGCGGTCGGATTCATCTTTATGTTTATGCTTACAAACGTTATTTTACCACTATCGGGCGGGTTTTTGCTTTAATGGTCCTATGACCTTCGCTCAACAGCTTCGGACGGCCGAAGCCCACCTTATCAAGCATGACAAAAAGCTGGCGCCGATCATCAAAACTTCCGGGCCATGCCGCCTCAAGCCGCATACCGACCATTACGGCGAACTGGTCGGCAGTATCGTCGGCCAGCAGTTATCGGCCGTAGCCGCCGGGACCATCTGGCGGCGTGTCCTTGATCTATTCAGCGGCCGGATGCCGTCTCCGGAAGAACTGATGAAAATCGACGACCAAAAGCTGCGCGACGTCGGCCTGAGCTGGGCTAAAGTGCGTTATGTCAAAGATCTGGCGCGGCACGTGCTGGATGGGCGGCTTGATCTGAAACATATTTCCAAGATGCCTAACGAGCAGGTCATTGAGCAGCTGACCGCGGTCAAGGGCATCGGCGAATGGAGCGCCCATATGTTCATGATGTTCGGCTTGGGCCGGCTGGATATCCTGCCGGTAGGCGATCTGGGCGTGCGTAAAGCCGTGATGAATCTCTACGGCTTAGCCGAGATGCCAGACCCGGCGCGAATGGTGACCATAGCTACCGAGAACGGTTGGCATCCGTACGAATCGGTGGCCAGCTGGTATCTGTGGCAGAGCTTAGACAATAACCCGCAGAAAAAATCCCGCCACGGCGCCTAAAGGCCGCCGTAGCCGCCGCCGTAGCCGGTAAACACCTGGGCCGGCTTATGATAATCGCTGATTTTTAGCGGCGTTTGTTTGCCGTCCTTATCCATGGCGTAAAGCTCGCTGGAGTTCTTGGAGACCAGCAGATAGTTATCGGTGTACCAGCCATAGGTGTCGTAGTCGCTCAAGCTAGCGATCTGCTGGCCGTTCTGGCCTTCCCCGTCGCCTACGAAGAGCGTGTTCTTGCCGTCGCGGGGCTCGCTCCAAAATGTCTTACCCCCGGAGGGCGACAGCAGATAGGTCGGGTAAGAGGCAGTGTAAAAGTTATCGACGGTGGTCACGGCATCATTCTTAACCTGGCCGCCGGTGTAGATGTAAAAGTTATCCTTGGTGCCGTCTGAAAAATGAAGCTCGATAGAGTCCGGCGCTTTGACCCGTGTATCGAGCGTGATATCCAAAGCTTGGGTCCCGGCGGCCAGGGCAAAAGAGCGGATGGCTTTTTTGGCCGAACCGTCGGGTTTGACGGAGTTAAAAGTGGACTGCTTATTAATGAGGTCCGCCGGCGCCGATCCGCCGAACGACGCCGTCCAGTTCATCACGTAAAACACCTGGTCATCGTAGGCATACACGTCGCCGACCAGCTGGCTCAGATAATCAAAGCCGCTGGTGCCGCTGGCCGTGGTCTGATCCAGTACGGTTATTTTCTTAGTGGCGGCATTGAAGCTTTTTATGACCTGTCGGCCCGGCTGCCATAGCTGGACATCGCCGTGGGTCACCGTATAGATAAAGGTGTCGCCGGCCCAGCCGGTCAACGTGAAGTCGGCGCTGCCCGACTCAATCACGGCCGAGCTGTCATCAGCGGTGTTGATAAGATAAAGCGTCGGGTTCGAGCCGGCGCGGCGAGACAACAGGGCCAGGTACTTCCAGTCTCGCGAAGCCAGCAGAACGGTATTGCGATCGTCTTCGTTGCCGGTGCCGGCCAGAACTGTCTGGCGGTCGGTGCCGTCCAAATTAGTCTTGACGACGTCGATCTTGCCGCTCAGTTTTGATAAGAAGTAGATTTTGCCGGCCGGTGTCAGGCTGAACTGATCGTTTAAGACTTTGTCGGCACTGACTTTGATGGTGGTATCGGCATCGTTATAACCTTTCAGGTTCAGGGCGGCCTTTTGCTCTGTCTCGCCGGCCGGCAGTACCAGGGTAGCGCTGCCGCTGTCGTCAGTTTTGGCGGTCGTACCGGCCGCCGATATCTGGACGCCGCTTAAAGGGGATTTGTTAATGGCATCCGTTACCGTCACTTTGACCGGCCGGCCGGTAGCCGTCACCGCGATAGACGGCACGGTCTTTTGTTTAAGAATCGGAACGGTCACGGCCAGACTCTTATCTTTGTAATATTTTTTAGTTACGACGACGGTATGGCGGCCGACGCCGATCTGCTTCAGCGTAGCCTCGCCTGTAGCGTCGGTGTCGGCGCTGATACTCCCCAGACTGACCTGGGCGCCGCTGACCGGGGTCGCCGAAGTGTCGTCCATCACCTTGACCGTCAGGTTCTTTTTCATGACCGTGCCGGCAAGAGCGTAGCGGCTGGCAGGCAGCGCCGCCAGGATCAGTATCAGGATTAAGATAGTGGCTGGGATAGATAGCTTCTTATGACCGCCATACCATGTCTTAAAACGCTCGATCCTGGAGACACTCTTAGGAGAGTCGATTTTAGCCGCCGCTTCCGGAGCTGCGGCGATGTTTTGGTTTTCGGGTTCTTCTTGGGTCATAAGGATAAGTTCTTAAGCTTAACTATAGGTCAAGAGATTGAAATTTACCACTGTTAGCTTACATTTTGTCGATCAGCAGATCGGCCAGCTGCCGGGTCTGGTCTAAGCTCCGATCGGAGGGAGAAGTCGGGCCGTAACTTAGAACGTACCAATTATTGTTCTTCAGGATATTCAGCTGGCCGTGATCGGCGTCCCAGTAGGCGTGGTCCCCATAGCCATCAACCTCTTGGACGGTAGGCGGCTTAAGCGGCCCGAACTCGTTATTGTTGCTGGCTAGGCCTTTGTCGGTCTTTGGTACGCGCACCAATAAGGAAGCGGTCTTGCGAGACGCCACGCTGACGCCCGAACCGCTGGATTGGATGTAAGTGCAAGTACTTACCTCCAGGTCGGCTGAAGTCGCGGCGACCGGCTTGGGACCGCCTTTAACGCTATCTCCTAATAAAGTTTTGGCTTCGGCCAGAGTAAATACCTGGCAAGCTTTATCAACGGCCGCCGGAGTGGCGGAAGTCGCGGCCGACCCGGGAACCGCTTGGTCGTCATGGCTCTTGGAGTCTTTGACGGCCAAGAATATCGCCGCGGCGGCGGCGGCTATCAAAATCAGTCCTACCGCGTACCGACCTATTCTTTTCATATTACCGCCTTGCTTATGAATGAATTGTATCAAAGAACGGGAGCTTTTTAGGCTCCCGCTCTTGCCGTCGTCTCTCTCGTGATTCTAGGAATTGCCGACATCCATGTCGTTGCTTTGGAAGCCGCCGCTGTTTTCACCGCCTTTTTTGGCGGCCTCGGTCTTACCGGCCGCTCCGCTGCTCTTGCGCTTGTTGGCCATATGTACCTCCTTTGCTTATATGACACTTATATTTTATCGAGATATAACCGCTGTCTCCATAAGATACTAGACAGGTTTACAGTGGTAAACTTCACAAACCGCCCCGGTTACCGCGCCGTGGACACCAGCCAGATGCCGGATATCAGCATGAAAGCCACCAGCGCGTAGCGGGCGAACTTCTCGCCTTCGCGCAAAGCGAACTTGGACCCGATGAACCCGCCGCTTAAGCCGCCCGCCATGCCGATCAGCCCGTATCTATAGTTGATGAGCCCAGCGCCCAGCAGCCCGGCCAGAACCACGACATCCAGGGCGATAGAGGTCTGGCGCTTGATTAGGCTGGATTCCAGCGCCGAGAACCCAAAGAAAAGGATTAAGAAGACATTGACCAGCGAACCGATGCCACTGCTGAACACGCCTTGCAGAAGCAGAACGGCGACAATGGCCAGCACGCTTAAGGCCCGGAGGACATAGTGGCCGCGGCGGCTTTTCAGCTTATGGTGCCGGACGAACAAGAACGGTATCATCACCAAGTTCATGACCCCCATGACTAACTGAAGGTTCTGGTTGCCGATATTGCGGATAAAATAGCTGGACGCCAGACCGACCGCGGCGGCGACCAGCATCAGATAAGCCGTAAACCGCTTGTGAGCTTTGATTTTACCGCGGAATGCGGCGATAGCCCCGGCGTCCAGGCCAAGGGCGCCCAGCTTGCCGGTGGCGATGGATTGCTGCGGCGTCAAACCGACAGCTATATAAAAAGGGGTGATGATAAAACCGCCGCCCCCGCCGGCCATGCCGGAGAGGATGCTGGCCACGAAGGTCACGGCGAATATGACATAGGGTAAAAGCTCGTGCCAAGTCATAGTCTACATATCATTTTTGTTTTTAACTTCTAAAGCTATTCTATAGCGGACGCTTGATTTGGCAAAATACTTGACTTGTTAAGTATTTAGTTGAGGGCAGGGTCGCCGGCCTGGGCTTTGGGATCCCAGCTGGAATTCCATCGCCTAAACCCGACCACCAGACGGTCGGCGCGCCTCATAACGGCGTTTTTGGGCTCTTCTCCCTCGAACATGATGTTATCTTCCGGAATTCCGTTAGCTTCGGCCACGACTTCCCTTACTTCATCCCTTTCGAGGCTTTCGGGATAGTGGACGGTGCCTTCGAGTATCGCGCCTTCCGGTATGACATGTACCGCCCGCACCTCTTGATAAATGGGCATATCGCCTAGTTCCGACATGTTTATAACTCTAGCACTCGGCCTAAAGTTGTCAACGCTGACTGCCGGGTTATTTTTGAGCGTATAATTTGTGATTATGGAAATCGTTTTTGGGACAGCTAATAAAGCTAAGGTTGATGATGTTAGAAAAATAATTAAGGATGAGCATATTTCAGTCCTGTCCCTAGCCGAAGTGGGGACAGAGCCACCGGTTATAGCCGAGACCGGTACTACATTTGAAGAAAACGCCTTAATAAAGTACAACGTTCTTCGACCACTGGTACCTAAAGATAAAGTCCTTGTTACGGAAGACTCCGGCTTAGAGATTGACGCACTAAATGGCAAGCCAGGAGTCTACTCCCGCCGCTGGGAGGCCGGTGGACGAGAACTTACGGATGAGGAAGTGCTTAGTAAAGTACTCAGCGAACTGAAGGAGATCAAGGATAGGACGGCAAGATTTGTTTCCGTTATCGTCTTTGGAGGCGCTGGTATCCCAAGGCAAACTGTACGCGGCGAACTGGCTGGCGAGATATTAGAAAAGCCGGATATGAACGGTTTCGTACAAGGGTTCCCATACCGTGCTTTATTTTACGTTCCACAAGCCAAAAGAATGCTTTACGAAATCCACGATCTACCCTTAGAAGAGAGGGGCGGCGTAGTGACACACCGAGAAAAAGCTTGGGAAGCAGTGCTAAAATCTATAGGCCGAAATACTTAACAAGTTAAGTATTTTCCTGGTGGCTATTTTGAGGATAGGCTGTGGAGCCAGGAACTGAGGGCGGCTTTGGCTTCTTGGACTTCTTCGCCATACTCCTGGGTTTGGGCATTACGTAAGCTATGCTCAGCGCCAGGGATTTTTACAAATTTCTTATTTTGGCTGGGAATCAAGTCGAACAGCTTCATCTGATTTTCAATAGGGCACGGCTGATCTCTCTCGCCAGTAATATTGATGACTGGCATCCTTAAAGTAGCGGCTTTTGGCACTATGTCGTACTTTTTAAGACTCTCGTTGACGCCCCAGCCTATCCGCTTCACTAAGCCGGGCTTAGAGCGGCTGGCTTGGTCAACGTAACCTTGATCTTGCCATTGCTTTAAGTAATCCGGATCTAAGGTAGTCATATAGAGTTCGTAATTAATTACGGGTGCCATTGGGGCAAGTAACGAGATTTCGTCCGGGTGCTGTTCGGTATACCAGGCTGTCATCTGAGCCCCCATACTATGGCCACACAGCGCAAATGGCTGATGGAACCATTCTTGACTGCGCGCCCAATTAATAATGTCCTCTAAATCTTCCAGGTAGTTATCATAAGTTACGTTAGTTATGTTGCCGCCACTCTCCCCCACTGAATTAGTAGGATCAAATCGAACCGTCCTAAAATCATTCTCAAGGAACGCCTCTGCAAAAGCAGTGATATGCCTTTGATCAATTGTGCCGCCCTGCCCTGGCTCGATAAAAACCAGGTTTTTTGGATTGTCTGGCGTATCGACTTGGATGACCAGCTTAAGCCCGTGCCGGTTCTTGATTTCGAACCGCCCAGTTTTCATGGAGTCAGGCGGTTGATGTCGCGGGGAAAGAGGGTGGCTTCTTTGACGTTGGCCAGGCCGATCGTCTTCTCGACCAAGCGGTCGATGCCGTAACCGCAGCCGCCGTGTGCCGGCAGGCCGTAGCGCATAGCTTCGAGGAAGTATTTATAACCGGGATGATTAGGGTCTAAGCCGGCAGATTTCATCTGCTCAACCAAGACGTCGTGGCGGTTTTCGCGCATCGGACAGGTGGCGATTTCCAGCCCGCGGAACAGCAGGTCAGCCCACAGCACGGTTTGGCCGTCGTCGCTTAATTTATGGTAGAACTTCATGGCTTCTTTGGGAAAATTGGTGACGAAAACCGCCTCGCAGCCTTGCTCTTTCTTGGCGTGTTCGCAGATCCAGCGTTCCTCGTCCGGGATCAGGTCTTTTTCGTTGGTGGTATCGGTGCGGGTAGCCTCCGTATAAAGCTTATGGACCTCGGCGACCGTATAGCGCGGGAACTTCTCTTTCAGGATCAACTCCGGTGACTGCAGGCTTTTCAGGTCTTCGGCGTGGTCTTTATAAACACTAGTCAGAGCGTTATAAGTCATGTCCTGGACCATGTCCAGCACTTCTTCATGATCTTTGATGAAGCCCATTTCGATGTCCAGCATATAGACTTCGGACATGTGGCGGGTGGTGGCCGAAGGTTCGGCGCGGAAGGCCGGCGCGATTTCAAATACCCGCTCAAAAGCTCCGACCATCATCTGTTTATAAAGCTGGGGGCTTTGGGCCAGGGTGGCTTCTTTGCCGAAATAGTCTGTCTTAAAGACTTCGGCGCCGCCTTCCGTCGCGCCGGCCAGCAATTTAGGCGTTTGGATTTCGGTGAAGTCGTTTTTATAGAGAAAATCGCGAATATTTCGCAATAATGCGGCCCGGATTTTAAAGACTTTTTGTTCTTGCGGATTACGCAGGCCGATATGGCGGTTATCGAACAGAGTATCCAGGTTCTCGGGCTTGTGGGAAAGCGGTTTGTCGATTTCAATCGGTGACTCATCCGTAACCGGAACTTCCACCGTAATTTTGGGGCCGCGGATCTCGGCTTTGCCCGGCGCTCTCTCTTCTTCATGAACCTGGCCAGTGATAGTCAGCACGGTGCCGATCTGCAGGCCGCGCAGTTTTTCGACTTCGGCGGCGTCTTCTACCACTACCTGCGTCACCCCGGCCCGGTCGCGTACCAATATGAAGTTAAGGCCGCCCAGCAGGCGCTTCTTGTGCAGCCAGCCCTGGATTTTGGCTTCCTGGCCGGCGTGCTTGGCCACATCCGATGATAAAACTCGCTCCATCAAAACAATTGTAACAGATTGGTTTAAGAGCCGGCGGTCTTGCCGCGGGCCGCGACGGCGCGCAGGCTGTCGTAACTGTCAAACTCATCGGCGATCCGCTTGCCAAGGATCTGTTCCAGCACGTCCTCCAAGGTGATGACACCGACCATCTCCTCAAAGCTGTTAACTACGATTAGCAGGTGGTGGTGGGTCTTTAAAAACGCGCTGAGCGCCAGATGCAGAGTGGAATCCTCGTTGATAAAGTAGACTTCCGGTCGGGCCAGGTCCTTGACCTTGCCGTTTCCCTCGTAACCGATGAGGTTATTGAGGTACAGCGTGCCGATAATCTGAGGCGACGCTACCTTGGTCGAATCCTTGACCACCGGGAAGCGGCTGAATCCGCTTTTGTGCAGCTCGTCCATCAGCATCGGTCCTATGGTTTCATTGGAGCCGACCATTTTGACCTGCCGGCGCGGCGTCATGATTTTGCCGACGGTCTTATCGCCGAAAGTCAAAGCGTTATAGGCGATCCTTAAATCCGATTCCGCTACGCGATTATCCCTTTGCTTATGCTGGCTGCCTAAAAGTTCCAGCAGGTCACGCTTTTCGTAAAGGCCGGTGTGTAAAGGGCTATCAGACGGAAGAAGCCGGGCGATCGGCCGCAGCAGCGGGTCTATGAACGATAGAAGCCGGGCGTAAACCGGTGCCGCCCACATAGCCGGCCGGCCGGCAAAACCGTCGGCCGGGAACCTCAGCCAGGCGGCCAGCCAGGCCGCGGCGACCATGACTAACCCCGCCACCCACCAATTGGTGCGCGCCGACCAAATCACCAGTACAGCGGCGGACATCGTGCCCAGCAGCCAAAGCAGAAGATCGAAAGTGCGGCCGTAGACCGCCACTTTGTGCAGAGCCGCCGCCCGCTTGTCGCCGGCCCGGGCGCGGCGTTTGAGCTCCAGCGCCGGTATCGAATGGAAGACTTTATAAAGTAGGATGCACTTTAGGAGAGTCAGAGCTAAAAGAGCGTAAAGAATCTTCATCTGCTTAATATTTTACCCGACAACGGTGAAAAAACTGCTTTACAGATTTTTTTCCAAGTAGTAGCCTAAAAAACTGTTGTTCAAAGATAAATAGGTGCCCTAAGCCTTACGAGTACCTTGAGGAGATATATTGTTGATGTCTAAAAATTTTGAAATAAGGAGTAGCCGCGAAATGAGCGAGATCGATCTTAGCCGGGTTGAAATTCAAATTTTAGGGAAGGTCTTGGAAGGACACGGCGCGATAGGGTCCGAGCTGGCCGAGACGGATTGGTCGGCCTTTGGCGAAGCCCTTAAGCAAAGCGTCGACAGGATCCAAGAGACGGAGTATTCGTCCTGTATCGATGGTCGGCAGACCGTCGAATTGGCAAACGGCAGCCCCGAAAGGCTTCGCCCCCGAAAAGCCGGCGGAGGGCTGGCCCCCTTCGCTATGCGAGGCATCGGCAGCGGTGAATTCAGACAAGAGCTGGCGGGAGTCAACACCCGGCAGGAGCTATTCGACAAGATCGCGCTCGTGAATAAGATGATCGGTCGTCGGGAAAGCGCCCATGCCGGTTTGATGCCGGATGGCGCCGTCGTATTCGATTGCGGCGCGGCCGGAGGATTCGTCGCCCAGACAAAAGGACTAGGGACCCTAACCGCGGAAAACCCAAACGCCAAAATCGTATTCCAGCTGCTGGCCCCGGAAATTTCCCGATCGGTGGAACCTATCCCGCTTTTATCCTCCGTGAGCCAAGGGGCTATTGAGTTCGGGAATATACTCCAGGAAAAAGGCTGGGATGGCCAAGCATACGTAGAGCAGCTCATGGCGAAAGATCCCGAAGCGGTCGAGCTGCTGCAGGCTAAGCCCGATGAAGTACACGGCCACGCCGAAGCCGCCGTGGTCCTGGTCGACGAAGAAATCGGCGAAGCAGAAGAACCGACCGTCGGCATCAACAAATCAACCTTGAAAAAACTGACCGGACACGAGGCTTTCGTAGTCAATGTGAATGAATTCAGACGGGCGTCCAGACTGATGACCTCAACTCGCGACGAGCAGATCCGATTCATAATCTCTAACCTCCTGTATCACACCCAGGGCGTCTACAATAGCTTAGGTGACGGCAGCCATCCGCTTTTTTATCTGAAACTGCACCGCTGATACTCGTGTTAGACTAGTTTATAGAACTAACGGAGGTTTTATGGACAGGCGTTTCTTAGCGATCTTAGGGGCGGTGATTATCATTTTTATCGGCATTTTTGCCATCAGCCAGAACTCCAACAATAAGAATAATACGGGAGGCGGCTCGCAAGCCCAGGCCACTAAGCACATAGAGGGCCAGGGTTCGGCCGGCGTCACTTTGGTGGAGTACGGGGATTACGAATGCCCGATCTGCGAGGAATACTACCAGCCGCTTAAGCAGGCTGCGGCGAACTACTCTTCCCAGATTTACTTCCAGTTCCGTAATCTTCCGCTGACCTCGATCCACCCCAACGCCTTCGCCGCCGCCCGGGCCGCCGAAGCTGCCGGGTTGCAGGGCAAGTACTGGCAGATGCACGACAAGCTGTACGAGAATCAGAATGACTGGGTGAGCCAGTCCAACCCGCAATCGACCTTCGATCAATACGCCAAAGACATCGGTCTGAACGTATCGCAATTCAACACCGATTACGCCAGCAGCAAGGTCAATAACGCCATCAATGCCGACCTCGCGGCCTTCGCTAAGACCGGCCAGCAGCAGGCGACACCGACCTTCTTCTTAGACGGCGTCTATATAGACAATACCAAGCTGATCGATTCGCAAACCAACCTGCCGACAGCCGCTAAGATCGGCAGCGTACTGAAGGCCGAGATCGACAAGAAAACCAGTGCTTCCAAATCCACCTCGTCACAAAGCTCCGCCTCTTCCGGCAACCCCTATTAAACATTTGTCTTAAACCGGCCGAACATATACCATAAGTACTAATAAGTACTGCTTGTACAAAATGGCCAAAAAACACATTAAGAAAACATTTACAGAAGTAGCTAGAACCGAAGTGACGATGATTGACGACGCCGTCATTAAAACGGTTCATGAAGTCGAAATTACAGAGGTTAAGACTCTCAAAAAAACTCGGGAATATTGGAATGTGCTGGGCCCGGGATTGACTACCGGCGCGGCTGATGACGACCCGTCCGGTATCGCTACATATTCACAAACCGGCGCCCAATACGGCTTCCAGCTGTTGTGGCTGAGTATTTTCTGTTACCCGCTGGCGGCTATCGTCCAGGAAATCTGCGCCCGCATCGGCTTGGCCACCGGCCGAGGCCTGGCCAGCAATATCCGGCTTCATTTCCCTAGAAAAATCCTATATATGTGTACGGTTCTGCTATTTGCGGCCAACGCCTTTAATATCGGGGCCGACCTGGGCGCCATGGCCAAAGGCGTTCAGTTGCTGCGTCCCGATTTAGGCTTCAGTTTTTTGGTCATCGGCTTCGCCCTGCTATGTGTTCTCCTGCAAATTTATCTGCCATATGCCAAATACGCGCACTTTTTAAAGTGGCTGGCGCTGGTGCTGTTAGCTTACGTAGCTTCGGCGATTATGGCCCGGCTGCACTGGGGTACCGTCCTTAGCCATGCGGTCACGCCCACCATACACTGGACCAAG
>Ga0207667_10000553_pt1 | contig 49241 bp, 59 predicted proteins | sample KBSCornC52_FD_184301 | JGI IMG/M metagenome (GOLD analysis project Ga0207667, IMG submission 184301) | Corn rhizosphere microbial communities from Kellogg Biological Station, Michigan, USA - KBS Corn C5-2 (SPAdes) (version 2) | ecosystem: Host-associated > Plants > Roots > Rhizosphere > Soil ... | reverse complement strand
GTTACTTCTTATTCCGGAACTAGCTTAACTATTAACGTAACTTCTTATACAGGTCGCCCTGCTGTTCCCGGACAGCTATATGTAATCACTCCTATTTCTACTGGCTATCTCACCACATGGAATACCGCAGAAGGTAACTACCCAAGCAATGCCGATGTGTGGTGGTATTTCAAAGACAGCACTGGAGCTTTTGCTCCGGCTACTACTGCTAGCAATATTTCTCTATCTACTGGCAATGCTCCACGAGGACACTACTTACTTTCAGCCTTTAATCAAGACAGAGCTTCAATCTCTGGTATCACCGGAATAACTCCTATAACTACTCTACGTCGTCCTTCAACCGGAACATGGTTCCAAGGACGTGTATGGTTTTCTGGAGTCAATGCTACTTTCACAGCTACAGGCGATGCCCAATTCTACAATTGGTCAGAGACCATCTATTTCTCTCAGATTGTAACTTCAGACACTTCACAGTTCGGTAACTGCTACCAGACTAACGATCCTACATCAGAAACGTTATTTGATATTCTACCTACAGATGGTGGTACCATTGTCATTCAGGGATCTGGAGCAATCTATAAGTTGTTCCCAGTTCAGAATGGTCTTCTGGTATTTGCTTCAAATGGTGTTTGGTTCATCACTGGTTCTCAGGGAATTGGGTTCTCTGCCGTAGATTACACTATTGTTAAACTCTCTGCCGTAGAGGCTATCTCTGCTTATAGTTTTGTCAATGTCCAAGGACTTCCATACTTTTGGAACGAAGAGGCTGTATATCAGGTTCAGGCTAATCAGACTGGACAACTTTCAGTCGTTCCTCTTACTGTAGGTGTGATCCAATCTTTCTATGATGCAATACCTAAGCAGAGTAAACAGTATGCGAGAGGTGTATATGATCCAATCAATTTTACCATTCAATGGATCTATAAGGAAACTCAGGAAGCAAGCGTAACTGATAGATATGCTTACGACTCTATCCTCAACTTCAATGTCTACAATAAATCTTTCTTCCCCTATTCCATAGATAATACTATAGCTTCAATAAACGGAATCAACTACATCCAAGGACCCGGGGGATCGACCTCTCCTGATCCTACGATAAAATTCTTCTGTTCTTCTTCTACCACACGATTCTCGTTCGCTGAAGAATATGACGAAACATATGTCGACTGGGCTACAGTCTCTCCAGTAAACTACACCAGTTATTTTGTAACTGGGTATAAACTGAGAGGACAAGCCATTCGTAAGTTCCAACCTCTCTACGTTCAAGTTTATTCTCGAACGGATGGAGTAGATGGAGCCTATAAAATCCAAGGTGTGTGGGATTATGCCACCAACGCCAACTCTGGCAGGTGGTCTAATGCTCAACTTACTTACGTACCTCACGAGAACTACGGAACATTCTTTCGTAGACATAAGATCCGAGGGCATGGGTATTCATTGCAATTAAAAATTTCATCTGAAGATGGATCTCCCTTTGACATTCAGGGATGGGCTATCGCAGATACAATCAACACAGGTACGTAAATATGGACCCCCTTACTTTGGGAATTGGTGCAGTCAGCTTAGGCTTACAACTTTTCGGAGGTTTCTCTGCAGCTAATACTCAAAATCAAATAGCTCAATTAAACAGTCAAGTATACTCTCAGGAGAAGTTAGCTAATAAGCAACGTCAAGATGCTATGGAACTAAGTGCCCGTAGACAGACAATGGAAACTTTCCGAAATGTTCAGAGAGCTAGAGCTATGGGGACTGCTGCTGCAGTAAACCAAGGTGCTCAGTTTGGCTCTGGGCTACAGGGAGGTAATGCTCAGGCAACTGATCAAGGCTTCTGGAATGCTTCAGGTATTCAACAGAATCTCCAGATTGGTCGTAATCTGTTTGGTATCGACAACACAATCTCTGGTCTTAAATCTCAGATCTCTTCTCTCCAAGGTAGTGTAGCTACAGACGAAGCTATCGCAGGAATGGGAGGAGCCCTAGGTAAGAATGCAGGTACACTAGGCAACATCTTCAGCAGCTTCGGCAGTCTGGGTGGTGCTGGTGGTAATAGTAAATCAATTCTTGACATGATGCCTACGGATATCTAATGGACAATGTTCTCCCTCCTATTGAAGTCTACCCTGATGGTCAAGAACCCCCTCAGGTAGATACTAATCCGTCTCTGAGTGCTCCTGCTCAAGATCCAGATACTGGTGTCTCTCTCAAGGGTCCCGGACCTGCTCCTGTAACTCTGCCAGAAGACGTAGCTACAGATAGAGCTAAGAAATACAACGAGGCTGTTGGGAAGCAGCTCAACATGTCTCCTGCTGAAATCAAAGAGGCTATTCAATCCAGTAAAGACTTTGATCTACGTAAGAAAGCCGCTGATAGTCTGAATGAGGTTAACTACTACCAGAATATTCAGTCTGCCATAGACTATGCTTCTAAATTAAATAGACCGCTCACTGAAGATGAATTAAACAAATTCACACATCCATTTGATGTGGACCCTAATACTGTGATGGAGAAGGAGTACGGTAAGAAGTACATCGGCTCTATTCAGGATGCTATTGATAGTGTCCCCGGTACTCCAGTACAGAAAGCTCAGGAAGAGATTCCTGAACAGGCTCAACAGGTTATGGACACAGGTTCAGAACTTGTGGCTCGTATGGAGTTGATCAACAGATTTAAACAGAACATAAACACTCAGGTAAGTAAACAAGGTTACGCAAGCAGAGCATGGGATGCCGTCAAGATGATGTGGCAGCCCTACAACGAATACCAACTCCGTGGGAATACTCCCGGAGTTAGTTCTGTTTCTGGCATAGACTTGGACAGCAATATGCAGAACCAAGCTGACCACATCTTCTCGCTACCATTCGATCAATTCGCTTCTACCACCAAAGAAGTTGCTGAGAGGCTTCAGGAACACAATCCTCTGTTAGCCCTACAGTTCCTAGACTACATGTCTGGCATGTCTACCTCTGAGAAGGTCATGAATAAAATCTTCTCATACATGGTACCCATGGATTTAGCTGGTATAGGTAAAGCTGGAGTTGGTGTAGCACGTAAGATTTCTCTCTACAACAGAACCAACAAAGCTGTCAAAGACTACGTACAAGCTGCTGCTCGTGTAGGTACTGATGTTAAAGGTAGAGCTGAGGCTGCAGGAGATCTAAACACTGCTGCCGAAACTAAAGCAGGAGAACTAATCCTAGCTGATGCCAATGGTCAGAGTAACCCCATAAACATTGCTACTGACGATACTCTGTTGACTAATCTCAACATGGATAAGCAGAACCTAGAGAAAGATCTAGGTAACCTTACCCGTGAACAGGTCACACGTATTCAAGATCAATACGATGCTGCCGGTAGGTCTATCCTACAGAAGATTGTAGATGCCGTAAGGATTAATCGTATCCCCATGGCCACTGCAGTCCAGAATGCTGTGTCTGTAATCAAAGACAGCATCAAGGACTACTATGGTGGTATTCGAAACAACATTCTAGATATATCCAATCCTCTGTATGAGGCGAAGTCCAATACATTCTGGCATGAAGTCACCGTAGGCAATGATGGAGGCAAACTATTCTCCAACCCAGATACTGCCTTGAATTACACCAAGTTACACAATCTTGGCGATGCTAAAATTGTAGAAGGCTACGGACCTGTCACAGCTCCTGAAATTGAGCGGATGCAGGCCCAGAAAGCCTCTCTTGAATCTAACATAACTGACTGGGAACAGACTGTAATCCGGAGGAAAAATGAATCCCTTGATAAGAAGCGAACGATACAAGAACGAACCAAAGCGAAAGAGCAAGCGGAAGGTATCTCGCAGCAAATCGAGATCGCAAAGAAACAGGTCGACGATCTATCGCTCAAACTAAAGAGCCAGTCTACTTTCGACCGTGTCAAACAGTTAGAGTCTGAGATTGATCAATTCAAAATCAAGAACAAAGAACTTAATGACTCTATACGTAAGAACGCCATTAAAGGTGATGTAGCTGATCACATCAGAGCTTCCATTGAATTTGCCAAAGAGCAGATCAAAGCCAAGGCTCAAGAGATCAATGCCATCAAGAAAGGTACCGCTGAAGTACGTGGTCCAGTAACTGTCGAACAACACGGAGTAGGTTACAAAATTGTAATTCGTACTCCTCTGCGTGAGACGGACTCTGTGGTCCGTGACCTACTGGTCAAGGATGCCATCACCAAAGAACTTCATCCGGAAGCAATCTCCACCAGTTCTCAGACTGGATGGAAAGCTCTATTCAATGGAGCCATCGGCAAGTTTAGAGGTGCAGAGGATACTCTGGCTCTAAATGATTCCGTCAATCGTAAGATTGCTACGTACACTCAGTCTCTCTTTAAAGAGTGGGCTAATCAGGAAGCTGCATACATCCGACAGATTACTTCAGGAGTAATTCGTACTGATCCAGTTACCGGTGAAGACATAAGTCTCCTACGTGCAACAGGCAGAGCTGTTGTAGATAAGATCACAGGTAAAGTAAGACAGCGTAAAGATGAGTTCATTCGTACTCTGAACTACGCTAGAGACGCTAAGGATGATCAAGGCAGACCCGGTTATTTCTTCCAGACTCCCGGTGAACTAGATAACTTCTATCAACGGACTTTCGGAAGATCTCCAGACTTCGCCGAACACGAAGCTTATTTTGCTTTCGTTCGTATGGTCGAAGGGGATCGTATCTTGCGAGAGATCGCTGAGTTCAGAAACAGAGCTCGTCTAGGTGTAGAACAGTTCTCCATAGCTGCTCGTGGTCCAGATGGTAAACCAATTAAGTCTGACTTCTTCGATGGTGTTCGTATGAACCACCTCCCCGGAGGCGATGACGTGATGATGATCATGTCTCGTAAAATGGGTGAAGAGAAGGTCATCAACTTAGGTGGAGCTGCCATAGGTCCCAAACAACTCCAAGAGATCAAAGAGAAAATCAAGAGAGGTGAACTCACAGTTCTCCGTGTCTATGCTCCCGAATACACTCCCCTAAGAGGTTTCTCGGATGTAGCTGGCAATGAACATGTCCGTTATATTCTCACCGATAGATTTGATGCTAAGCCTCTAGAATTCAACCATGTTGAACGTAGAGGTGGTGGTCACTTCGAATACGACTACGATCATTACATCAAACAAGCTAAGATGTACCACCAGTGGGAACACAGTACGAAAGGTAGATACCGTTCTGTGTACACAGGTGATACAACCTTCATGCCTGTTCTAAACCAAGCTATGGGACAAGATATTTCCCGTAAGCTAAACGTGGTAAGAGAACTCCTCAAGAAGGGAGATCGTGCAGGTGCAGAAGCCTATACCCAAGCACATCTGCCCATTGAGTTCGATGAACTAGATAAAATGTTCAAGCCGGGCAGAGACGCTAACGGCAAAGTAACTCCTCCTCGTCTAGACATAAATGAACCTTTCCAAGTTGTTCCTAAGAGCAAGTCTATCCTAGATTTGGATAAGAACTTGGAGGAACGTCATGGAGGTAAAAATGTCTTCAAGGATGGTACTAAATCTGGTTCAGACAACAGACAGTTCCAAGTAGCTTGGAATACTGAGCGTGAATCTTTTGGTGTTCGTCACTTCGATGACGTAGGTAGTGCAGGCAATCCTCTGTATAAGTATGCACCAGAAGCCAAGATGATTGATCCCATCACTACCATGAACAAAGCCTTGAACAGGATTGTCAACACGGTATTCATGGATGACTACAAAATCTACGCTGTAGAACATTGGCTACGTGAAGCAGAGCCTTACCTTAAAGCCTCCATCGGAGAAATCAGAACTTCTCCTTTCTATCACTTCGAAGCTTCCACAGACAAGGCTGCATTCAAAGCTGGTACAGATTGGGAGACTATTCAGAACTTACTATCTAACCGATATAAGATCAAACAGTTCGTAGGTATCCCATCTTCATTCGATACAGCTATCCAGAGAGCTAAAGAACTCTTGGTTAATGCTGCCTACAAGACTTTTGGTCCTGAAGCAAATCGTGGTATATTCACTAAGGCTGTTACCATTGTCCCCGTTAAACTATTAGCTCGTGTTCATGATCCCATCACCTTCATGCGTTCTATGGTCTTCCATGAGAAGCTAGGTTTCTTTAATCCAGCTCAATGGTTAGTCCAAGCACAGACCTATGCAGCTATCTGGGCTATTTCTCCCAAGCATAGTGCCACAGGTACGTTCGCAGCTATGTTACATCAATGGGCTAGAATAAACGCATCAGAGAGCATCCTAAAGGCTCTGGATGAGAAAGCAACCAAGATGAACTTCTTCGGTTCTAAGTGGAAACCCGGTGAGTTCCGTGAAGCCTTTGAGACCCTTCGTAAGACTGGTTTCGAGAAGGTTGCAGGTGAATACGCTAACCTCAATACAGCCCTTAAGACTGACTTCATTGGTAACTCATTCAAGAGTTTCCTCCATGCAGGTACCTTCTTCTTCCAAGAGGGTGAGAAGGCTACACGTCTAGGTGCGTGGTACACAGCATTCCGTGAATACAGAGAAGCTAATCCTCTTAAAACTCTGACTAAAGATGACATAGGCAAGATCCTACAGAGAGCTGATCTGCTCACCATGAACATGTCTCGTGCATCATCTTCTGCTCTTCATTCGGGAGTATTCTCTCTCACATCCCAATTCATCACATACCAGTTACGTCAAGCGGAACTGTTCCTAGGCTCACGTCTAGGAGCCACCACACAGGAACGTATGATGGCCCGCTTCAGAATGGTGGCAATGTACTCCGCTCTGTATGGGTTACCATTCTCAGTGGGTATAACTGGTCTTCCCTTTGCCAACTCCATTCGACAGGAGGCTATACAGAGAGGCTATACTGTAGGTCAGAATTGGTTCTCCACTATGATTGACCAAGGTATCCCTGCATTCATTGCAGCTCTGGTCACAGGTAAAGGAGATTACCAAGCAGGAGCTAATCCTAACATCGGTGGAAGATACGGTGCTCCCGGTTTCACTCAATTCCAAGATGCTCTTAAATCTGATCATGCATGGTACACCATGCTGGCAGGTGCATCTGGTACAGCTCTATTAAACACTCTAGGTTCTCTGTCTCCATTCTGGAAAGCCACCACATCTTTCCTAGAACCCAGTAACCAAGACAAGACCTTTAAACTCAAAGCTGCTGACTTCGTAGATCTCCTGAAAGAAATCTCCACTGTAAATCAGACTTGGAAATTAATCACTGCCATCAACACTGGTAAGTGGATGTCTAAGAATGAGAACTACGTGGGGGATATCTCTGCATGGGGAGCTGCTGTCTATGCTCTCACAGGTATGAATCCTCAACAGCAAGATGATGCCTACCTTAAGGCTGACATCAAACGTGAAGAAATTGCCTATCAGAAATCAGCTCTGAAAAAATTCATCAAAGAATACCATCGGTATTTAGATGCAGTCAGGAATGGTGATCCTGAGAATGCCAAGCAGTTTGCTGCCAGAGCTAATTCCATTCTAATCGGTGCAGGTTATCCTCAGGACAAGATTGCACAAGCTATGCGCATTGCTGTTCGTGATTACAATTCACAGATTGATGACGAAGACTTCTCCTTCGCAACAAAAGATACTCCTCAGAGTAGATCTGACTTCATGGGTATCCCAACGCCATTCACCACTCAATCGAATATTCCTCAGGTACGTCGTGATCAACTACATGATCAGCTACTTCTAAATCAAAAACGTAAGGTACAATAATACATGGCTGTTTTTAATCCTTCAGTCCCTGATACCCAAGATCCTAACTATCTCAGTTACCCCAGAGTAATTGATGCTCCTCCTCCCAATACTTCTTCAGCTAAACTAATCAACACGATTAGTGGATCTGTCGATACGGGAATTAGTATCGTAGATACAGCCATCAAGAAGAACATCGACAATGAAGCCTACAAGCAAATTGATCCCATTCGAGATCAGTTCACTCAAGGCTTAGAACAGGTCAAGAAAGATTTAGACAGTGGAGTAGTCCCCGGTCCAGCTAAAGCTGTAGGTGGAACTACCTCCGGCAGTGGAAGTCTTCTTGATGCAAATGCCGAAGCTTCTGATGCCGATGTAGAATTACCTGCAGGTCTAGAGAGTGGATTGAGCCGTGTGGACAGACTAGCTGCTGCTAAGGCTTCTGGTTCTCCTCGTCTCAATGACACAGACTATGCCAGAGATACTCTCTCAGTTGCCAAACAACTTAGAGCTCAGTATCCCGGCTATCGTGAATACATCGACCAGAGAGTCTCTCAGGCTTCTGGATTGCCTGTAGCTAATTCATACTATCAGAATATGCTGCAAGACATTAATCGACAGTTAGTTCAGATGTCTAAACAGAAGGATGATGTTCTTTCAGCCATGTGGAAGAACTTAGATGTTCCCGGTATGCCAGCTCAACTGCAATACAAACGTGCAGGTGATCCTCGTTATAAAGGTGATACAGGTATTCTACAAGATATAGGTGACTGGCAGAATCATCAGACTCAACAAAAGATTGATGCCGCAGACAGACAGGCTACTGACTGGAAGAACAAAGATCTGATAGACAGACAGACTCAGGCTTTAACTAGATCTCTGAACACAGAGGTCCAACTTGGTATGTCTTCCATCAAAGATGTGGCAGGTGTATCCGATGCCAAAGGTCTATTGACTTTCTTCGATGATGTTGCTGCAGGTAGACACCCTGAACTCTCCGATACTGATATAGGTCAACGTAGACTTCAGTTCAACGGATATGTTTCTTTAATGGAACGTAGACTGAGCAAGATTGTAAATGACTATGCCCCAGTAGTCGGTTCAGACAATGCTCAGAAAATGATGACTGCTGCTATGGCTCCTCTGTACACCATGCAGAAATTCGTCAACTCTAAAGAAGATGGTCCTGCTTTCTTCCATGCTCAGCAGCTGGAAGCTATGAAGACTGATGCTAAATATGGCTTCCTAGTCAATAAAGACACTCATGCAGCATCCATGCAACTTCTCGGTGCCAGAGATATTTTGGGTGAACAATACTTCCCAGATTTCATCAAGAGTATGATTAAGTCTGACGTAGACACTAAATACAAAGACATGTTCAATGAAGCTACGTTAGGAGCTATCAAACCCTACACTGACGCTAGAGGCAATCCTATTCAACGTACCATGAAGGATGATGTTCAGCACGCTAAACAAGTTGGTGCTGATACAGACAGCAATTACTACGACAACATGTTCCATGTCGTAGATAAACTCACTGATCCTAGAATGCCTCAGACAGCTAAGGACAACATGATCAATTGGGCATTCAATCCCAAGAATATTGGCAGATTGAATGAACTCAAGATGGACTATCGTGATCCTAATACAGGAGAACCAGTCCAAGGTAGATTTGCTGCATTCAACATTCTCTCTGCTCCAGCACTCACTGAAGCTATTCGAGAAAATGCTAAGGCTCATCCTGAAAACTACGCCATGTACAAAGGAACCTTGGAGACTGAGTTCAAGACTCTGTATGCTCAGTCCATTCAGGACATGGCTAAGATCCAAGATAAACCTTATCTAAATGTACACTTCTCATACAGTCCAGAAACTAAACAGTTTGGTCTAGTAGACAATAACAATAAACCTATCGTCTATAATCCCTATGTCACTGGGGCTCAATACCCTGACAAGGTCTACATCAATGGTGTCCTAGAGAAGCTTGATTACCTCAATAAAGGTCTGGCTAACATCGCTCATGTTCAGGCTAGAGATCCATCTGGAGCTAAGGATACCGATCAGTATCTATTGAACTTGATGCAGACTATCTACAATAACAAAGATAAATCTGTCCTAGGTAATAATATCTCGGGTATCACTGAGAACATGGCTAAGGCTCTAATCCAAGCTAAGGCTCCTGAAGCTGACGTTAACTCAGTAGCCAAGAAACTCTTCTCTTCTCCCGGAGGAGTAACTCCCACTGGCAACAGCAGATCTAACTTCGCTCCTGAAGAAGATAACTCCGTAGAATCTTTCATTAAGAATCCTACTCGTGGAACAGAACCTGCTCCAACAGGAGAATCTTATCAGACTAGAGGAGTTATTAAAGGCAACCTCTCAGACTCTAAGATACTATCCATAGAGACTCAAGATATCCCTGAAGGTATGTCTGCTCATGATTTCCTCAGAGCTCTGAAGGAAGGTAAGAAGTTCGGAGGTTCTGTACAGTGAACGAACATCTTGTGAGTGGAAATTAAAATGGGAATAGGAACATCACTAGGAGCTTACTTTGAATCAGACTTCCATCACGAAGCTGGTATAGTCACTCCTAAAGAAACTGGAGATAACGACGTAATCACTCCTGATCAACTCGATCAAAACCAGCAGATGGATAAGATCGAGATGAATGAGATGGGTATTCCTGTTTCATATGATACTCAACTCGCAGATTCTGAACATTCAGCCTTCCAAGATTGGAAAGCTAAGAATGCTCCTAATGATAATGGTCAGGACTATGACCTACAAGGAGCGTTTAAAGCAGGATTAACTGCTTCAGAAAATGGGCACTTAAGAGACGATTTCAAGAAACCTAACCATCCTACCTTCTCTGATGAATCTGTCTACCATGGCAGAGACGGAGAAGAAGGAGGACATTGGGGGACAGAGGATGGCAAAGATACATTCACTCCGGGTCCAACCAATTTGAAGAATCATGGAGTCTTAGGTCTAATCAAATATTTCGATGAACATGAACCTGATGCCAAGCTCTTAATGCCTAAGGCTAAGTAAGGACCTGTCATAGATAGCCCCTAGGAGGGCTACAGAAGCTCACTGGTGCGTTATTTTATACTACCAGCTACCCTACTAGCTTAATAAGCTACAGGGCAATTAAAACAAGAAAAAACCCCCGAGGCCCGAAAGCCAAGGGGGTTTCTCTTTACCTGTAGGTTGCAGGGCGGCTACAATCTACAGAGTAAACTCAATTCGCAGTAGTCGGAGGAGTCCAGTCCTCCAGAGCCTTCAGGGCAGCCAGACCATCAGCCGGGGGACTGATCATGATGGTGTCCTTGACATCCTGCTTAGCCTTCTCATAGGCTTCGACAGCAGCCTGATAGCCCTTCTCATCGAAGATGGGGAGCTTGGTGAAGGTGATGCCGTAGAAGCGATCGAAGTAGAAGTCGTCATCCGCATCAGAGTCTTTGTCTTCCCGGGCTGCAATGGCTGCCTTCACCTTGTCGATCTTCTTCTGATCCACAGTGAAGTCACCATTCTTGAAGGCTTCCAAGAGATCAACCGGATTCTCCGGCACATCAGGAGCGCCGTAGTTGAAGATCTTCTTGATCTTCTGGTACATAGGGTCCTGCCACGAGTAGTAGGTAAGATCCCGCAGACGCTGCAGGAGGTACTCGCGCTGCTTGCTCTCCTCGGAAGGAACCGAGACATTGATTTCAGTGCTACAGGTGGGGGTGATAGTCGAACGCATGGGATTATTCCCTTTTTGGCACGGCACCTGATCAGACGTGCATTGTTTTGGTTGTAAAGGTGCAAATTCGAATGTGTTCACAGCCCAAGGTGAAAGTGTCTGTGTAGTCGGTGAAATAGTCGCGATAGGGATCATTGCTTTTTCTCGTATGTACTCATCTGAATGCGGGGTGGGAAGACAGTTACTATTCCACTTTTCTACCCATTCAATTGCTTCTTGTTCATTAGTCTTGGGAAGGCAGCCTTCTTGTCCTCTGTGATTAAAACATCTGTAATGATCACAGTCAAGGATGTAATATGCAAGCATATACTTAGTTCCTATAAAAGAAAAGAGAGAGCGTTTGATCAGGGTTCCCTGATTACTACTCTCTCTACCATATCAGCCCCTGCAGAAGGAAGTTATTTCCCTGCGGTCAGCTAGATATTACAAAGCCACCTTAGTGGATGGTGACTGCTTCGTCTTCCTTGACTTCTGGGACTTCAGTGAAGAAGACTTCAGGGGTGGCAAGGATGGCGTCGACTTCCGCGTCAGTAAGCTTTGCAGTTGCATCAGCAACGTGGGCTTCTGTTGAGGGATTGGCGACTGTTTCATATTCCATTTTACTTTCCTTTAGGTTCGTTTGGGTTGCCGAATTCTATTCGCATGCCTTGAGACAACACGAGTAGGAACGTTATCAAGGCTACCTCGGCGATGGTAGCCGACGTGGTCGAGCTCTTTTCCGTCACCTTTGTGCACCTTTCCCGCTTGCATAGCTTTCCTACGCGCTCGGTTACGTGCGACACGACGTGCGACTTGAGCAGGAGTATCTTCCCACTTATTCTCTTTGGCATAGTTGTGATGCCCTTTCGCCAATTAAGCTTCTTCCTCCTTTCCATTTATGATTGCGACTGAAAGGGGATAGATGCCGTTGTAAGGTTCTCCTACTAACACTCGCTCAATTCTCTCCGATGGTTTGATTGTTGTGGTCATTCTGAAAGCATACTCTAGAGCAGATATCAAAATATCCTCAGATATCTTGACTTCCCTCCAAGGGTTGGCTTTCTCCCTCTTGGGCTTGGAAGCCCACTTGGATTTCTTCAAGCTCATTGATTTGCCTTTTGGTTTTAGGCTCATGCTTTAACTCAAACTTTTTCTTTTGTAATAGCCGCTCTCTGCGGTTACTTGGGTGCTTCATTACTCAAACTCTAAGGGAATAACTTCAGGGATATGAATTAACTTCCCCTCCACTAAATATTCAAGACATTCTTCCGGAGTTAAATCGTTAATCTCTAATATTTCTTCCAGAGTGTATGTTTCTAGTAGAGAGGAATAGAGGGTCATCGGTGAAGTAGAAACCACCCAATCAATGCTTCAAGTAGAAAAACTGTTGCTGAACCTGTGGCAATACCAACCCAATACATTATGGTACCGTGGTTCTTAAGATCAATTTCATCATATACTTTCATTTTCACACCTAAGTATTTTATCGCTTCTCTTAATCTGAGAACTTCATCTTTGAAGTGGCCTAAACCGTTGTTGCAATCTCTGCATAATAGACCTCTTACTTCACGAGTCTTGTGGTCGTGGTCTACATGCAATTTACGATTGAGTTCATCTTGATGTCTGTTGCAAATCTTACAACGACTGGCTTGTAGTTTGAAGAGTGTGTTGTAATCCTCTAAAGAAATTCCATATCTATTCTTTAACTTAGAGTTGGTGTAGATATGTTTAGTCTTCAAATCGTTCTTATGTTTTTGATACCATCTTCGGGATGTCTCTGGGTATCTGTATAATTTCTTAGTCACTCAAGCCACTCTACTGGGATATCCCCTATCGCGTAGGGAAACCCATGTTTCTCGCACCATCGTGCATTCTTCTTACTGTGAGAATAAAAAACAAATCTAATGTCTAGGTCTGGGTGGGCAACCTTGACTGCTGCCATTTTTCGAAGAGCTTCTGGTCTGAAATGCCCCTTCGCTTCAACATATATCTTAGAACCGTCCCTGCAATGAATGATGAAGTCAGGGATGTACTTCCCATGAATAGTGTATTCCAGCCTTTCAGATTCGTAATCAAACTTAATCTTCTTCTTCTTTAGGAACTGGTATAACTTTGTCTCGAATTTGTTTCTCGGCTTCTTCAAGTCTAATTTCTATTTCTTTTAGCTTTTTCTCTAGCTGCTTAACCTTGCCGAATGCAATCATTCCTAGATTAGCGGGCATCTTCTAATTCTTTCAATTCTTTCTCAATGTCCTCTAACTCATCTTTTCTCAGTTGAAGTCTCTCTGAGTTAGGAAAATGAGCTATAGCTCTTTTGAGTTCTTTTGCTCTCTGTTCACAGATGAACCTACGAGCCCTAATATACCAACCTTCTAACATAATTAATTCCTATAATTATACACGGTATTACCATCCTTGTCAATCTCTCTAATATGTGGCTGTGGTTTTTTCACAACCTTAGTTAGATAGACAGGACCTCTTGCATACAAGAAAGTCCGAAGGTGAGGGAAGCACTCGTACTTAAAGTTGTTGTACGTAGCCGGGAAAGCGAGTCTAACATTTCCTGACTCTCCCTCGTCTTCAGTTCTACATGTGCAGTCAGGAGGGCTATCTCTTGCAATGATTTCTCTGTAGTGTTTAATGCGTTCTCGAATTGAGTCTTCACGTAATGCATGTTCATATAGACACATATGTCCTAGGGTTTTATCAATGGCTAAAAGGTAAGCTCTGTCTTTTACTCGTACCAAATTGTCTGCAGCAGAGCCCACCAAATACCCGTCCAGTTGATCCAGATAGCCAAAACTATCATCTTGTGCAATCGAGCCAGTTTCGAACTTTTTAAACTGGAGGCTAGTACAAGACTTAACATCAACGATGCAGCCATCAATGACGCAATCTCGGTGACCTTTGATCCCATCAACATCCAGTTCATCCTGCTCCCCCGTGACCTCATGGCCAGCTGCCTTAGCGAGAGCTATGGCTAGAGCTTCTAATATATGGCCATAACTAAACTTAATTATTGCCCAAGGAGGAAACTTTTCTGCAGATTCTGGTCTGTGGATTGAATACCAAAGTGCTCTAGGACACTTAGGTCCCATCTGCGAGAGACGGAGGCGAGCCTTTTCTTTGCGTTCTGCAAACTGCTCTGTAAGTCTTGAAGAGACTTCTCCGCTAAATTCTCTGATGATATCAGGTCCGAGAGTTCCATCTTTGGTGCCTACGATCTGGTAAATGTCTTTGACTAAAGTATGTATTGTTTTCATTTTCAAATGGGGTGGTATTAGCCACCCTTAATCATATGGAAGCCTGTCTGGATGAAATAGTACATCGCAGGACCGGTGATGGGAGACAGAAGAAGCATCAGAGCTGCTACACCGAAGACAGAGACTTTAGGTTCCTTCGGCTTCTTCTCGTCTTTCTTTTCCTCACCCCTCAGAGATTTCTCCAAGTCCTTGAGACTCCTAATCCAATCTTGGATATCAGAAATCTTCGGGACTTGGCTTGCTGGAGGGTACCATGGGTATGGTGGAGGAGCTTGCATTGCACAACAAGTCATTGTGTAACTCCTTTTCTTGCTTATAAATTAAGAGGCAGTGCAGGTCTTACCAAGCCACTGCCAATAAGCCTCCCAACGGAGATTAAGGAGGCTGCGGGAAGAGCTGTTCAGATAGTGTCGGCCTTACCGACTTGAATTCGTTTTTCATCACGCTTCTCTTCTCCCCTAAGTTGTTCACGCTAATCTGGCGCTACTAGTTCGGCGTTGATGTGTGTATGAACCGAGAGTTGCGGAAAATCGTGTATCTGTCTATCAAGCCAGTTATGTCACAACCAACTCTGGGCGAACCATTGGACTCGATACAACCAGTTCCCTTTTCATCTGCCGTGAGCCTCTTAATCTCAAACGGGCTAGCGATTATCCTTCTCTGTTCGTTGCTCTATGGGTCCGGTGATCTTTACGTCCCCACACCATTCTCTGTGCCTACATCCCTAGAAACCCGATCTAAGGAACAGCTCTGCTGAGAATGTAACTCTATTGGACTACGATGAACAATCGTTCCAATCCTTGCCTTTGCAAGGGACCTACGGTGGCTCGTCCACACATGTGCACATAAACCCTCCCAGAGAGGAACCGCTCACCACGGCTGTGCGGGCTGTAGGCATTACTCCGAACACAGGTCCTGAGAGTACAGAACAGTGACTCAAAGCTTCAGAGCTTGTCTCGTCTTATCGGAGGAGGGCTGAGAACCCTTGATGAGTCTAATGGGTATTTCTCCCATCACTCTGAATTGAATGTTAACTCCCTACCGGCTTTCATGACCCGAGAGTGGGTATCGACTCCACATTAGACCAGTTGCACCCGGTCCGCGTTACCAACGGATACTATCTCTCTACTACGTGGTTAATCACTGAGCCATCTGCTACCCAAGCTCTAGAGGTATCGAACCTCAACTTGCTCAGCTTTATGCACGCCTCACATTTCCGTCCTGCTCACCTACCTCAGGGTACACTGGAATCGAACCAGTAGTCAAAACGGTGGTGATGTGAAGTAGTTCCGCGCACTTCCGCCATCACGTTTCATTAAGCGTCAGGTATTTTCTTCGGACTTGGTGTACTTCCGTCTTAGGGTTTCTTCCACCTTACCGGGAAAGTTCGGCTATACCGCATCAACTCCTTATCAGACTCCATTTCTGGATCATGGTCTTAGGAGGACTCCTATTCTTTCAGGGCCTCTTGACACCTATTCACAATAGGCGCGACCAGACTGACGACGTCTGTTTGCTATCTGCCAGCTAATGAGACTGGTGCCCTTGCCATCTGCACGAGGTCTTGCCCGAGCCTGTTCTTTTTCCCACCGAAGTAGTCAGGCACCGTAGGCAGAAAGTTTTTACTGTTATCTAGCAGCCACCTCTGTGTGATGGGATTAGGACTTCCGTGCTGTTTTAGCCTCCATCGCACGTAAACGGGTTTCCGACCACTTTGGACGTGGTCCCACATTTCTCTGTCCTGAGTAGAGTTCACACTTAGATTGTTTCCTTTCTCTGTGTGAAGGTCCGGGGAGGATTTACCAAATGTGTTAACAAAAGGAATTAGAGTGGAGAGGATTGTGACGTTGCCCGTAATAGCAACGAATGTTCGGGGTCGTACCTCTCGCTGCTGACATCAGCGTATAGCTCGGTTGCATTAAAGGAGCCACCACTCTAACTTATTAGAAGAGAGCCTCAGGCTCTTCTTCGATCAAAGGTTTAAGTTTCTCTTTCTCGTGTTCAGGATAGTCACTGTCTGGATTGAACTCAATCAGATTGTCTACTCTGAGTCCTTCCCATCTAGCTGCCTTCTTAAACTGTCCCGGAGTCATAGTCTTGTGCGAGTAGACGTCGAGCTTGACAATACCATCACTGCCATTACCAACTCTCTTGTCCAATGGCTTACCTTCACTATCAATAATCATAGGAGGAGCCATGCCTTCAACTCTGCCTCTGAACTTACGTTCACAGGGACGTGAGAAAGAAATATACCAACCATCATCATCCATCTTAAGATGATTTTGAATACCCTCTTTCTTTAATTCTTTAACCTTAGCCAATGACTCTTCATTGGGATAAACAGTCACAGACCATTTGTTATATACAGGATCAGGAGTTACATTCTTACACCAAAAGATTTTACCTTTGATGAAGACTGTCTCTGCCTTACGATTACCAACCATTACTTAACTTCTCTAATATAATCAATCTCAATGTCACTTACATCCGGGAATGACTCACGGACGTATTCCCGACCGAACTCATCAGCCTGATCTTCCGTGTCAGCTTCCAGATTAACAACACCATACTCTTCTACCTTATAGGTAAATCCAATATCATACATGGGCATTCTACATTTTCCTTTTCAATGCGTCTGATACCAATTAATTCCGATGGAATAATCACCATGATCATTCTGGTAAGAACCAGCCATCGGACACCTTAAGCCGTATATTTCACCAGCTTTAACGATTGCCTTGTCCCATATCTGGGCTACTTCTAGAGCTACCTCCATGTTGTTCGGTGTTTCATTCTGCGCTTCATCGTGGATCAAATCTACAATGAAGCTATCTAATTTCTTAATCTCAGGATCAGCTATTGTTGCTGCTGTCTTGACTACGATGGCCTCGCCGGATTGTAGGTAGCCCGACATAGCCAAATGTCTTCTTCCACTTTCAGTGTCGCTAGGGATGCTAATCTTCCGCCCGTCCAATCCAGTGAACCACCCGCGTTTCGCATCCTTAGGAAAAACTTCTTCCTTAAGTGTCGCCCAACCAGAGTAGCGGGTGAGTAGACGATCAAGTGCTTCCTGTGTCTGGGATTGGTCACACTCCAATATCTCAGATAATTTACCAAGTCCTGCGCCGAGAAGGAGAGCGTATATGAACCTCTTCGCAGCAGCTCGAGATTTACACACATTACCAAGGATTCGCTGGTTAAGCGAATGAGGATCGGTTTTGTCATCTTTCTTCCCCTTGACCAACGCTTCAATAAATTCTGGATCATTGATATAATGACCAAATATTCTTAACTGAATACCCTCAGCGTCTACACCGCATAATAGTCGGCCTTTAGGAGCCCTCCAACATTGTCGGAGTTCCTTCCCCAAGAGTTTTACCTTACCTTGGGTATCGTATTCATTTGTGATGTTAGCTAGATTAGGCTTCTGGTGGGACATACGGTGCGTCCATGCACCAATACTCTGGAACTTCCCATATATTCGGGAAGTCTTTGGGTCTACCAGAGATAGCCACTCAGTAAGCGTACGCCTCCGTGACTCATAGAGTATTCGTAAGGCCAAGGTTCTAGCAGCGGGAGGAGCGGAGGGAGGCAGAGTAGATAAATTCTTTTCGTTAATTTTCCAACCATAAATTCCCAACCTTTGTAAATCATTATACAGTTCTTTCAATTTTAAGTCAAGCTCCTTAGGACGTTTCCTCATCCTACTAAGCTTGTTGTATTCTCTTTCCGTCAGAATATGCGTCTTCGTTTTGTCTTCAGGCTTCCACCCTGCTTCGTTTAAAATTGTAACAACTTGTTTAGGACTTGAAGGATTAAAAGGAACCCATGTGCAATAGCTAAAGCTAGCGCCAATGCTAAACTCAGACATACTATTACGAAGTAACTTTGGAATAGAAGAGAGAGAAATCGTGCCATACTTAGTCTCCTTAGGAGTGATCTCCCTGATCAACTTAAGCCTAGGAGGAAACTGTTCTTTAATCTCTTCATCTAATTCTTCTAACTTACTCTTAACTTGACTGAGAAGCTTCTCTGCCTTTGGAATATCAAATCCAAAGCCCTTCTTCTCCATATCATTTACAATGAATTGAAACTTATGTTCTAATTCAATAGCTTGTCTGTGATCTGGATTATTAATGTATTTAAGATATTTCTTATATATCTTCTCTGTGATCTCTACGTCTCGGAGACAGTAATCCTCCATTTCCTGAGACCACTTAGTCCAATCATCGAACTTAATCTTCTCAAACCCAAACTCTAATCCATAATCTTCGACTGAGTGACCATCCCTAGGATAGTCAACCAGTCTGGATATGATCAGTGTGTCAAGAAGTCTATGAACGCCGGGAATCTCAAGATTAAGAATGTCCCTACATACAGGCAGATCAAAGCCGCACAGGTTGTGCCCAATAATAAGAGAACTCTCTCGCACCAGAGAAATAAATTCTTGTTTGACTCCATCGTCTTCACTCACATTTCTGAACCTGTGACAGGTCCCTGACTCGATTTCTTTGGCTACGATACACCAAATCTTATCGGGATTAACTAATCTGTTGGTTTCAATATCTACAACTAATTTCATTTATGCCTATTGTATTCCCCGGAGAGGAGGAAGGAGATCAGGAGAACTCTCCGGGGAATGTACCACACTAGAAAGGTTTCTTCAACACAATTGCACACGACTTCAGGATATTACTACAACCGTAGTAATTGAGGCTTGCAGCCGCAGCCAATACGAGTGCCCCTGCTACAAGCAAAGCGATGCCAGTCTTCATTCTTTTCTCCGTTGAGCGTAAATGCTCTAATAAATAAATCCTACTGCAAACGAGTAGGAACTTCAGTCATGAAATACTTCAGGGTTTTCTTCTGCTTCTCGATGGCCTGATCGTAACGACCTTCTTCATTGTTACTCCTCATGAATGCAATCGCAGACTTGAGGTTGCACATGGCCAACCACTCATTCTGTTGGAATTGGATTACCGTCCCCATTTTCTTGTTCTTCCTTCATTATTTGGGTTTGGATAATGTCGTAGAGTTCGTATTGCTTGGAGAAAACCACAGGGTCAACGAACCTGAAACCTCCCGTGGGATTATTCATATCGTAGCCAAGAAAGACAGCCTTCATCTGTGTCGGGTCTGATGCCACCACGAAATCTCCCAACTCAGGTGAAGGAGTCTGTCCTTTCCTCTTGGCGAGGAACCTAGTTCCTTTCTCCAACCTACTCAACCAATTATCGTCAGGAGGCTCAGCTCCTGCTCTGAACAATGGAATTATGTTATCCTTGGGTAAAATCAACCCGCTATCTCTCATTTAAATACCCTCTACAAGGCCATTAGAAGCCCGCTGGTGCGTTATTTTAGGTGGGGAGCTACCCCACTAGCTTGAATGGTCTCTAAACCATTTCCACAGAGGAAGATGCTTGGCATAGTTCCATGCTGTGGATGGATTGACTCCTGCGTGTTCAGCTATCTTTTCATAGCTGCCACCAAGAGCAATCCGATTAAGCAACTTCGCTGTTGTCGGTCCGTCCAGTTTCTTGTATCTCGACATTGACCTTCTCCAAATGACTTGGATCAGACACAAATACATAGCCTTCTCGGCTCTCACACACTACACACATTCTACCACTTCTTAATTGAAATTGACCTACAACTTCCCCATTCCAAACCTTAGAGTCATTGACCCTGCGAACAACTTGAGTTCCATTGGGAAAGATTGTCATTGAAGTCTCCAGTCTATTGGGTCCAGCCCATTGGATATGAGCTTGTCATTGATGGTACTGAACAGTCTACTCCCTACGAATGGAGTCTTACTGTTCAGTGAACCTCTTGGGGAAGGATGGGAAGTCTGTAGGATTTCATTATTTAGAGGACTGACTAAGTCCATATAACGTTTGGCTACAGACCCTAGAAAGACAAATACAATACCTCTTTGGGAGAGAGATTGAATGATCTCTGAAGTCAAATAGGACCACTCTGTCCAGTCGTGAGAAAGACTCTTACCTGTTCCGCAACTTGGGACCGCGTTCCAGAGAAGGACACCTGCTTTCGCCCATCTTTCCAGAGAACCGTAACTAGGAATTGGGAGTCGTAGGTCGGATGAATATTCCTTGAGGATGGATAAGAGTGTCGGTGGAAATTCTCCACCAAGTTCCTCTGGAATTGAGAATGCAAGTCCCGTACAATACTTTCGTTCGGGATAGGGGTCTTGTCCAATGATCGCAACACGGACCGTATCGAACGGTGTTGATCGTAGAGCTGCGAACAACTGATTGCGTCCCGGACAGTATCCGTCGCCGGGATTATATACAGAAGATAGAGTTCGACGTGCAGTCTTTTCCAAATTCTTGAGACGTTCATCTACGACCTGCCATTCACCTGTTTCAAAAAACTTAAGGTGTTCCCAACCCTTGATCCTCATCTTGAATTCCTCTGTATCTCTTCTTCGATCTCCTTAGGGTTCATACCTAGTGTGAACAATCTCCTACGGTATTCGACAATGTCGATCATTGTCTGTTTGAACTGTTCAGCCCAATCACACAAACACTCAATCACTTCATCTGAGTTTAAATCTAGCTTGCCCATTATGCAGCCCTTTCAAAGTCATCAGGTAACCCCGTGTACTCGTTCAGGGTATATGTTGCAGGATCAAATAATAGTTCACCAGCAGGTCCAGTTCTCCCTGAGAACCTGTTCTTGGATACTAAGAGTTTGGTGGTATTCCTTACTACTGGATCAGGGGAAGCAAGGTCACGAGACAAATCTATGCGAATATCCGCAACCTTGCTTATGTTCCTCGACCCACGAGTTAGACCATCATCATTGACATGGGAGACTATGATCAATGCGAAGTCTAACTCCTTGACCATCATTTCGAGACGTGTCGAGAGGTAGTCGAGCGCCCTACGTTCGTTGTCGCCTCCAAGACCGCTAACAACCATAGTGATGTGGTCAAGAAGAACATACTTACAACCGCGAGCAGATACCAAGAAGCGGATGGTATCAATAATAGTATCTGGATCATCTGATCCAAAATGACTATACACAAAAAGCCGATCATCTTCTCGTACAACCTTTTGAAGCGCACGTTCCACTTCATCATTGGGACTATTAGAGTCCGGTAGATGGACTGGCCGTTTGAGTTGTATTCCCGCAAGAGCTTGGAGGTGCCTTCTTTTAGGCTCTTCGAGAAAGATTGCGCCGACAGCATCGTTCGTCTCCGTTAACAGTTGATGTTCAATCGCATGCATGAATTCAGTCTTACCCACACCTTCGGGTGCAGTAACTAAGACTGACTCTCCAGTCCTGATCCCATACGTCATGAAGTTCAACGTGGGGAAAGGATACGGGATTCCTTCTTTGGGTTGTTCCTTGAGAATTTTGTTGAACTCAAGGAATGAACTAATGATGGACTCGGGAAGAAACCTCTTCGCGTTCCACCATACATTCCTCAGTTCGTCGGAAGCTCCGGTACGGACGTAGTCGTTGGGGTCTTTGTGTCTGACTCCGTCGAACTTGACGTCGTAAATCTTGTTATAGTCGAATAGCTTTGCGACAGCAGCAGCCGCAGCGCGTCCCGGTTCATCTGCATCAAACGCGATGTAGATACGTTCAAAGGAGTTAAGGTAGGCACGGTCGATTGCGCAATCAAGGTGAGCAGTAGCACTAGAACGTACACTGACACAGGGACTGCGAAGAACTTGATATAGGCTGAGCGCATCTAATTCACCCTCCGTTATGGTGATGTACTTGTGTGTACTCGGGCCGAACTTATTACGACCAAATAAACCAGCTTTGGCTATATCACCGATAGTGTGAAATGCTTTCTCTTCTAATGATCTAACTTTATAAGAACCATTAGGATAAGGGAAACCAATAGAAACAGGTTTGCCGTCTCCATTAATCTTAGTCTTTGTTCCAAAGAATTCAAATGTCTCCTTAGTAATTCCTCTCGTAGGTAAATATTCATAAGTAAATGTATCCTCTGAAATGACTTCAAACTCCTTATTGGGAGGAAAATATGTTTGGCAGGAAAAGCAGTAGCCGTGGCCATCTGAATACACACACTTGGCATCAGATGAGCCACAGGCTTCACACGGAATATGTGTCTCGGTTAGCTCCGACGGACTTGATAATATGTTCGACACCATGCTCTGTTCTTCGATTGATAGGTTTGGACTGAACCGTAATCGAAGGCAGAGATCAGCTTATCCCAGTATTCAGGGATGCCGGTGTACATCCAAGCTCGGATGACTACGATCTTCTCTACAGATCGACCTACATGGCCTTCTGGAGAAACGAACTCAATGTCGTCGGGGATGTTGGACAAGTCCTTGATAAACTTCAAGGAGCGGTACGGAACCAGCAATCTGACTCGATTACGCTGGTATTTTACACCGTTGAGCTTGTATTTGTCAAGCTCTAAGAAACACTTAGGACGAATTGCATAGACTTGTCCCTTGATTTTTGCAATGTCCGGGTAGAATGGGAGAGGTTTGATGATCTCCTTACTCAACATGGGAATAGGAGGCTCCCACGGAATATTGGGCTGCCAGTAATTGAACGAACTCTGAGTGAACGCAGGACAGACATAAGCTCCATCTTCAATCAACTTGTATTGGCTCTGTCCTTCCTGTGTCTCATCACAGGCGAAGTATAACTGGAATGCATATTGTTCCAGCTTCGCAATGTCTGGAGTGTACTTGGTTTGCTCAGCCATCCACTGAAACCAAGCTTTATCTGGAAGATTGTAGCCAGCTTTATGGCCCGGCAAAACCATGTTCATAGCCTTACGTAACATTCTCTACCCCTTGCTCATGTATGGAAGAAAAGGAAGGCAGCTTGCGCTGCCCTCCAATGGCGTAACGAACGGAGAAAACGTTACGCGTATTTCGACAGTCGTGGCTTATGGGCAGAGGGAGCAGGGGATGCTGGCTCCGTCTTGGTAGTTGTGGTCTTCGTCTCGGCAGGCGGAGCAGTACCAGTAATTTCCGAGAGCTTCTTATCCCCCAGATTCTTGAGGCTTTCGAGTTCCAGAACCTTTCTACGGGCCTCGATGAACATCAGCCAAGCAGCTTCGGGGTGAGACTTGATCAAAGCCAGAATCCCGGAGGTTTCGAATGTCCTCCAGTCGGCGATGCCCGGATGAATCTCCGAGAACACCGGGAGAACAGCTTCGATCTTCTGCATTTCCAACGGATTGCTGGTTGCATTGCTGTTGGCATCCAAGTGTTTCTTGATCCACTCGGTCGAAGCCTTGATTTGTTCCCCGTTCATAACCGGGAGCAGATTGTCGTCAGTTTTCGTCGCTGTGACAGGTTCCTTGACTGTGGTTCCAATCGCAGTCTGACCAAGTTCCTTCAGGTCTTTGAGGACCTTCTTGTTCTTGACCTTGACCGACGGACGCTTGAGCCAGTTCTCCGGAAGGTCTCCGCCGGTGATACTGCGGTACCACTGCTTGAGACGTTTGCCGTGAAGGTTGGCGGGAGGAGATTCAGTCCGTTCCTCCACAACTTCCTGCGCCACCTTCTCGACTGGATCGGTGGGAGCCGGAGGAATGACCTGAGGTACCGAAGGTTTGGCCTCAGGTGGTTTGTTTTCCGTGGGCGTATCCTCCGAAGTCGCGTACTTGCTTCGACGCTTCTGAGGTTGCTGCTGCTCTTGGACAATGGGAGCTGCCGCCGAGAAGCCATAAACGTTGGAAGACGATCCCCAATCGAACGTTCCACCAAGTTCATTTTTCCCGTGGATAATCGGGTCGCCTTCGAAAGGAAGGATGGCGATCACACCACGATGAGAGTAAAGATTGGACAAATCCTTGGCGAAGGTATCGCTACGCATCGCTTCGGTCAACTTCTTGGGATCATTCCCCAAGAGCTTGTAGAGGTCCTCGATCTTCGGTCCGAGATATTCTTCCATCACGCCGAAGAATTCAGAGGTTTCATCGTCGATGTTGCGACCGGGGAAATCTCCCTCGATTGCTACAGCGAACAATGGTTGCTTCTTGCTGTTGTGCAAGACCATGAACGGCTGAATCTCGACGTCCTCGAAGTTCTCCGGGAACTGGCCGAAGCAGAACATCCGGTCAAACGCCGAAGTGTTCTTGAGGATATCCTTGCAGTTCGAGAAGTCCTTGTCAATGTCTTCCATCGGGATTTCCTTCCCGAATCGTTCGACATCGAGGACTCCATCTTTCCGGATCACGAAGCCGAAAGCGCTTCTGTTCTCCGTTAATAGAACCTTCAACAGATCATCTGGAATTGTGTGTCCAGCCTTGATCATGTTGATGGACATGGTGTAAGCAGGTTTAGCCACTGACATTTCTTTCTCCGTTAGTCAGCTAGGGGTTAAGCAGCTAAGTCCTTGGGGACCTCGCATCGAAAGTTCGTAATCTTCCTGTGGATACGTTTGTTCTTACGACTCAGGAAGACTTCACCACAACGGGGACAAGTTCGTTTCTTTCCCTTGGCCCAGTTGTCCAGTTGCTCATTCTCTTCGTGCATGGCTTCTCCGTTTATGCTGCGGAAGCGTACTTACTCCTTCGAAGCCCAATCTTGGGCACCAGTTCGGTGGTTGCCGGCTTGTAAGCCTTGTCCACCTTCACACCCGGCTTAGGACCGGGAATGATTGCTTTGATCCGGTGAATACCTGCATTCAACCGGTATCGAATGCCACGTTTGATTTGTTTCTGGTCCTTCTTACGAGGAAGAAGTTCATCCATCTGGAAGTGATTCGCAAATGCATGATACCACCAATCTGCACGTTCCCGAGTAACGTCACCACGGAACCATGCTTCTTCAAGAGCATCTGTAATAGCATACGATATGATGCTCTTCTCGTAGGCTTCTCTGTTCTTGCTTCTTCCCATTCTCTTTCCCCAAAGAATGCGATGAGCACGCCTCCTTGCTCTCGACTTGCGATCAAGAACTAAGACGATGATCCCCACGATCAGCGTGATCACCACTAAGTCCAAGTGGGCTAATACCCACTGGTAGATATTCAAGTAGAATCCGTGAAGTTCTCCCTGCAGATAATCCATTCTCCGTTTCTCCTGTGGTTAACCCAAGACCATGCTCTTAGCTCGATGCCAAGCCAAGACTCGCAGCGCAATCTCTTGCTGGTCCTTTGCTGCATATCGTACAAAGCAGACTTGCTTCGAGCCCTTACGGACGAGCTTCTTATCTACTTTGAATTTGTACACTCGGAAGCCTCGCTTACGAAGCTTGAAGATATCTCGCAACCTGAACCAATTGCAAAGATGTTTCTTGGAAGCGAAGCCAGAGAATTCTGAGTAGCTCATTTCGCCCAGACCATCTTGTCTGGGATCAGGACATTTATCTGCAAGCCAGTACCGAAACCATCCTTTGCTGATGCTGTTCAAAGCTCCGCAGCAGTAAGGTCCGATTTTGAACTTCTCATGTTCGATGCGATAGACATACATGTGTCACCTATGTAGTGATCTTCTTTCTTTACAGACTGAAATGGATAAAAAACCCCTCCTGTAAGGGTCTCAGGGGAGGAGACAACTGTTTTACAGGAGGGGTAAATGAGAGCTTAAGCTGGTGCGGGGAAACTAGATTCCAGCTCTAGCTCTCGTGGTCCAAGGCCGGGGGCGCCTCGGAACTTAGACTGGCGAACTCGATACGCTCTAGCCAGTTAATCTTACCATTGTTGTAGGCCCACATGGCTCTTTCTCTGGAACCATAGTAGCCAGACTTCAACATCACCATGTCGAAGTAATCTTCTTTCATAAAGAAGCACACTTTGTAGTCGGGAGAGAAGTATAGCTTGATTATTGTTTTTGTTATGCCCCTTCTCTCCAGCACTACATTCAACTTCGGATCAACGTCCTCAGTTGCCTTGGCCAGTTGCTCTAACACAAGCTGGCGCTCTTTGGAGATCATTCCTCTTGAGGGGAATTTCCTCTCCAAAAATGGTTCCCAATAGGTATTGCCTCTCTGGCGATAGTCAAACACGCCTTCGGCTCCTCTGGGGATTTTGGATTTATCAATGCTCTGCCCAACGTGAATGATCGAGGCAGAGTATGTCTTTAAGTAAGCCCTACGCATACGCTTTTGCTTAGATGCTTTTAATCTCTTGGCTTGTAGTGCGCGATTAACCATTTTCTTCCCCCTATGATGCAGAAACTTGTTGACAAGACTAAAAACTCTGTGTACGCTGCGCTTTCCCCTGCGCCGGTTAGATATATCTCTCCCAATTATTTATATATTATAACCCGACCAGAAAGTTAACGCAAGCTACTCAGGTACTTGCGTTAATCTCTAAGGACAAAACTCAACTATCCAATGCCCAAATGTAGGTCGCGTAACGCCTTCAGACCAGCGCTTATGACAGGTCCTTGCTCTTGTCTTTCGACTTGAATAACTTCTTTCTGATCCACGGCCAGCAGAGCAAGAGTGTAAGTGTGAACGTGATGGTCAGATTGCCTATCGCTATAGTGTATGCTAGAGCTGAGTTCATGTTCCTTCTCCGTGTAATGAGCAAACACACGCTTGTCGTAGTCACAGTTAGTCCCAGTAACCTCCCAGATTTGAACACGCTCAGCAGATACAAATACCATGTGTTGTACTGCCGGGACATGGTTGGGATTATACTTCAGATGCTTTGCCACAGCTTCAGGTATAACCCATTCACATTGACGTCGCTTAAACACAACGTCATCTTTCCTAGGTGGAGTCCACCCTTGTTTCCATACGTTCACGTTAGTCCTCCCAATAATAAATAGTATTCAGGGTTTCAATCTCTTTCTTCTCAAAGTCAGCCTTGAGAATAAGAGAGGTGAGGGTGAAACTATCCTTGGGCTTACCAAGAACAGGATGCCTTCCTAATCTCCTCAGGTATGCCACATATCCAAACTTCCCTAACTTATGGATATATACATACCCGGCCTTAACTCTGGGTTTCTCCGTCGTCATTTAATCCCCCTATTGTAAATAAATCATCCAAGTCCCACCATAGTCCTCAGTCCACTGACCGAAGACTTCATCGAACTCATATATCTCCCTTCCTTTCTCAAAGAAGGTTACATATACGATGTTATTGGCATAGTCCACACCAGTCACAGAGCCTGAGCCCTTGCCTTCCTGCCAGAACTTATCTCCAACTTCAGGAGTCTTCTGCCAACTCTTAGCCATTGTTGGAGTACCTAGATTTACGGGATGCAATGTCAGAAGCAGGACGCTCATAGCGAATGAATTCAGCCAGAGTAGCCAGATCAAAGAACTCATCTGCAACCCTCCGCAGTTCATCCGCACACATTGCAGGAGTGGTCTGGATTGTGGACACAACGTCACACTTCACACCCTTGCGTTGCACTGCTTGAACCAAGTATTTGAAATCTCCATCACCAGAGAAAAGGATCACACGATCAACGCTGTTGTTGGAACACAACTCCAACATGTCCACGGCAATTTCCATGTCCATGTTGCCCTTGATCTTTTCCCTGCCTTGCTCATCAATGAATCTCTTGGTTGGTTTGGTCACAACCTGAAATCCATTGTAAGCCAGCCAATCAATCAGAGGTCTGATGCTCTGAAACTCTTGACTATCTTCTATTGTGGCGGTATAGTAATACGCCCTCAACAGTTCTCCACTGTAGAGCTTAAGCAACTTACCATAGTCCACATCAAACCTGAGACTCTTGGTAGCTGCAAAGATGTTTGCTCCATCAATAAACAAAACAGTCTTCTTCATTTCATTTCTCCGTTTTCATTGGTGCGGCACACTCTTTACAGAGCCACCGACCTTTCTCTCCTGCATCTGCGCAGAACTTAATCCTACGCAGTCTCCCACAGTGTTGACACAATCCCAAGATGGTAGTCATGTAGCCTCCCTACGGTCGTCGAACGTACCGAGTGGACACTTACCAGTTTACACTCATAGTCAGGAACTAGGTTCGATCGGTCCTAGGAACCGCGCCAGTATGGTAGCTGGCTAGGCAGAGGGCTTTCTGTCTCTGCTCTAAATACCAAACCATCCCACATCATCTTCCATGATCTTGCGAATGGTCTCATAAAGTCTGTCTAAAGAATTGGGATTGGGAGGTACAGTTAATTCAATCCATTCAGCCATGTCGTCCAGCGTTGCACTGTACATCACAGCTTCATCCAGAGAGGTGAATGGTCCCACGTATTGGACAGGACTACGCCCACGGTTCTTGAATACCTTAACAATGTATGCCATATTAAATCTCCTTCAAGAGCTTGACAGCTCTGCCCAAATCAACCCCAATGCTCAGCAATTCTTCCTGCACATGGGGTTTTATTCCCTTGACACAAGAGGCACACTCCAGACTCATCAGAGTCAGTTCAAAATCTCCATTGTTAAGATGTTTCATAACTTCCGACATGAAAGTAGAAAACAGAATTTCCCCTTCCTTCGTCATCACATTCTCCTTTTCAAGACATCCAAATTGGATAACAATTCAAGGCGATTAACAAATTGTTAGTCTCCACCGATCCCATTGAGCTACGTGCCATCACTAGGATGTAATCCACCAAAGCCTCCTGAATGCCTCCATCACGAAGCCTGATCCGTAATTGAGTCAGGGCGTAGTTCTTAATCCAAGCGTCGACCTCATGCAGCTCCGACAAAGGAAACTTACTAAGATCATGAGATAAATGTATCTCTTTAACCCGCTCTTCAGTTATTTTCATTTCTTTTCCCCTTGCTTGAAATCTCTGGATAAATTTCCAGTGTCATAATTGTAACACGATGGAAAAGTTAGCGCAATCTAACTTGACTTTGCCATTCAGGCTTATCTGAAAATCGGGTCTATTCGGGACTTTGATCCACCGCGTTAGCAACGACACACTGTGTGCACCGACCTGTCATAGTCGGAACATTGTGGCAGAATGGTGTTCATAGTCTGGAGAGAACAAGGCAGGACTAATTATACTTAATGTTTTAATTGTTTGGATAGACCGTCACACTGTTTGTTTGGACCTGTCATAAATAAAAATTTTGTGCGGTGCAACAATTCATATTGCAGTGCAACAAGAACATAACGCCACATGCACTTGCATGTTGCAACGCACAATGGCGGAAACCAGACAAAGAAAAACCCCCAGACCTTTCGGCCTAGGGGCTAGTTAGTTTAGCTGCTAGGGATTAAGCAGCGGCGGTTGTGCCGTTGTTAGCGGCCTTGGCCATCTTCTCATGCAGCGCAAGGTAACGCGGGCGAACGATAGTCCAAAGACTATCGAGCGCGAGGCAAACCTTGCCGATCGACAGAACGGTTTCATCAGCGTCTTTGTCCTTGCTGGAAACCTTAGCCAACAGTTGAGCGTAACGCTTCTCCCCTGCATCGTCTTCCTGATCGACGGCAGAAGCCAGCACATTGAACAAAGTCAATGTCTGCTCAACCGTAACAGGAACCTTGTAGTCAGTGCCTTGAGCATTGGCGGCCGCCTTACCAGTGTTGCGCGGCGCCCTTGCAGCGGTAGCCTTGAGGCTTTCAATTGATCCCTTGTCTTCTGCCTGCCCGGCCTTCTCGGTATCAAAGGCGAGGAATTGAGAGACGGTAACAACTTCGTCTTCCTCAGTCTGACCGGACGGATCAATTAGGCGGATCAGTGATCCCTTCACAACCATGACTTCCTCGCCCTTGTCATTCTTCTGCTTGAAGAAAGGCATCTTGATCGTAACCCGTTCCGGGTTCATCTTGGCAACTGCTTCAACCTGATGAAACAGCATGGCACCGCGAGTTAAAGCGGTGCGCATATCGGCGAGGAATTGCCGCAAGCGTTTCACCTCAACCGCGCGTTCACCCGTGTTCATCTTGATAACGTCGGGCGGTACGCCTTCACCTTGAGCCTGCTTCAAGTGCTCGATACGCTCACGGATAGAGATTGCCTTTGAGGTGGAGTTTACAACGTCGGTGAACCATGAGCCGGGAACCTTGCGCGTTCCGTTTTCAGTCTTCACCTCGGTTGTATATTTGTCATAAGGAAGATTGCCAGTCTCCCCAATCTTGGAGCCGACCACCGGAATTGCATGACCTTCTTCATCCGTGAAATGGGTTTCAAGAAATAGGAAGGTCTGCAACGGTCCCATACGTTCCAGCTGTTTGGCTTCTGCAACGCTGGAAAGCAGGTTCGACAAAGCCTCGCCGCCTTTGTTGGCGAAAGCCAAAGCCTGAATGTGGCCCTTGCGAGCGGTAATGAAAATGGTGTTGCCGTTGGTTTCAGTGTTAGACATTGTCTTCTCCGTTATGATAGGCTTAACTGGCCATCGTCAGGCACCGCGTTACGGTGCGACCTGCCAACGTGTGACAGGTTTCGGCCTTATCTTGATTGCCTTAGTTGCACCACATATTGAAACGGGTAAGGGCGATAAAGCAACCATAAATCCAGCGTTCTAACATCACGTAACGCTGGCATTGGATAGCGCGGCGGACAATGTTCCTTTGCCCGAATATAATCGTTCATGTGACATATGTTTGCACATTCATCACATTGTTTAGCACAAGCTTCCCGTCCCCAGTTTTCATCCTTCATTGACTTATCCGACATGCAACGGCGGATATGAGCATGAACCAAAGCACATTCATGCGAAGGGCGCGACATGCGCAATGGTCCGCTGAAATTGCCGCTTGGGTTATGTGGTTCCATTACATAGCCATCACGCAAAGCACTTTCGATTGACCAGATAGGATTTTTCATCGTTGCAACTCCCGTAGCGCCCACATTAGACGCGACCATGATCGCCGGCAATACGTGTAACGGAGAGACTTTCGGAGCAAACGTATTGCGTCGTTTGTCCGGCCTTCACTAATGGCAGTAACCGCAAAGTCCGCATATATCCGAGCTGTGCTATTCATTTCTATTCCCCTCTATCAATTCCAAAGAGTATTATACGCCTTTAGAAAGTTAGTGCAATGCTCCTAAGACATGGCAGCTATGATCTAAGGACATAACAGCCTTATCTAATTACCTTTAGTAATGAAATCAAAGACTTAGCCTATGGAAATCCCATAGCTAAGCCATTGATATTCTTTAGATATACCTAAGTAATGCCTTGGATTGCCTAAGAGATATATCCCTTGATTAGGTTACTTCAAGGTAACTTTAGGAAACTCTAAAGATACTAATGTTACTTAAGAGTAGAATACACTATCAGTGTTTTAGTTGTCTTTGGTCCTACCATTTCCCCCTAGTCAATGGTCCTACCAATACACTTCGGATATTCCGAAATCATGCAGATGCATCCTTTAAACCCTCCCAAGGGGGTCTAGGGGGGTCATTTGGCGCTGTTGAAGTACCCCTAAAAAATTACTCGGAGAAATTTTTCAAACGAAGATACTTCCACTTAGGCATCTTCCATTTCCAACGTCTAATTCCCTTTTTCATAACTCCCTCAAAAATTCAAATTCAAAAGGTCCATGTAACAAACCTGCAGGATAACTATCCCAATCCCATATATACCAACCATCACTCAATTCTATCTTTTTATAATGCATTTTAACCAATTTCCTTGAATTTCATCATATAGCTGTTTAAACGCAATTAGAAGCCCGTACGTGCGTTTTACATGTTCTCCGGTAGTCTGGTACTCCCAAGCCATTTAAACGCACCAGTGACCTTCTAATTGAATCCTAGGGCCTATCTGGAATGTCTTGCTCCTGTAATCTTTGAATTTCATACATTCCACGTTCTCCGGGAGTTCTTTTGCCCATTTCTTCCTTAGGAGCATTAGTCATTTCCTCCATAAGCTTACTAAGCTTCTCTACTTCCATCTTATGCTGTTTAACCTCTTCTATTACCTTCAGTAATTGTTTAGAGTTCATCTTACGATACATTGATAACCTTTACCTCTACACCTTTAGTCTTAGATTGATTAATCATATCTTTAGTTCCTATACTATCCTTAGCTAAGAAAGCTATTACTAGATCAGGTTTACCTTCTTCTAACATCTGCTTATTCCTTATACGACCTGCCGCTTTACCATACATATTCCAATCAGCAGGGTATTCTTCTATGGGAATATTATTCCTAAGTCCCCATAAATGGGCTTGCATATCTGCTCCTCTAGCGGACCCATGAATTACCGTAGTAACCTTTCCTATGTAATTATCCATTACTTCATCGAACGATTCTGTATCAATGAAATTTCTACTTCCACACACCAATACTCGCATCTTAACCTTTCTAATAAAAAATTTAACTTGACATAGTATTATAAACCTTGCTATAATATTGTCAAGTCAGTTTATCACCTCCGGTGTGATGTAAATATAGGAACATAAAGTGAGCTTTAAGACAGTACAGAAGAAGATAGCTAAGAAGGAAGGTATCTCTGCAGATAGAGCAGGAGCTATCCTTGCTAGTGCTTCCCGTAAAGCTTCTCCTTCAGCTAAACGTAAGAATCCTAATCTAAAGAAAGTTAAGTAATGGCTGACTATTCCATCCAATCTATTTCTTTATTCAATCTAACATATGATGGACCCTAACCTATTCATAGCCGCTACAGGCGTTCTTCTGACTATATTCGCTGCAATATGGTCCCTAGCTTGGTGGCTATCAGGACAGTTCTCCCAAATTAGAGATCTAATACATACTCGTGTTGAAAACGTGATGCATGAATTCCAAGATAAGCTTGAATATCACGAGAAACACGATGACAGCCGTTTTGATAAAGTAACCTCCGTTCTAAACAACATTAACAATCAGATTTGGGAAATGCGTGTATTCAACGCTTCCAAACTAAAGGAAACCCCTAAGTAACTATGGCCACCCTATACATTACTGAATTCAACGCTATCCCTTCTGCTACAGGTAATTCTATTCAGATTGCTTCCCAACCCCCTCTTGCTTCTCAGACCGTAGCTATCTCCGGAGCTTCTGCTGCTTCAAGTGCATTCAACGCTAATACTAACTTCGTGAGAATTCACACTGATGCAATCTGTTCCGTATCTTTCGGTACAGCTCCCACAGCTACCACATCCCTCATGAGACTGCCTGCAGACAGTACAGAATACTTTGCAGTGCCTTACAACCAAGCCTACAAAGTCGCTGTTATTTCTAACACCTAAGGTTTAACATGAGTTTAGGAACATTAGGAGCTCTAGGCAGATTAGGTTCATCTAAGAAATCCTCTTCCTCCACCAACTTTGTCCTCCTTGAAGATGGCACACCTCTACTGCTAGAAAATGGCAGCAATTTACTTTTGGAGTAATAATATAAATGTCTAGTAAACTATCCGCCTTATCTTCAATGAGCACACTAGATGGCTCAGAGTTGATCTATGGCAGCCAAGGCGGTACAAGTAAGAAAACTACCACTGCACAACTCCGTTCCTCTACTTTCGTAGCCCCAACATTCACAGCTAACGCCTACACCACTGTCCTCGCTGATCTCCAGACAGTCCTAGGTGTAGATGCATCAGGTGCAGAAAAGACAGTAACTCTTTTGTCTGCCGCAACAGCTGGTACCGATGCAATCCAAACTATCGTCAAGACAGATTCCAGTACCCTTCGGGTAATAGTCAAGAATCCCTCTGCCGTTATCATTGGGGTTCTTACTGCTAAAGGACAATCAATGTCCTTCCGAAGTGATGGTTCTAACTGGATGAGACTTGGTATTGATGGATATAAAACACCATTCTACGAAGTCGGTCGAGATTATCCTCCAGTTCCGTACCCTTCAACGTATTCGACATTCAACACTCCAGTTCAAGATAAGTTGTATTTCTGTCTTATTGTAGTACGTGATCAAGCTAAGATAGATGCTCTGCTATATAACCGCGTCAACGCAGCGACTGGAACCATTAAATGTAAACTAGCGTTATATGGTCTAAATTCTGCTAACTGGTATAAGCCAGACGGCGGATCATTGCTCGCACAGTCCTCAGCTGAAATCACCCAAAGCACTGGCGGCGGCGGTGTCGATACCTCTACCCTAGACAGCACTGTCTTAGTAGACCAAGGCGCTGTTTGGGCTGCTGTTATGTTCGGCGGTGGCGGTACTACTGTCGCTCAAACACTTTCGATGAACCAGCCTGTATCCGGACTTTTCGGTGGTGCTGCAGTAGCCGAAGCTGTTGGCTCATCTACTGCTACTGGCAAAGGTTGGACTGCAGCTAATACTTATAACAACGGTTTCCCCTCGACAGCTCCCGCGTGCACGATCTGCACCGGTACTACTGCTGATCCGGCGATACCTGCCATAGGATGGCGAGCTGCCTAATGCTACCCTTGACCTCGACAAGGTCTTATAAAGATTTTGGTCTTAGACCATGGCCTAACAGTTTAGCTCCATTGGCTATTTATCACGGTTACGGCAATGTCAATGCCGAAGATACCCTCACCATGGACCGCATGCTGAACAAAGTTGTTCCATGGGGGCATGGCTTTGTAGACCAAGCTGATTTTGCGAATCTTTCTTCATCCGTAGGTAGTGTCAGCAGTGGCAGCGGAGGAGCTATTGCATCACACCTACGTATGGGACGAACTAACGTCGTAGTGTCAGTTCCTCTGGCAACCAATACGGCAAGTCAAGCCTTATCGGACGTTGCTGCTGGTACACATGATTCTCGCTTCACAGCGATGGCAAATGCCATTCTAGCGTTAGGTCTCACTGCACCTGTATTTAGATTAGGATGGGAGTTCCAGATTTCATGGCCTTGGCAGGTCACTGATTCTACTTCTTCTGCAAATTATATAGCTGCATTTAGACGAGTTGTCGGACTGCTTCGTGCAGTAATTCCAAATTGCAAGATATGCTGGTGTATCAATCCCGGAGTCGGAGCTTATGATCCGGTATTAAGCTATCCCGGTGATTCCTACGTCGATTACATCGGAATAGACGCTTATGATTCTTCACAACATGCTGCTACACAAGGAGCAGACGGCGTAAACGCTGATATCCGTTGGACTCGGGATGTTGTAGGAAGTCTCGCCAGTACAGACGATGGCACCACAGCTCCTTACGGACTAGCTTGGTTAGCTTCGTTCGGTGCGTCCCACAGCAAAGGTATTTGTATTCCTGAATGGGGATGTATTTATCAACCGGGGAACGTAAACCATAATTGCGCTGATGATCCAACCTATATCACCAATATGTTAAATTGGATTGTAGCCAATAACGTCGTGTTTCATGGGTACTTTGAAAGCAACTCTACTCCTACGACCTTGAACTATTCGCTGTCAAGATCAACCAATATAATCGGTGTTGCACCTTTCTATCCTCTAGACAACAAGCCGAATTCTGCTGCAGCTTTCAAAGCTTTTTATGACCAGTATTAATTATTTTGAGTAAAACTCCCAAATCCGATATTTTATCTGCCCGAGAAGATCGCAGGAAACTGGCTGAATCTTCCTTGGAAGAATTCATTAAGCTGGTACATCCACGACGGTTTTTGGGTTCAATTCACAGAGAGATTATAAGCTGGTGGACTAGCACAGATGCTAAGTCTCATCAGCTTTTATTGCTTCCACGAGATCACATGAAGAGCGCCCTCATCGCTTATCGTGTGGCTTGGGAACTAACTAAGAATCCTGCGTTAAGATTTCTTTATATTTCATCAACAAGTAATCTAGCTATTAAGCAATTGAAATTTATCAAAGATATCTTAACCAGTGACATTTACACCACCTATTGGCCAGACATGGTCATCAAAGAAGAGTCCAAGAGGGAAAAGTGGACTGAAAGAGAGATCTCAGTTGATCACCCAAGACGGAGAGAAGAAAACATTAGAGATCCTTCTATTTTTACCGCTGGTCTTACTACGAATATCGTTGGCTTGCACAGTGACGTTAACGTACTGGATGATGTCGTTGTCTGGAACAATGCGTACACAAAAGAAACTAGAGAAAAAGTCCTAGATCAATACGGTGCTCTTTCTTCCATCGGAGGAACTAATAGCCGTGTTTGGGTTGTCGGTACAAGATACCACCCAGAAGATCTATATGGAACTTTACAAGCACGTGAGGTAAGACAATATGATTCAACTGGTAACTTGGTCAAGAACGAATCGCTGTATGATTTCAGAGAATGGCCAGTCGAAAATGTCGGAGACGGTACGGGAGAGTTCATCTGGCCCCGTTCCCAAGCCCCTAACGGACAGTGGTACGGCTTTAACGCCGAAATACTTGCGACGAAGAGATCGGACTATACAAATCAAACCCATTTCAGGGCGCAGTACTATAACGATCCATACGACGTCGATTCGTCCCCGATTAAAAGAGAGTATTTCCAATACTACGACCCCAAATACATTACCAAGCAAAACTACAGATGGCACTATCAACGAGAACCTCTGAATCTTTTTGCGGCGGTAGACTTCGCATTTACTACATCTAAGAACAGTGACTTCACAGCCATTGTGGTCATAGGCGTAGATATACACAAAAACTACTATATCCTAGAGATAGATCGTTTCAAAACAGATACCCCTTCAGAATACTTCCGTAGGATTATTAAACTCCATGAGAAATGGGGATTCAGAAAGATACGAGCTGAAGTTAACGTAGGGCAAATTGTCCTAGTGAATGACTTCAAAGAGAACTACATCCGTAAATATGGATTAGCTCTATCTGTAGATGAATATAGACCTACCAGATCATTAGGTGTCAAAGAGGAGCGCATCCTAGCTACTCTAGAACCTAGGTATCAGAACAGACAAATATGGCATTACGTAGGAGGTCATTGTCAGACTCTGGAAGAAGAATTAATTTACGTCAACACTGCACACGATGACGTCAAAGACGCCCTAGCTTCTGCAATAGACTATGCCGTAGCTCCAATCAATTATACACGCATTCAAAAAGAAAATTCTAATGTTTACACATATAACAATCGTTGGGGCGGTGTCGCTTGACCGGTAAAGTCCTTGAACTCGTAGGAGACGTAATCTCCCCTGATCGTAAAGCTTCTGAATTAGCCAGACAGTATCTGGTATGGGAGAATCAGAGGAGCACTTGGAAACGTTCCATGGAAGAAGTGATTCGTTACGTATTCGCTACGGATACTACCATGACTTCCAACGCCTCTTTGCCTTGGAAGAATAAGACTACTCTCCCCAAGATATGTCAGATTGCCGATAATCTTCTGTCTAACTACATCTTGACCATGTTCCCCAAACAGAAATCTATCTTCTGGCAGGCTGACAATGAAGACTCCAACTCCGTGGAGAAGAGAGATACCATTGAAAGTTACATGGGTTGGGTGATTTCCCAAGAGTCTTTCAAGAAAGAATTCTACAAAATCGTCTCTGATTTCGTCTACAAGGGCAATGCTATTGGCACTGTAGAGTGGACTGATGAACGTGTACAACAGCCCGGTAAGACTCAAGTAGGGTATGTAGGTCCATCTCTACGTCATCTTTCCCCACTAGATGTAGTCTGCAATCCCACTGCAGAAAGCTTCCTTCATTCTCCCAAGTTCGTCCGTTCTGTGATGAGCCTAGGTGAACTGAAGAAGTATCTGAATAAATTAACTAATGATGAAAATCGTGAACGTTACGAAGCTCTCTACGCATATGTGAAAGAGATTCGTATGCGTGCGCGTTCCTTGACTGGTGATTGGATCGAAAGAGACAATATGTACCAGATCGAAGGATTTTCTTCTTTCCAACAGTATCTGCTTTCAAACACCGTAGAGGTTCTGACCTTCTATGGTGATTACTATTCTGCGGATGACGATGAATTCCAAGAGAACGTAATGGTTACTTTCGTGGATCGACACAAGATCCTAGACGAAAGACCTAATCCTTCTTACTTCGGATACCCTCCAATCTTCCATTGTCCATGGCGAACACGCCCAGACAATATCTGGGGTATGGGTCCTCTGGAGAATCTCCTAGGTATGCAATACCGCATAGACCACATGGAGAATCAGAAAGCCGATCTAATGGATCTTTCTACCTTCCCTGTGATCAAGGTCAAAGGTTTCGTAGAAGACTTTATCTGGCAACCTGCCGAGAAAATTTATGTGTCTGATGAAGGTGATGTTGAGTTACTGCAACCTAACATTCAAGTTCAGCAACTAGTCCAAGACATTGAAATCCTCCAGAACAAAATGGAAGAAATGGCTGGAGCACCTAAAGAAGCTATGGGCTTCCGCTCTCCCGGTGAAAAGACTAAATATGAAGTCCAGCGCCTAGAGAATGCTGCTTCACGTATATTCCAATCCAAGATTAATCAGTTCGAAGAGTTCATCTTAGAGCCTATTCTAAACGCTATGCTAGAGATTGCTCGTCGTAACATGTCTGGTGTGACTGCCATTCCAGTTATTGATGATGAATTCAAGATCCAGATTTTCGAAGATCTCACTGTAGAAGACATTACAGGTGTAGGTAAGATTAAAGCTATTGGCTCAAGACATTTCGCAGAACAAGCTGAATTGATTCAGAACATTAGCGGACTAGCTAATACAGCCATCTGGCCTTACATTCAACAACATTTCTCTTCTGTCAACCTTGCTAAGCTCTACGAAGAAATATTCGACATTGAAGAGTATAACATCGTAATTCCTAATGTGGCTATCTCCGAGAGAGCTGATGCTCAACGTCAGATGCAAGCCTTGCAGGAACAGGTTCATCAGGAAGCTGGTACAGCAACAGGGTTAGGGGAAGATCACGATCTACCTCCAGACCAACAGATGCAAAGTAATCAGCAAATGCTTCAAATGGCGCAAGGACAGTAATGTCGTTAGTCGCAAACTGGACTTCACACCTTAAAGACCCTGAGGAACGTAAGAGGTTCTCCACATACATCTATTCTTCTCGCAGCATCCTTGATCGTCTCAAGACGATTGTAAATGAAATGCAGGAAGAACTAGACCAGAAAGAAACCAATGAGGAACAATACGACAGTCCTTCTTGGGCAGCTCTCCAAGCCGATAGAAATGGCTTTAGAAGGGCATTACGTCGTATTCACAAACTAATCAATCTAGACCAAAAGGACTGATATAAAATGACAATCTTCGACGACCAGAACGAAGAAATTATCCAAATTGACCCTAACAAGGATTACCTCGCTGAACTCACCGGACCCGGTGGCAAGTTCGATAAAGCCAAGTTTGGAGGCTCCGAATTGGAAGCCTACAAAGCTATGGCCAGAGGAAAGGCAGAAGCTGACCGTATGATAACAGTCAAGAATCGTGAGTTTGATCAACTACGCGAAGACTATCTCAAAGCAAAAGCTAATGCCGACGCACAGGCTAAATTCGAAGACCTCCTGACCCGATTGGAGAGTAAGTCTGGGAATGACAACAATAATTCCGGTAGCACCCAAAATAACGGTAATGTTGAACAGCCTGTTTTAGACGAAGCTAAACTAGATACTTTGATTGAACAACGTGTTCTCGATATTGAGAATCGTAAGCGAGAGAAGGCTAATTTAGACGCCGTCGAAAACAAACTCAGAGAACGCTTTGGCGACAATGCTCAAGCTATTCTCCGAGATAAAATGAATACTCTTGGAATCACCAACGAAGACATTAAGTTCTTGGCAAAGAAATCACCGGAAGCGGTCTTCAATGCTCTAGGTCTTAATAGCCAACCTCCTGCGCAACAGGAAGCCGGCCTTCCGAGGTCCAGCTTTAGAACAGACCGTTCTAACAACACAGATGGTGTACGTGACTATCTCTTCTATGAGAAGATGCGTAGAGAAGAGCCCAAGAAGTATTTTTCACAGGACATTTCCGTCCAAAGGCTCAAAGATATGGACTCTCCAGATTTTCTGAAGAGGTATCAAGAGCTTCGTTCAACTCGATAATTTTTAGGAGACTACATGGCTTCTTTTTCTGATGCCACACAGTCAAACATGATTAGGACGCAGATATTCTCTTCGGATATCACGTCTCTACTCTTGGATGACTTAAATGCCATGCAGTTCGTCCGCACTCTAAACGACTTCCCCGACGGTTTCAACTTCAACATCCCAATCTTGGGTCAGGCTGAAGTTGCCACTTTCAACGAGGGTCAGGCGCTTAAGTATAATCAGATGGATACTGGTAACTTCCAGTTCAACTTCACTGATTATGTCTATTCTGCCAACTCGATGACTGAGAAGTTCAAGAGAGATTCATGGTTGTCGCCCCAGATCATCGCTGCTTTCCCGCAGCGTCAGCATCGGGCGCTCATGGAGTACTACGAGACCCGCGTTTGGGCCGTAGCTAATGCTGGACAGACTGCCTCGTCGCTCAACTCAATTAACGGCGCTTCGCACCGTTGGGTTGCTGGCGGCACGACCCCCGCAATTTCCTTCCAAGATTTCGCCAAGGCTCGCTATGCGCTTGCTAAGACGAATATCTCGCCGAAGAATCTTGTTGCGGTTGTCGACCCCTCCACCGCCTACACCTTGGAAACATCAGCTAACGTTACCAACCTGATGACTCCCATGGGTGATTGGCAATCAGTAACTCGCAGTGGTTTGACCTCTGGCTTCAAGTACCGTTTCAATGTATACGGCTTTGACGTCTATGAATCCAACTACCTGCCTTCCATCGTTAGTGAAACGATCAATGGTGTCTCTTCGGGCACCAATGGTGTCGCTAACTTCTTCTTCGACGCTACCCCGGGCGATACGTTGCCTCTGGTTGGTGCGTGGAGGCAGATGCCGACGGTCCAGTCGAAGTTCGACATGGATCTTCAGCAGTGGGATTATGTTACGATTTGCGAATTCGGTCTTGGTCTCTTCCGTGAACAGAATCTGATCACGGTGATCACGTCGAAGTCCGCTGTCCCGGCTTAATAGGAGTATAAAATATGGCTGCTATTACTTCCGGCTCATCCTACTACACCAACTCTGGTTTGTACCAGAAGTTTGGTACCACAATCGCGACTCCTCAGACTTGGGGTGATTACGTGGCGTTTGGTCCCAATCGTGTCATCGAAGGTGTGCTTACCCTCACTGGTCTCTCGACCACTGCTGGTACTCCCTCGATCATCAACGATGTGACCGTATTCCCGGCTCTTCCCTCCGGCCAGCTCTTTGTAGAGAAGGTCGAAGTGGTCTGCGAAACTGCTCTAACTGGCGGTACTTCATTTAACCTCGGCCTCATCCAGCTGGATCGTCAGACGATTCCCTCTGGTTATGGTCAGGGTTTCATTGCTGCCGAAGTTATTGCGACTTTCGACACAGCTGGCAAGGCTGTCACTTACATCACCGGTACCTCTAAAGCGGGTTCGCTTATTGGTTCGGCTCCTGCAAGTGCCACGGGTCCGTACTACATCACTGCGTACAATACTGGTGCAGTTACTGGCGCTCTGCGCGTCCGTATCTTCTACCATGCTATTGGCGGAATCACGCAGTAATTGATTGTGGGGCAGGAGGTGAAAAATACTCTGGCCCCACTTTCTAAGAAAGGAAACTAAATGACATTACCCCTTGACTTCAGTGGCAATGATCTGATCGTAAATACCATTAGCACAGGCGCTACTTCTCAAGGAGTAACTTCTGTTCTAGTTCCTGCCTATGAAAGTGTTTCTGATAACCAGAATCAGGTTGCTGCTGCGTCCTACGCTGTCAGCCACACGATTTACGTTAACGATAACGTTTCAGGCACCTATCAAGTTGCTGGTGTGAGTGCAGTATTCGGTACAGCATCTACCTCAGGAACTCTGCAGGTCGAAGTTGCTACTGGTACTCAGGCGATTGCTTCAGGTACTAACCAACTCACCGGCACCATGTCTCTTAGCGGCACTGCTAACACCACTGTTAACGGAACCGTTATTGCCTCTCCAACTACGATTACCGCTGGTAGCCGTATCAACCTGATTTTTGCAGGTACTGTTACGAACCTCGCCAACGCTTCGATCATTGTTGTTCTAAAGCGAATTAGCTAATATGTCTAAAATAACGTTAACCAATCTCGTTAATCTTCAGAATGAAACGTCTGCGGTTAACGCTATTAACGCTAACAATGCAATCATTCAGACGGCATTGGACAACACTCTATCCAGAGACGGAACTTCTCCTAATACGATGAGTACCTCTCTGGATATGAATGGAAGTCAAATCCTCAATCTTCCTTCTCCCGGATCAGCTAACTCTCCAGCTAGACTCGTTGACGTAGTCAGCAATCCTACTTTACTCCTCACGGTTCCTCCAACTGGAACTTCTGGAGCTGTGGTAGGCTTCCTAAATGGAGCCAATACTCATTCAGGCAACAATACTTTTTCAGGTACTAATACCTTTTCAGGTAGCACAACCCATACGGGAACGACTACCTTCGCAAACACGGTGAGCTTCTCAGGAGGAGCTACAATAGTCTCTCCTGTTCTAGTCACTCCTGCTCTAGGCACTCCTGTATCAGGCACATTGACTAACTGCATAGGTCTTCCTGTTGCCACAGGTATCTCAGGACTAGCTTCAGGTATCGCTACTTTCTTAGCTACTTCTACTAGTGCTAATCTTAGGACTGCAGTAACGGATGAAACTGGCACAGGCAGTCTTGTATTTGCTACCTCCCCTACTCTGGTTACTCCAGTTTTAGGTGCAGCTACTGCAACTAGCATTGCAGCAACTAGCACTGTTACAGCAGCTGGTGGCATAGGCTATACTACCGGTTCTGGAGGTCAGGTCACTCAGATAACCAGTAAGTCTACTGGTGTTACTCTCAACTCCTACACTGGAACAATTACGACACACAACGCTTCTCTAGGTTCTGGTACAGTTGTTTCTTTCGCTTTCACTAACTCAGCTATCGGTACCAACGATATGATTGTCATCCAACATGAAACAGGAGGTACTGTCGGAGCGTATACAGTGAATGCAAGACAAAATGGAGTAGGCGCAGGCATCGTAGATCTCAGAAACAATACTGGCGGCTCCCTTGGTGAAGCTCTGACGCTTCGCTTTGCAATCATTAAATCGGCGAATTCATAATGACTAAAATTACATTAACAAATCTAGGAGCAGGAACTGCATTTCAGAATGCAATTACTCCAATCAATGCTAATAGTGCTACGATTGTAACTGCTTTTGACAACACTGTTTCAAGAGACGGAACTAGCCCCAATACTATGGGAGCTGATTTCGACATGAATTCCCATCGTATTCTAAATTTACCTTCTCCGGTATACCTTACTGATCCTGTTAGATTAGAAGACTTACAGTCGGTCAACGGTTCCTTCGTCACTGCCGCTGCAGGTACATCTGGACATACTGTTCCATATCTAGACGGTAATAATACTTGGTCTGGTACGAATGCATTTACTAATGCTACACAGTCTGCATCATTTACTGGAGGTGGGATATCAATTGATACAACCTCTGGAACCATTAATAAAGGTTTTTCTATAAATCAGACTAGTGCTGGTTCAAACTCATTTACTGGGTATAGTGGCTATAATACAATATCCATTAATGATTATTCTAATGGCCAGTCTGAAAATGACTTCACTTCTAAAGGATTAGCAGTTTATCTTACTACGGGGGGAAATACTGCTTTAGGGTCTAAAGCAGCCGGGTGGTTCTTCACTAATGCAACAGGTGACTCGTCTTCTTCCCATGTCAATCGTGATTACATCGGTGTAGCGGGCATAGCTACTTCTTCTGCGGTAATGCCGGTTAATGGCAATTCTCCGAGTCTTTTCGCGTCATCTTTCCAAGCAAATCTTTATTCAGGAGCAACTGGTTGGGCTTCTGTCGTAGGTTCGGAAGTCGATGTAGGTTCCCGTGTTACGGGAGTTCCTTACATTATTGGCTGGAATATAGTAAATAATGGGACACAGCAAGCTTCGACTTGGGCTACTGGGTATCACCTAAGCGCCAACACTACAGGTAAGTGGGATTATGGTTGGGCTATGAGTAGCCTCAACGGTGCTACACCATTAGCTACAACAGGCACTGTATTTGCATCGTTGTCGGCTCAAACAGTTGCTAACGTCTTTAACTTCTCTAATCTTACTATCACCGGAAATGCGTTTAGTTTTCCTAACACCACTCTTACTGGTGCAGGTAGCTTATCAACCAATGGTATTTCTAACTTCAACAATACTACAGATAGTTCTTCAACCTCTACCGGTTCTCTCATTACTTCCGGGGGTCTTGGTGTTGCTAAGTCTGCTTACATCGGCACTTCACTTACTATAGGCACGTCTGCATCTACCACTCCTATAACAGTGTTAGGGTCAGCTAGTAATACAGTCTTAAATACTTATTACAACGGTCCGTGCCTGTTTTACAGAACAACTAATTCTACAAATAATAATACATTAGCAGTAGATTTCAGAGGGGCAAATACAAATTCCTACGCTGCGGTCATCGCTCAGATTACCGATCAAACTGTAGGCGCCGTTTCTGGTAAACTCGTATTTGCTACAGCTAATTCTGCCGGTGCAGCTTCTTCTAATTTCTTTATCTACCCTTCTAGCGGAGTTTCTATAGGTCTAGGACAAGACGTAGATGCTGGAGCAGGCAATCTGAGAGTTCTGAATGGTATTACTGCAATCAACGGAACTGTAACAGCCCCTACCCTAAACATTTCGGGCACTGCAACACTCAATGGCAGTGTGTCAGGTTCCTCTTCAGCTGCATTCGGACCTAACTGGTCTATTCTCAATAATGCAAACGACTCTAACTGTCCTCTGTGGCAATTCAATAAGAGTAGGGCTGGAGGTCCAGTCCAAGTCAATGACTTCATGTTCTGGATACAGGTTGGAGGCTCTGACTCTGGCAGCGTTATCCGTGAAGCAGCTGACATGCGCGCAGAGGTCGATGCGGTAGCATCTGGCTCTGTCTCAGGACGTTGGTTGTGGTTAACCAGTAACGCGGGCACTATCGCAGAAAGGTTAAGGCTTACTTCTACTGGTGGTTTAAATCTAGGCACCTTCGCCTCAGACCCCGGTGCAGGTAACTTCAAAGCTACTGGTAGCATTCTATCGACTGGTACTGCTGGCATAGGATATGCTACAGGTGCAGGCGGTACTGTAACCCAAGCTACCAGTCGAACCACTGGTGTCACTCTCAATAAGACTTCAGGAGCAATTACTCTAGTATCTGCTGCAGGCTCTGCTTCTTACCAGACCTTCACAGTTACTAACTCTACGGTAGCTGCAACTGACACCATCATTCTAAACCAGAAATCTGGTACAGATCTTTACATTCTGCTCGTCACTAACGTGGCTGCAGGCAGCTTCAAAATATCATTCGCAACCACTGGCGGTACAACTACAGAACAGCCGGTAATTAACTTCAACGTAATCAAAGGCGTATCCGCATAATGCAACTTAATTTTACAGACCAAGAAATCAGTATCCTAGGCCGAGCTTTAGGTCTAATGCCTTATAATGAGGTCTCAACTCTCATCGCCAATCTTCAGACTCAGATCAACGAACAGACTAAAGATGAAGACCAGTCGTAATGGTTTAGCTTTCATCGAAAAGGAAGAGGGAGTAATCCTATATTCCTACGATGATTATAACGACAAGAGAGTTTCTAAAGGTGGAGTTGCCAGAGGCACACTAACCATAGGTGTTGGGCATACTTCAGCTGCAGGTGATCCTAAAGTTATTCCCGGTATGGTCATAACTAAAGCTCAGGCTGATAAAATCTTGGCACAAGACCTTAATGCTGTTGAGAAAGATATCTCAAGACTGGTTAAGGTTCCTCTAAATCAAAACCAATTCGATGCTCTTGTCTCCTTCCAGTTTAATACGGGAGGACTATCTAAGTCTTCAGTCTTACGAAAACTTAATCAGAAAGACTATAAGGGAGCTGCTAATGCAATGCTCAATTGGAGCAAAGGCAACGGCAATCCTACTCTCCTCTTAGGACGTAGACAGAGAGAAAGATCATTATTCTTAACTCCATCTAAAGACAATACCACAGGTCCTGCAATAGGAACCGGCGTTACTGCCGTGTGGCTCACTTTTACGAATTTCATCCACGCACATCCATATGCTTCCATCCTATCGGCAATAGCATTGGGTTTACTGATCGGAAGCTTCGTACATTTCATAAGGAATAGAAATGCTCAATCAAATTAAAACATGGCTATATGAAGCCCACCAATGGATGGTGGATCATGTATGGAAACCATCATGGACTAAGTTCGTAACTTGGATCTACGGTCTTCCTGCTGCTATGTTCATTCTCTTCGACAAGATCAGTTCTTGGGCAGGAGATACCACTGTCAAACAGGCAATATCAGAACTCCACGTTCCTGAATGGCTACCCCAGACTTTAATTGCGCTGGCCCTAGTCCACTACGTGGCTCACGGAAGGTCTGACGACTAATGTTAGGTTGGATACCTTTAGTAGGACCTATTGTAGATGGTCTTGTATCTATCTTCACTAAGTTCAAAGATACTCAGCTTGGTATGCGTACCGCTGAAGTAGAAGAAGCGAAGGTATCTGCACAAATAATCCAGACTACTAATGATGACATTGTTCTCCGTTTACTCAGAGACGCTATATGTCTGCCAGTAGTGGTCTGGACTATGATCATAGGATGGGATACCATTGTCGTAAGACATTATCCTAATCTTGTGTTCATAGTAGAAAAATACCCAGATAGTGTATCCTATCTCCCCTATGCCGTAATTATGTTCCTTCTAGGCAACATCGGCATCAATGCTTGGACGCGTATGCGATGAAATTAACCCTACTGGACTACACACAAAACATTCTATCTGCTCTTTCATCTGATGAAGTCAATAGCATTGGAGATACTACTGAGTCTCAGCAAGTAGCTGAGATAGTCAAGACCTGTTATTTCAACATCCTGACACGTACAGGTGCTCCTAATGATAAGAAACTATTCCAACTCGAGTCTTCCAACTCGGTTTCCGAACCCAACTTAATGTTCTTCCCTTCTGATGTTAAGACTGTGGAATGGCTTAAATATTACGACAGTACGGAAGATATGTACAAGTACGTGACCATTCTTCCTCTTCAACAGTATGTGGATTGGGTTAATGCCTTTGACATAACTGAGAGTTGGATTGATACCCTGAACTTCACCTTAGGTGTAGAACAGTTCAAATTCAATTATCGGAATGATACACAGCCTACCTACTGCACAGTAATCTCTAATTACTACGTCATCTTTGATGCCTACGACAGCACTGTAGATTCAACCCTACAGGAAAGCAAGACTATGGGCTATGGATTATCTTCTCCTTCTTGGCAGATGGTTGATACCTTCATCCCACCTGTAAGTGATGAGCAAGTCCCTCTTCTGCTCAATGAAGCTAAGTCTCTAGCCTTCTTAGAACTTAAACAGTTAGTTCATTCCAAAGCTGAGCAAGAATCCAAGAGACAGTGGAATACCTTCCAGAAGAATAAATCTAAAGATAACAAACCTTCTTCATTTGACGAACTTCCTGATTTTGGACGCAAGCCACATTTTACTTCGAGGCCCTACATTAAATGGTCATGAGAAAGAATGATCGGATTCTAGTTCTAGAGTCCAATGATCCTACTAAGAAAGACTTCGGAGCTCTAGATAAAGACGCTGTGAGTGGAAAGAATCCTCTCCATGCATCTATGGACCCCAATACTACTCTGTGGTCTCTGAGGTATGAAAGAGGAAATATTCCTATGCCTCTGCGTAATAAATACACGGATTTCAATTCTCTCTTGAGACAAGCTCAGATCTACTTCAGAGCCAAGAATATTCGTATCAAAGAAATCAAAGATTAATGCCTCAGCAACCTTCTTTCTCAGTAGAGAACAACTTCACCAAAGGTCTGGTAACAGATTCTACAGGACTTAATTTTCCTGAGAATGCTGCTACAGACTGTGATAATTGTGAATTCACTCTAGTTGGGGATGTTCTCCGTAGAGAAGGAATTGACATTGAAGACAATGGAACTCTGAATACTCTGGCAGATAGAACTGGTAAAGCTGTATCCACTTACAAGTGGAACAATGCCGGAGGTGATGGTTTAACTCAATTAGTTGTGACACAGATTGGAAGCATCCTATATTTCTGGGCAGCTACCAGCGCTACCACAGCTAGCCCACTATCCGCTCAGAAACTATCAGGCACCATAGACATATCCTCTTTCACAGTCTCAGGTGGTTCTTTTGATGCAACCACTGAAGTCCAGTATGCTGATGGCAATGGATATCTATTCGTATTCCATCCATCCTGCGAACCTTTCTACGTCACATACTCAAGTGGAACGTTTACCACAAATTCAATCAATCTCCAAATAAGAGATTTCACAGGTGTTGTAGATGGGTACTCAGGATCATCAGTAAGTACCAGACCTTCTGTTCTATCCAACGATCATAAATATAATCTACAGAACCAAGGGTGGACTTCAGGTTCAGCTTGGACATTTATTTCCACTTCAAACTCTCCGTTAATTGCAGTTGGAAGTATTACTTTCCAAGGAACATCTGATCTAGTTGGAGTTACCAACGGACAAGTTGTTTCTATTGCTACTGCAAATAATGGTGATGGACATACAGTTCCGGGCACCGTAGTGGGAAGTGGAACGGTTACTTCTTATTCCGGAACTAGCTTAACTATTAACGTAACTTCTTATACAGGTCGCCCTGCTGTTCCCGGACAGCTATATGTAATCACTCCTATTTCTACTGGCTATCTCACCACATGGAATACCAGTAGAAATAGGAGTGATTACATA
>Ga0207667_10000552_pt1 | contig 49276 bp, 50 predicted proteins | sample KBSCornC52_FD_184301 | JGI IMG/M metagenome (GOLD analysis project Ga0207667, IMG submission 184301) | Corn rhizosphere microbial communities from Kellogg Biological Station, Michigan, USA - KBS Corn C5-2 (SPAdes) (version 2) | ecosystem: Host-associated > Plants > Roots > Rhizosphere > Soil ... | reverse complement strand
GTTTCTCAACCCCGATCTGGCCAGCCGGTGGATCCCGGCGGGTCCGACGCGCCTGCATTGGGCGATCAATCCGCTGGGCGATTTCCTGATCGATCCGGCGTTCGGCTTCGTCATCCTGGGATGGGCGATGAGCACGCTGCCATTCTTCCGCGATCGAGCAATCCCCCGGCCGAAGATGGCGACCCTGTCACTGCTGCTGTTCGCGGTCGCCAGCTATGTGACCGTCACCTGGGTGTTCACCCTCCGGCCGCAGCCGCGTTATTACCTGTTCGTGGTGGCCGCCGCGACGATCGGCTTCTCCCTCTATCTCGACGCAGCCCTAAGGATACCCAGGCTGAAGCGACGCGTATCGATCCTGCTTGGCCTGGTCCTGCTGGGCGGCGGCATCACGATCGTCGTCGCGCCCGACCAAGGTTGGCAAGCCAAGCTGGTCGTGCCCTATATGGCCGCGCATCCCGGGCAATATAGCGCGGAGGATCACATCGTCGGCCGGGCATCCTATCCGCTGGCGCGGCTGGGCATGGCAGGCAAGCTGACCACAGCCCAGCCGACCGTGGGCGGATATCGTTTCCGCCAGATCAGCAGCGCGATGTTCGACGGCTCGGCGCCGCTCCCCCACGATCCCGATTACCGCGAGATCGCCTATCTCGACCGGCCCTCGCCGTGGCTGCTGTTGCTGGTGCGCCCGCATTTCCGTACCGCGCTTCTGGTCGAGCAGCGAATACGCTAGGGAATTCCTCTCTCCCGCAAGCGGGAGAGGGGCTGGAAGAAATGCAAACGGTCGCTAGACAAGTCGGCCGCCAATTGGCTTATCTCTGGCCCACACCGAACATTGGACAGCTCGTTGCAGACGAAATTCGATCGGCGATCCTTTATCGCGATGACCGGAGTGTTAGCGCTCCCTACTCGCGCGTGGGCCGAGCCGCTATCGACGATCACCATCGGCGCACCCGGACACAAGGGGGTAACGGTCCCGGAAGATTTCCTCGGCCTGAGCTACGAGACGCCGCAACTCTACAACCCCGCATTCTTCGCGCCCGGCAACGGCCCGCTGATGGAGGCGTTTCGCGGAATCGCTCCCCATGGCGTGTTGCGCTTCGGCGGCTCGCTCAGCGCCTATAGCCGATGGCGGCGGCCCGGCGCCGATTTCGGTAGCGTGAAAGAGGAAAGCGCGATCGCCACGCAACGCAATTGGGAATGGGAGCTGCTCGATCCGCCGCTGGCGCACCCCATTGCCGGTGCGATTACGCCCGAGGCGTTGCGCTCGCTGCGCGGCTTTCTCGAAGCGACCGGTTGGCGGTGCATCTATGGCCTCAATTTCGGGTCCGGCACGATCGCGCGCGCCGTCGACGAAGCGGACCATGTCCATCGCATTCTCGGCCCGCGCTTATTGTGCTTCCAGCTTGGCAACGAGGCCGATTTCTGGGGCGGCAATCCGCTTCTGCGCGGCAAGGATTATTCGTTCGACCTTTATTGGGACGAATATCGATCCTTTGTTCGGGCGATTCGTGGGCGCGTGCCGAACGCGCCCTTCGCCGGCCCGGACGTGGCGCTCAATCTCGGTTGGCTGGCGCGGTTCGCCGAGCGCGCGCGCGGCGATGCTCTGTTCTGCAGCGGCCATTATTACGGCATGGGTCCGGCATCGGATCCGCGGATGGGCGTGCACAGGCTGCTCGCCAACGGCAATGAGAAGCTGACGCAGGAAATGGCCGCGGTGAAGCGGATCGTGGCGCAAACGGGGATGCGGTTCCGCATGACCGAGGGCAATTCGTGTTTCGGCGGTGGCAAAGCGGGCGTCAGCGACGCCTTCGCGTCGGCGCTATGGGGATTCGATTACGCCTTGCAGACTGCCAGCGCGGGCTATCTCGGCATCAACCTTCATGGTGGCGGCGAAGGTTTCTACACGCCGGTCGCGTCGAGCCCATCCGGCCAAGTGCTGCGCCCGCTTCATTACGGCATGGCCTCGTTCGCACCGTTCCTCGGCGCTCGCCTCCGAGCGTGTCCTATCGTCGAGACGCTGAATGCGACCGCCTATCTGGCCGAAAACGGTCGGACGCGGCTGCTGGCGATCATCAACAAGTCCGGCACACCGGTGGCGATCCAGCTCGCGGACGGGCTCGGTTTCTCGACCCCGCCGAGTTCTGGACACTTGCTGTCAGCGCCCGCGCTCGACGACAAGGCGCATACCCGGATCGAGCCAATCGCGCTGAACAGCGGATCTCTGCCGACGATACCGCCCTATTCGGCGCTTACGCTGCGATGGAATCGAGCCGCCTGACTTGCCATGGGGCGGCGGCTCAAGCCGCCGCGAACATCTCCGGCGGCAAGGCCATCAGCGCCTCGGCCCCGCTTTCGATCTTGCGGCGCAGCGCGCCGGCGTCGGGCATGATGCGCTCGGCGTAATAGCGCGCGGTGGTCAGCTTGGCGTCGAGGAACGCGGCCCCAAACTGACTGGCGCCTTCTCCCGCCGCCTTCAGCTTCGATGCCGCTGCCGCCATCCGCAGCCACATCAGCCCGACCGCGACGATGCCCATCAAATGCATGTAGCTGTGTGCGCCCGCGCCGACATTGTTGGGATTGGTCATGCCGTTCTGCAGAAACCACATCGTCGCGGCCTGGAGTTCGCCATTGGCCTTTTCCAGCCGCGCGGCGAAATCGGCGGTCCCCGGATCGCCCTTCGCCGCCGCGACTTCCTCGCCGACCACCTTGAACAATGTCTGCACCGCGCGCCCGCCATTGGCGGCGAGCTTGCGGCCGACCAGATCCATCGCCTGCACGCCGTTGGTGCCTTCGTAGATCATCGAGATGCGGGCATCGCGGACATACTGCTCCATGCCCCATTCGCGAATATAGCCATGTCCACCATAGACTTGTTGGGCATTGGTCGCGATGTCGTAACCCTTGTCGGTGCCATAGCCCTTGATCACCGGGGTCAGCAGCCCGACCAGATCGGCCGCAAGTAGCCGTTCCTCCTCGCTCGCCGCGGCATGTTCGAGGTCGACCTGGAGCGCACCCCATAGACAGAGCGCGCGCAATCCCTCGGTCAGCGCCTTGGCGTCCATCAGCATGCGGCGCACATCGGGATGGACGAACAAGGTATCCGCTTTCTCGTTCGGTTCGGCCGGGCCCGTCAGCGCCCTGCCCTGGCGACGGTCGTGAGCGTATTGAACGGCGTTCTGATAGGCGGTTTCGGCGACAGCCAGCCCTTGCAGACCGACGCCCAACCGGGCGGCGTTCATCATGATGAACATCGCCGCCAGGCCCTTCATTTCCTCGCCGACCAGCCAGCCCTTGGCGCCATCATAATTCATCACACAGGTCGAATTGCCGTGAATGCCCATTTTGTGTTCGATCGACCCGCACGACACCGCGTTGCGCTCGCCGAGCGAGCCATCCTCGTTCACCAGGATCTTGGGCACCACGAACAGCGAAATGCCCTTCGAGCTGTCGGGTGCGCCAGGGGTCTTGGCCAACACGAGGTGGATGATGTTGCTGGTCAGATCGTGCTCGCCCGCCGAGATGAAGATCTTGGTGCCGGTGATCGCATAGGAGCCATCGGCCCGGGGCTCGGCCTTGGTGCGGATGAGGCCGAGATCGGTACCGCATTGCGGTTCGGTCAGGTTCATCGTGCCGCCCCATTCGCCCGACACCATCTTGGGGACATACAGCTTTTGCTGCTCCGGGCTGCCCTTGACCAGCAAGGCGGCGATCGCGCCGTGGGTCAGGCCGGGATACATGGCGAACGCCATGTTCGAGGAGATCATGAATTCCTGGAACGCCGTCGAGACGACGTGCGGCATTTCCTGCCCGCCGAACGCCGCCGGCGCGCTCAGCGTGCCCCAGCCTGATTCGACGAACTGCCGATAGGCCTCCTTGAACCCCTTGGGCGTCGTCACGCTGCCGTCGTCATGGCGCGTACAGCCCTCGAGATCGCCCGATTGGTTGAGCGGGAACAGCACTTCGGCGACGAACCGCCCGCCCTCTTCGAGCACCGCGTCGACCGTTTCCGGCGTCGCATTCTCGAAGCCAGGCAGATTGGCGTAACGCTCGATCCCGAGCACGTGATCGAGCACGAAGCGCGTATCGCGCACCGGCGGCGTGTATTGCGGCATGATCAGTCCTTCTGGTGGTCGGCGCGCGAACCTTGCTCGAGCAGCGCGATGAAATCGTTGAGTTCGGCAATGGCGGCGTCGATGTCGCGCTTCTGCTGGTGAAGGAGTTCGACGCGATCCTTGCAGCGGTCGATCGTGCGCTCGCGCTGAGTGCGGCGGCCGTCGCCAATGTCGTATAAATCGATCAGTTCGCGTATCTCGGTCAGCGAAAAGCCGACCCGCTTGCCGCGCAGGATCCAGGCAAGCCGCGCGCGATCACGATGAGAATAGATGCGCTGGGTGCCACGCCGCTCGGGCGAGATCAGCCCTTCATCCTCATAGAAACGCAGCGCACGGGCGGTGACGCCGAATTCGGCCGACAAATCGGAAATGGTGAAGCTGTGCCGGTCGTGGAGCGGCTCGATCGGGGCATAGGACGAAACCCAGGGCATGGCCCTTTTTACCGCCGCTTGACGTTAACGTCAAAGGTCTCGTGCGGTCATTTGCCCGAAGCGCAGAGCATCCTGCCCCTACCGTCGCGCAAAGCACCCGCCTCCGACGGCGAATCGCTCATCCGTTCGACGCTGAGACCCGTCAGTGACGCACGTGAGGAGCAGGCCTTCCGGCAGGCATCGGGCAAGCGGCCGGGGAAGAGGATGCGATCGCCCTCGAACCTCGCGTCGAAATTGCACCCGGGGGCATTGGCGAGTTCGACATGCAGCGTCTCCCCGGCGCGCGTCGCCTCGCCTTGCCCGCTGCAATAATAGGTATCGCCATAATCGACATAGACGCCGATGCGGAACGCAGTCGCGCTCGGCACCACACAGATGCGGTCGCGGTCGCGCGTGTACAGGCCGGTCGGGTCGGTATTCGCCGGATCGGCGACGATCCCGGCTTCGATCGCGGCGGCTTCGAGGCTGGTCGGGGTTGCGGTTGCCTGGGGGGCGGGCTGGCTGCCGTGGCACGCCGCGAGGGCGAGCAACAACGCCAACATCATTCCGCGCTGCTGAATTATCACGCCTCCGCGGCGAAGGCCGGGGCCCAGGATCGCCGAATTGAGTTGGAGAGGAAACATCCTTGCCGCAGGCGTCACGAAACTAGGCCCCGGCCTTCGCCGGGGAAGCGTGAGAGAAAAGAAGCTCGTTTCGGCCTCACCTCAGTCAATCCGCTCCAGCCCGTCCTTCGTCACCCGCCGGTAAAAGCACGATTGCTCCCCGGTGTGACAAGCGGGGCCCGCAGGATCGACGATCAGCCAGACCGCATCCTGATCGCAGTCGATGCGAAGGTCGCGAATCCGCATGACATTCCCCGACGTCGCGCCCTTGCGCCACAATTCGCCGCGACTGCGCGACCAGAACACCGCCTCGCCACTGTCGATCGTCGCCGCCAATGCCTTGGCGTTCATATGCGCGAGCATCAGCACCTCGCCCGAATCGCCATCGGTGACCACGGCGGTGATCAGCCCATCGGCACCCCATTTCGGATCGAGCGTCAGCCCGGTTTCGCGCGAGTCGGTCATGCTCCTCCCCTAGCGCGGTGCCGCGATCGGACAAAATCGGCACAAGGCGTATGACAAATACGCGACAAACCCGGCAGGCGTCACTATATGGCCGAGCGCCACAGCAGCACGGATCCTAGGGTCCGCACTGAGTACGGACACCATGCTGACCACGAATCCTTTCGACGACGACAAACTCCGCGAGGAGTGCGGCATTTTCGGCGTGTCCGATGCGGACGGCGCTGCGGCGCTCGTAGCGCTCGGCCTCCATGCGCTCCAGCATCGCGGGCAGGAAGCCGCCGGCATCACCAGCTGGGACGGCAAGCATTTCCACAGCCACCGTGCGATGGGCCATGTCGCAGGCAATTTCGACAAGGACGAGATCATGGGCGGGCTGCGCGGGGAAACCGCATGCGGCCATGTCCGTTACTCGACCACCGGCGAAACCGCGCTCAGGAACGTCCAGCCGCTCTATGCCGAACTCGCCAGCGGCGGCTTTGCGGTCGCCCATAACGGCAACATTTCCAACGCCTTCCGACTGCGCAACGACCTCGTCCAGCGCGGTGCGATCTTCCAGTCGACCAGCGATACCGAAGTCATCATCCACCTCGTCGCGACCAGCTCGTACCGCGATCCGCTCGACAAGTTCGTCGATGCGCTCCGCCGGGTAGAGGGCGCCTATTCGCTGATCGTGTTGACCCCGACCGGCATGATGGCGTGCCGCGATCCGCTTGGCATCCGGCCGCTGGTGATGGGTAAATTGGGCGAATCGATCATCTTCGCTTCGGAGACCGTCGCGCTCGACGTGGTCGGCGCCGAATTCGTCCGTTCGGTCGATCCGGGCGAGCTGATCATCATCGAGGACGGCAAGCTGCGCTCGCTGCGCCCGTTCGGCCAGACCGCGCCGCGGCCGTGCATCTTCGAATGGGTCTATTTCTCTCGTCCCGATTCGATTGCCGGCGACCAGTCGGTCTATTCGGTCAGGAAAGCTATCGGCGCGCAGCTCGCGATCGAATCGCCGGTCGAGGCCGATCTGGTCATCCCGGTGCCCGATTCGGGCGTGCCCGCGGCGATCGGCTATGCCCAGCAATCGGGCATCCCGTTCGAGCTCGGCATCATCCGCTCGCATTATGTCGGCCGTACCTTCATCCAGCCGGGCGCTGAAGTCCGCCGCCTGGGCGTCAAGCTCAAGCACAATGCCAATCGCGCGCTGATCAAGGACAAGTCGGTCATCCTGGTCGACGATTCGATCGTCCGCGGCACCACCAGCCTGAAGATCGTCGAGATGATGCGCGAAGCCGGCGCGCGCGAAGTGCACATGCGCATCGCGTCCCCGCCGACCACGCATTCCTGTTTCTACGGCGTCGACACACCCGAGCGCGAGAAATTGCTCGCCTCACGCTACTCGGTCCCCGGCATGACCGATTTCATCCATGCCGACAGCCTGGCCTTCGTCTCGATCGACGGCCTGTACAAGGCGCTGGGCGAAGCCGGGCGCAACGGCCCCGCCCCCAAATATTGCGATGCCTGTTTCACCGGCGATTATCCGACGGTGCTGACCGATTACAGCGACGCGCACATGGACGAGCAGCTCGCTCTTCACCCCGAAGCCGCGGAATAAGCCCTAAATGACCAAGAGATTTGACGGCCAGCTCGCGCTGGTGACCGGCGCGAGCCGTGGGATCGGCGCCGCCACCGCCAAGGCGCTCGCGGCCGAAGGCGCGCATGTCATCCTGACCGCGCGCACCGCCGGCGCGCTCGAGCAAGTCGAGGAAGCGATCCACGCCGCCGGCGGCACCGCGACGATCGCGCCGCTCGATCTGATCGAGACCGACAGCATCGCGAGATTGGCAAGCGCGGTGGAGGAACGCTGGGGAACGCTCGACATCCTCGTCCTCAACGCCGCGACCTTGGGCTCGCTATCGGCGGTTCAGGCGATCGACGCCAAGGAATTCGCCAAGGTGATGACGCTCAATGTCAGCGCGCAACAAGCGCTGATCGCCGCGTTCGACGCCGCGCTGCGCAAATCGGCGCGCGCGCGCGTGGTCGGAATCACGTCGAAGGTGGGCCGCCAGCCGCGTGCATTCTGGGGCGCGTATGGCGCCTCCAAGGCGGCGTTCGAAACATTGGTCCAGGCTTATGGCGAGGAAGTCGAGGGAATCAGCAACATCCGCGTCGCCCTGCTCGACCCCGGCGCCACCCGTACCGCGATGCGCGAGCGGGCCTATCCGGGTGAGGATCCGGCCAGCGTCAAACCGCCCGAGATGGTGGCGGACAAGATCGTCGAGTTGGTCGCGAGCGATGCTGCGTCGGGGCATTTCGAGCGCATTGCCTGACGCCGCATCCCGCTCAGGCGGCTAGCGCGTGGCGGACGGACAAGCGCGAGAGTGTCTGGTTGAGCAGGATATAGGCGAACTCGCCGAAGGTGACCGGACCGACGAAACCGCCGGCAGGGCGACCTTCCAGGCCGGCATAGCGGTAATTAAGGATGCAATTGCACGATAGCATGTCCGCGGCGCTGCCTTCTCTTGCCGCTTCGGCATAGGCCGCACCATAATCTGTCACGGTACGTGCCAGGCGATAGATCGTGCCCGGCACGACCGGCGCATAGAAGCGAACGCGGCCATTTTCCGCGTCCACCGTCTGGAAAGAAACATTGATCATCGCGCCGGCATAATCGGCGACGAGCGGCAAGGTGGTGTCGATGCCACGCTCCACAATGTAGCGCGCGAGGTTTGTGGGGGCGCCGCCGATCAGACAATCGGTCACGTCAAAGCCGCCTACCGGGAAGGTGATGTGATCGCCTTCGCCAGGAACGAACAAGTTGACGATGTCGAGATCGACCTCGGCGGATTCCGGCAACGCCACCCACAAAGCGGCGAGTCCATCGACCGACACCATCCCCGTCGCGCCATCGAATACCATCGGTACATCCTGACCGACGCGGTCGAGGTGGACGCCGGCAACCCAGCCGAACACGGGCTGATTGTACAGACCCGGCAAGGTGGGGCCATCGACGGCGTAGCGCTGCAGTGTCGTGCTGAATGCCGGCGTAACGATGCAGGTAAAACCGTGCGCGAAGCGGCGCTCCGTCAGCCCGGACAAGCCGTCGGGCGGCAGGATGGCCATTCGTGCATTCACGGCATCGTCAAAGGTAGTGCAGAACAGCCGGTCTTCCCGCGACTCGCCGCCGTCGGGCGTCATGAAATAGGATGTGGTTCCGCCGATCCAATTGCCGCGCGGGAGCGATCGCAGCAGGCGTTCGGGTCCCGATACGAACAGGATGGCACGAGATGCAATGAGCGCGACCGTGTCTTCGACAGAAAGCAATGCGTTCTTCATCGTTCAGAATCCCGTAATCGCCGTGAGGTCGCGGTGTGCGAACTTGTTGTCGGCGAAAAAGCGCCGAAGCTCTTGGACGGCCCTTGGCAGAACGGCCGGGTTGTTCGCGACGTCGATGCGGAGGCGTGTAATGATCAGGCGCGTGGCAAGCGTCTTGATCTCCGGATTGAGTTCGCCGGTGAGCAACCGCACCCAAAGCTGATGGTCGACAGATAGCAGGGGATTGTCATCGCGCAACGTACGGTCCAGCCGATCGCCCACCGGGGGTTCGACACGCGTACCGTAACTGCCCTGATAGCCAATCATGCTGGATCCGCTTCCTCCAACCACGCCTCGGCGCTCGGCCGGTCGTCAAACCAGCGAACACTGGGCATGATTGGAACCACCCGGCGCACCTGCATGCGCGCCAGTGCGCCGCCGACCACGAAGGCCAGCCGACGCGCCTGCCATCGCGGATCCGCCAACATCGTGCGCAATATCGCGAGCACTTCCTGCGACTGGATCGCGCATTGCGAGACGTCGCACAATGTCACATGCTGGTTTGGCGGCGTCTCGAGCAGTGGGAGCTTGGCGGCGCGTTCCGCCTGTAACGAAGCAAGCGACGTTTGGTCGAAAAATCCGGCCAGCGTATAACGGACAACGCCTCGAGGATCGACATCGATGGAGTGACTGGCAGCCATCGCGCAGGACTGCGTCGACGGGCCTTAAAACCGCCTATTCATCGACCTCCGTAATCCTACCAGGGTCGCCAAAACGTCTCGTTTTTGACGTCACGACGAGCCTAGAGCATCGCGCGGAAAAGTGGGTACCGGTTTTCTGCAGAAAGCGATGCGACAACAAATAACTAGAGCGGAGTGCGTGATCCAGAAATCACGCACTCCGCTCTAGCGTGCCGCCGCCTCGATCTTCTTCCAGAACGCAGCACGCGCCGCCGACAATTTCTCGCCGGTAGCGGTCGGCCACGATCCCGACATCACGACGACCAGTTTCTTCGCGGGATCGATCATGACGCTCTGGCCGAAAATGCCGAGTGCTGCGAAGCGGCCGTTGGGCATCGTCCACCATTGATAGCCATAGCCGAAACCGCCTTCGTCCTTGGGGATCGGCACCTGGTTGCTCGTCGCGTGCGCGAACCAATCGTCGGGCACCACGCCTTTTCCGCCCGACAGCGCGAACATTCCCATCCGGGCATAGTCGCGCAAGCTCACCGACAGGCAGCACCCGCTGACTTCGCTTCCAGCCGGATTGGTCATCCAGAACGCGTCGCGCTCCATGCCCCACGGCTTCCAGACTTTTTCGGTCAGATACTCCGCCAGGGTCTTTCTGGTCGCACGCTCCACCAGCACGCCGATCAGATTGGTCTCACCGGTCTTGTAGACCCATTTGGTGCCCGGCGTGCTCTCGCGCGGCAGCTTCTTCATATACCAGATTGTGGGGTCCTGTCCTGCCGGCACCCCATCCGAGAACATCCGCGCCACGTCGGACTTGGGATCGGTATAATCCTCGTTCCATTTCACGCCCGACGTCATCGTCAGGAGCTGACGTACCGTCACGCCGTCATAACCGCCGCCGGCCAGGTCGGGGATGTATCTGGTGACCGGGTCTTCGATCGACTTGATATAGCCGTCGCGGATCGCCGCGCCGACCAGGGTCGAGGTGAACGACTTGGCGACCGAGAAGCTCGTCCAGCGCCCCTCAGGGCCGTAGCCGAGACCATAACGTTCGAGCCGGACCTTGCCGTCCTGCACCACGATCAGTCCGGCGATGTTCAGATCGGCCATGCTCGCTTTGACGTCCGCCTCCGCGATCGGCAGTTGCCTGCCCTTGGGAAGCGGTCGGACCTTGGCACCGGCCTTGACGACGTGGCCGGGGAAGATCTTTTCCATCTCGCGGAAATTCTGGTCGCGCTGCTGCTGGCTCCAGAACAGCACCTCCGCGCCGACCTGGCGGAGTTTCGTCGCATTGTCGGGAGTGACGATGACCGATTGCGCCGACGCTACCCCCGCCAGCGCGAGCGCGGCAAGCAGACCAACCCCCCTCATCACCCCTCCTTGATCAACGTCACCTGCGCTACTTCGATTCCGCCACCGCGGAATCCGCCTTCACAATACATCAGATAGAAACGCCACAAGCCAATGAAATGCTTGTCGAACCTTTCCGGCAATTTGCCCGCCGCGACGACCGCGTCGAACGCTTCGCGCCATCGCTTGAGAGTCTCGGCATAATCCAGCCGAAACGCATGGCGGTCGCGCCACGCCAGTCCGAGCTTTTCCGCCACGGCGCGGAATCGGCTTTCCGACAACAACATTCCGCCGGGGAACACATAACGCTGAATGAAATCGACGTTATGCGCATAGCCTTCGTACATCGCATCATCGATCGCGATATACTGAATGGCGGCGCGACCGCCCGCCTTCAGCACGCGCGAGATCGCGGCGAGATAGTCGGGCCAATATTCCTCCCCGACCGCCTCGACCATTTCGATGCTGGCGACGCCGTCATACGTCCCGCTGACATCGCGATAATCGATGAGCTCGATCTCGACCCCATCGAGCCCCTGCCGCGCCATCCGCGCCTCGGCATAGGCCTTCTGCTCGGTCGACAGGGTGATGCCGTGAACATCGATCCCCGCTTTCGCCGCCGTCTCGGCGAACGAGCCCCAACCGCACCCGATTTCGAGGATACGATCGCCGGGATTGGTCGCGGTGCGATCGAGGATCGCCTTGAGCTTGACGTGTTGTGCATCCTCGAGGCTCTGGCCCGGCGCGTCGAACATCGCGCTGGAATAGGTCATCGTCGGATCGAGCCACAATTGGTAGAATTCATTCCCCAGATCATAATGTTCGTGGATGTTGCGCCGCGCTCCCTTGCGATCGTTGCGGCGCGCCTTGTGCCAGAGTCGGCGAGCCAGGCGGGAGAGGCCGTGGGCACGTCCGGTACCGGCCAGACCGTGGCGGTTGAGCGAGAATAGCTCGAACAGCGCTACCGGATCGGGGCTTTCCCACTCGCCCGCCGCCCAGCCTTCATACCAGCCGACCGAACCAGCGGTCGCGAGGCGCCACAAGGCTCGCCAGCTGTGCAGGATGACTACCGCTTCGGGACCCGCGGCGCGGCCGCCGAGACGTTCAGGCGTGCCACCTTCCGGCAAGGAAACCGTGATCGCCCCGCTGGACAGGCCCTTGTCGATGCGCGCAAGCAGCGGCCGCCCGACCAAAGCAAGCGGTGCTCCGCGGCTGCGCTGCCCCCGGTTCGTCGTCGGCGCATCCATGGTTCACCTCAAAGCACGCCAAACTCGGTTCGCCAAGCGATTCGGTCCGTTCAACCGACCTTTTTGCCCGCGATCAGCGCGCGCTCGCGCGCCTCGCGATGTCCGATCAGCTTGGACGGATAGTCTTTCGGGTGACAGCCGGCCGTCTCGGGGTCGTGGATCGCGGGATCGGGGATGCCGGCGAGTTCGGGCACCCATTGGCGGATATAGCCGCCCGCGTCGAACTTCTCCGATTGTGCGAGTGGCGCCATGATCCGGCCCCACATATTGGCGTCGATCCCGGTGCCCGCGACCCATTGCCAATTGACCGAATTGTTGCCGTAATCGGCATCGACCAGCGTGTCCCAGAACCAGCGCTCGCCTTCACGCCAGTCAATCAACAGATGCTTGATCAGGAAGGAAGCGGCGATCATCCGCACCCGATTGTGCATCCAGCCGGTCGCCCAGAGCTGGCGCATGCCGGCATCGACGATCGGATAGCCCGTTTCGCCGCGCTGCCATGCCCGCAGGTCGCCTTGCGCCGCTTTTCCCGAGCGCCAGGGAAGGTCGTCGAACCGCCCGCGACCGTTCCTGGCGCCGTAATCGGGCAATTGCAGGATCACATTCTGGGCATAATCGCGCCACGCCAGTTCGCTGAGAAAGACCTGGGTAGAGCCACCCTTCCCTGCCATGCGATGCCAGACATAGCCCGGCGACACCTCGCCGAAATGGAGGTGCGGCGAGAGGCGCGAACTGCCCTCGATCGACGGCAGGTTGCGCGTGTCGTCATAGCCCGCGACGTCATCGACGAAATCGTCGACCCGGTCATACGCGCCGGTTTCGCCCGGCGTCCACTCCTTCGCAAAACCCATTGCCCAATCGGGCTTGGCCGGCAGCAAATGCCAGTCGGCCAGGTCGTCGCTTGCCGGCCAGGAGGCAGGCGCCGGAATTTCGTCCGGCCGGTGTAACGGATGTGGTGGCGGCATGACGTCACGTAACGCGCGCCAGAACGGCGTGTAGATCTTGTAAGGCGCACCGTTCCCGCTCGTGATTGAGCCCGGCGGCGCCAGATAGTTGCCGTCATGGCAGACGAGATCGAGCCGCTTCGCCACCGCGCGCTCGGCGTTGCGCCACCATGGCTCGTAATGGCGGATGGCGTGGACGGTGCCGGCGCCGACTTCTTGCGCGACCTTGGCCAGCTCCTCATCGCATTTTCCGCGCCGCGGGATAAGCCGCGATCCCATTTCGCGCAGCGATTGGTCGAGCGACGTTAAACTGTGATGCAGCCACCAACGCGAGGCGGCGCCCATCCTGCGATGCTTGGGCGTTTCATCATCGAGCACATAGACTGGGATGACCGGTCCGTCGCGCACCGCAGCCACCAGCGCTGGCTGATCGGCAAGCCGGAGGTCTTGGCGAAGCCAGAGGATCGTCGGCGCAGTCATTGTAGCCAAGTCAGGATATGTTTGTTCACGCGGAGACGCGGAGGCGCGAAGCGAGTTTCCCGGCGTGGCATGATCCTACAACACCGTCTCTCCGGCCTTGCGTCAGAGCGACGAAACAGGAGTGCCCAACCGCAAATCTCTTCGCGCCTCCGCGCCTCCGCGTGAATAAAAAACTACTCGACCCGCGGTTCTTTCTCGACCTGCCAGGTCTGTCCCTGGCTCAGCAGCTTCTGCAGGTCAGGCTTCTTGCCCTCGCTCGCCTGTTTGTTCTGCGCGATCACCGCGCTGTCGAAGGTCGGGGCGGGATCGTCGTAGAGCACGCCGAGCGCCATCGGGAACGGCCCGAAGGGCATCTCGACCAGCATGTGCGCCAAACCGCGATTGGTCTGGTCGTGAACGGCGACATGCGCGCCTTGCCAGTCGCCGTCGACGACATCGACGACCTTGAGCACCAACCGGTCGGTGTCCATCGTCAGGCCCTTGGTCCCACCCGCGAACAGCAGCGGCTGGCCGTGCTCGACCCAAAGCTGGTTTCCCTGGGCGTTGGCCTTTTCGGTGAACGAGGCGAACACATCGTCATTATAGACGATGCAATTCTGGAAAATCTCGACGAATGCCGCGCCTTGATGCGCGTATGCCGCCTTGAACACCGATGGCAGGTTCCTGTGCACGTCGATCCCGCGCGCGACGAATCTTGCCCCCGATCCCAGTGCGAAGGCGCAAGGCCGCGCCGGGCGATCGACCGAACCGAACGGAGTCGACGGACTGCGCGTCCCGACTCGGCTGGTCGGCGAATATTGCCCCTTGGTCAGGCCGTAAATCTCGTTGTTGAACAACAACACCTGGCAATTCAGGTTACGACGTAGCAGGTGCATGGTGTGGTTGCCGCCGATCGACAGCGCGTCACCGTCGCCGGTGATGATCCACACGTCGAGCTCGGGATTGGCGAGCTTGACCCCTGTCGCCACCGCCGGCGCACGACCGTGGATCGTGTGGAAGCCATAGGTTTCCATATAATAGGGAAAGCGCGACGAGCAGCCGATACCGCTGACGAACACGGTGTTTTCGGGCCGCGCGCCGATCTCGGGCATGGTCCGCTGCACCGCTTTCAGGATCGCATAGTCGCCGCAGCCCGGGCACCAGCGAACTTCCTGGTCGGTTTCCCAGTCCTTGGGACTGCTCTTCACCACCGGGGGCGTCATGTCGTTCATGCGAGAATTCCTTCGATCGCCGCCTCGATCTCCGCGATGCGGAAGGGCTGGCCCGACACTTTGTTGAGCGGTTTGGCGTCGACCAGATATTGGTCGCGCAGCACCGTCTTGAGCTGGCCGGTGTTCATCTCGGGCACGAGAATCTTCTCGTAACCCTTGAGCAACGCACCGAGATTTCCGGGCATCGGCCAGATATGGCGCAGATGGATATGGCTGACGTCGAGCCCCTTGCGGCGAGCGCGCCTCACCGCCTGGTGGATCGGACCGAAGGTCGATCCCCAGCCCACCACAACCAGCTTGCCGCCCGGATTGCCCAGCTCGATCGCCTGATCGGGAATTTTGATCCCGTCGACCTTGGCCTTGCGGATGTCGGTCATCGCTTGGTGGTTGGCGGGGCCGTAATCGATATTACCGGTGCCCTGTTGTTTCTCGATCCCGCCGATGCGGTGGAGCAAGCCCGGCGTGCCCGGCTTGACCCAGGGCCGCGCGAGCTTTTCGTCGCGGGCATAGGCCTGGAACCCGCCCTCAGGCACCGTCTCGAGATAGTCGACCGGGAACGGCGCATAGTCGCTCACCTCGGGTACTTTCCACGGCTCGGCGGCATTGGCGATATAGCCATCGGTCAGCACCATCACCGGCGTCATATATTGCGTGGCGATCCGCACCGCCTCGATCGCGACCTCGAACGCGTCCGAGGGGCTGCGTGCGGCGATCACCGGCATCGGCGCGTCACCGTTGCGACCATAGACCGCCTGGTAGAGGTCCGATTGCTCGGTTTTGGTCGGAAGCCCGGTCGAGGGTCCGCCGCGCTGCGAATTGATGATCACCAGCGGCAGCTCGGTCATGATCGCGAGCCCCATCGCTTCTCCCTTGAGCGCGATGCCCGGCCCCGACGACGAGGTAACGCCAAGCTGCCCGGCATAAGAGGCGCCGATCGCGCTGGCGATCGCGGCGATCTCGTCTTCGGCCTGGAAGGTAGTGATGCCGAACTCCTTGAGCCGGCTGAGATGGTGCAGGATCGCCGAAGCCGGCGTGATCGGATAGCCGCCGAAGAACATCGGGATATTGGCCAGCTGCGCGCCCGCGACCAAGCCCATCGAGATCGCCTCGGCACCCGTGACGGTGCGGTACAGGCCCGGTTCGGCTTGTGCTGCGGGGACGTGATGCTGCTTGAGCGGACCCGAAATCTCCGCGGTCTCGCCATAGGCATGCCCGGCGTTGAGCGCGGCGATATTCGCCTCGGCCAGCGCTGGCGCCTTGGCGAACTTCGCCTTGAGCCAATCGATTAGCGGCTGCCGGTCGCGGTCGAACATCCAGAGCGCCAGCCCAAGTGTCCACATATTCTTGCAGCGCAGCGCTTCCTTGTTGCCCAGCCCGAACGGCTTCACCGCCGCGACCGTCAGCGCGGAAATGTCGAAGGCCAGCACTTGCCATTTGGCGAGGCTGCCGTCCTCGATCGGGTTGGATTCGTATTTCGCCTTGGCGAGGTTGCGCTCGGTGAACTCGCCAGTGTCGGCAATGATCAGCCCCCCGGCCTTGAGCTCGTTGACATTGGTCTTGAGCGCCGCCGGGTTCATCGCCACCAGCACGTCGAGCGCGTCGCCGGCGGTTTCGATCGAGGTCGACCCGAAATTGATCTGGAACGCCGACACGCCGAACAGCGTGCCGAGCGGGGCGCGGATCTCAGCCGGAAAGTCGGGGAAAGTCGACAGATCGTTGCCGGCCAGCGCGGTCGACAGCGTGAACTGCCCCCCGGTCAGCTGCATGCCGTCGCCGGAATCCCCGGCGAAACGGACAACGATCGATTCTGCTTGTGGGTGGGCCGACGCCTCGGTGGGCGTCACTTCGTGGACGGCGGTCGCCATGTCAGCACTAAATCCTGCGGTCGTGTTCGGAGGCCTCTCTAGGCGCGGGACCCCTTGGAACCAACGTAGATCGGTTACGCTTCCGTGAAAACCGTTCTTTACCACATCGGCTATAGGAAAAGCTCCGAGCGCCCTTGGGCATCCGGTCGTAACGTATCCGGTCAGATCGGTTTAGCTCAGCGTCGGCCAGGAGCATCGCTCCCAACCGCCACGCCGGCAAAGGCCCTGCCCAAGGTGATAATCGCGGCAACGTGACGGCGGGCGATCGCCAATACGTCGTCGCCATAGCCGCCACCGACGGTGCTCGCCAACGGAACGCCGCGATCGATTGCCAGTCGAGCGACCAGCTTCTCGCGGCGCTCCAGGCCATGGTCGCTCAGGTCGAGTCGACCAAGCCGGTCGCCACCGAACGGATCGACACCTGCCTGATAGAGGATCAAATCGGGACGCTCGGCATCGAGCAAAGGTGCCAGCGTCTCCTCCAACGCTGCGAGATAGGCGTCATCGCCGAGCCCGTCTGGCAGTGCCACGTCGAGCGTCGAGCGCGCCTTGCGTGCGGGGAAATTCTTTTCGGCGTGGATCGAATAGGTCGCAATATCCTGGTGTGCTGCGGTGAGCGCGGCTGTGCCGTCGCCCTGGTGCACGTCGCAATCGACGATCAGCACGCGATGCCCTTCTTCCGCCAGCCTGATCGCTGCGATGGCGAGGTCGTTGAACACGCAATAGCCCGCGCCGGTATCCGCCAGCGCGTGATGGCTACCGCCCGCGCTGTTGGCGGCGAATCCACGCTCGAGCGCGAGCCGCGCAGCGAGATAGGTGCCTCCCGGGACAAGTTGGGCGCGACGCGCGACAATCGCGTTGACCGGAAACCCGATCCGCCGCTCCTTGGCCCGCGGCACGCGCGCCTCGATCACCTCGGCGACATAATCGGGGTCGTGCGCGACCTCGATCCAATGCCGTAACATAGGCTCGGGCTCGAACCAGGCGATTGCGTCGCCGGCTTGATGGAGCAAGTCGCGGATCGCGCCGTTCTTGTTCCACTGATAGCCCGATTTGGGCTGTCCCGGCGCAACATAGTCGGGATGATGGACGACCGCGATCATAGGTTTTAGTTAAGGACTGAAATAGCCCAAGACCAGTGAGAGGAATATCCGAATGACCGAGCCCTTCGTCCGTCCCGACGTTCGCGGATTCCTCGATTTTCTGAACAACATGCCCGGGCCGAAGATGCACGAGCTCGACGCGCCGACCGCGCGCCAGATGTTTTTGGCGATGAAGGATGTCGGCGATCCGCCGGTGGGCGAACTCGGCACGCTGCTCGACCTCACCATCCCCGGCCCGGCCGGCGATATTCCGGCGCGGCTCTACGACCCGCGCGCCAGCCGCGAGCCGGGGCCGGCGGTGGTGTTCTTCCATGGCGGCGGGTTCGTGATCGGCGATCTGGACAGCCATGGCAGCTTCACCGCCGAAATGGCGCGCGTGCTCGATTTGCCGGTTATCGCCATCGACTATCGCCTCGCCCCCGAATTCCCCTGGCCCGCCGCGCCGGACGATTGCGAAGCGGCGGCGCGCTGGGTCGCGAACAGCCCAACCGAGCTTGGCCGCTCGGTCACGTCGCTGATCTTGTCCGGCGACAGCGCCGGCGGCAATTTGACCGTCGTCACCGCCGCCGCGCTACGCGACCAGCCGGCCAAGGTACCGGTGATCGCCCAATTGCCTTTCTATCCAGCGACCGACGCCAGCAAGGAATATCCATCCTATGCGGAATTCGCCGAAGGCTATCTGCTGACGCGCGACAGTATGGAATGGTTCATGGCGGCCTATAAGAGTGAGGCCGATCATATCCGCAACTCGCCGTTGCTCGGCGACCTGGCCGGCATGCCGCCCGCCGTGGTGGTGACCGCCAGCCTCGACCCGATCCGCGACCAGGGCCGCGCTTATGCCGCCGCGCTGGCGCTGGCCGGGGTGCCGGTGGTGTTCCGCGAGGCCAAGGGCAACATCCACGGCTTCATCACGTTGAGGAAAGCGATTCCGTCCAGCGTCGGCGACGTGATGGGCGCGTTCGCGGCGCTGAAGGACATCATCGCGGAAGCCGAAGGCGAGCGCGTGATGGCGCAGGCAGCGGAATGAATGGCCGAAGCGGTCCAGCGATCAATTCGGTGACCGACAAATCCGACCTCCCGTACCGCCCCTGCGCTGGCGTAATGCTGCTCAACCGCGATGGCCTCGCCTTCGCCGGACAGCGCATCGATACGATGATGGAAGCCTGGCAGATGCCGCAAGGCGGGATCGATCCGGGCGAGACGGCCGGCCAGGCAGCGATCCGCGAACTCGGCGAAGAAATCGGCGTCGGGCACGACAAGGTCGAGCTGATCGCCCAGGCGCAAGGCGAATTCTATTACGATCTGCCCGACGATCTGGTCGGCAAGGTGTGGAAAGGCAAATGGCGCGGGCAACGCCAGACCTGGTTCCTGTATCGATTCCTGGGCGAGGATCTGGATATCAACCTGGCGACCGAGCATCCCGAATTCAGCACCTGGCGCTGGGTCGAGCCGCAAGAGCTTCCCGCGCTGATCGTGCCGTTCAAGCGCGAGCTGTACGAGGACGTGATCGCCGCATTCTCACCCTATCTAGCCCGGTAATCCGCCAATTCGATTCCCCTACGTAAATCCAATCGTCACCCGATGCTGGTCTCCAGCCATATCGCGATACCGCTTGAGATCCCAGCTCGCGCTGGGATGACGGGCTATCGGGCGAAGGCGCAATGCTGCTTGAGTCCTCAGCTTTCGCCGGGATGGACGACGGAAGAATCGATCGAGGCGACGTTCAATCGCCGCATTCTCGCCCTATCTGAAGGGCTAGGAACCGTTTCGCAACAATCCCTCAACGGATCGTCGCGTAACGGTTTTAATGGCAGGATTGCTGTATTATGGCCCGCGCCATGCGCCTCCCCCTGCTTCTCGCCACAGCAGCGCCGATTCTGCTCGCCAATGCCGACCCAGCCTCCATTCCCCCGCAGATCAAGACGATGATCGACGCGGCGATCGCTTCCGGCAACGAAAGCGAGGTGGCGACGATCGTCAAATATGCCGGCAACGCGGCGCCCGACAGCAAGGAGGCGATCGCCAAGCTAGTTGACGACTGGAAAAAGAAGCGCAGCGACGAAAAGACCGCGAAACTACAGAATGCCAGGTTCCTCGACCTCTGGTCGGGGCGCGCCGAGCTTGGCGGGTACATCTCGACCGGCAACAGCAATAGCGAGGGCATCTCTGCTTCGCTTGCGCTAACTCGCGATGGCCTCGATTGGCGTCAGAAATTCAAGGCCCAGGTCGATTATCAGCGCAGCCTGGGTGTCACCTCGCGCGAACACTATCTGGCGGCGTGGGAGCCCAACTGGAAAGTCGACGACAGATCGTACATCTACGGATCGGCGCAGTTCGAAAGCGACCGCTTTCTCGGCTACACCACTCGATATTCGGTATCGACCGGTGCCGGCTACAGCGCGCTCAAGGGCAACCGGCTGAAGCTCGATCTCGAACTCGGGCCGGCATATCGCTCGACCAGCTTCACCGATGGGGATACGGAACGCAGCATCGCCGCGCGCGGCAGCGTGGATTTCGCCTGGAAGCTCTCGCACGGCCTGCAATTGACCCAGAACGCATCGGCTTATGTCGAACGCTACAATTCGACCGTCACCGGCACGACCGCGCTCAACGCCAAGGTGCTCGGCCCGCTATCGGCGCAGCTTTCCTATAACGTCCAATATGAAAGCATGCCGCCCGAAGGCCGTGTGACGACCGACCAGATCAGCCGGGCCGGATTGGTCTACGCTTTCTGATCCGTTCCCGGGTCGCGTCTTCACCAATCGATCGCGACCGCCTAGAGCGGTGCCATGACGGAGACGACAGAGGCCGCGATCCTCGAGCACGTACGCGACGAGCCGATGCTCGAGCACACGCGTGCCTGGGCCGCGATCAATAGCGGGACGCGCAATCTCGCCGGTCTGAAGGCGATGGCAGCGACCTTGGCCGACGCATATTCGGCGCTGCCCGGAGAGGTGGCGTTGATCGACGCCGCTCCCGCCACCAGCGTCGCTTCGGACGGCAATGTCAGCACGCTCGACCATGGCCGTCATCTCGTCGTCCGCGTACGGCCCGACGCGCCGGTCAGGATGCTGTTTACCGGGCATATGGATACGGTCTATCCGGTCGATCATCCGTTCCAGAATCAAACGTTCCTCGACCCCAATACGCTCAACGGCCCGGGCGTCGCCGACATGAAGGGCGGATTGGCGTTGCTGCTCGCGGCATTGAAGGCGGTCGAGGCATCGCCGCTGGCGAGCCGGATCGGCTATGACGTGATGATCAATTCGGACGAGGAGACGGGGTCGTTCTCGTCATCGATGCTGATCGCCGAATTGGCGCGCGGCAAGGTCGCCGCGATGACCTATGAACCCGCCCTCGCCGACGGCACGCTGGCCGGCGCTCGCGGCGGCACCGGCAATTTCTCGCTCGTCGTCCACGGCAAGAGCGCGCATGCCGGGCGCAACCCCGATGACGGTCGCAACGCGATCGTCGCGGCAAGCGACCTCGCGGTTCGACTGTTCGCGGCGAAGGAGGATGGGCTCGCGGTCAATCCCGCGCGGATCGAGGGCGGCGGCCCCAACAATGTCGTGCCCGACCTCGCCATCCTGCGGATCAATTTCCGGCCGTCCTCCCCCGAGGCGATCGCCCGCGCGCAGGCCGCGATCGATGCCGCCGTCGCTGAGGTCGGCACTGCGCGCGACGTGCGGATAGAGGCGCATGGCAGCTTCAACCGGCCGCCTAAGCCGATCGACGATGGCGCCGCCAAATTGTTCGACCTGGTCAAACAGGTCGGCGCCGGACTCGGCCTCGCGATCGGCTGGAAGGCGACCGGTGGCGTGTGCGACGGTAACAATATCGCCGCCGCCGGAGTGCCCGTGGTCGACACGATGGGCGCACGCGGCGGTGCGATCCATTCGGCGGACGAGTTCCTGCTGGTCGACAGCCTGGCCGAACGCGCAGCTTTGTCCGCGCTCACCATCATGCGTATCGCCGAAAAGGGGGGCTTGTGAATTTCCGTATCCGTGCCGCGAACGACGAAGATCTCGACCACCTTTATGAGATGGCGAAACTGACCGGCGGCGGCTTCACCAACCTGCCGGCCGACCGCCGCGCGCTGCGCCGCCGTCTCGTCCAGAGCAGCACTGCTTTTGGCCGCGCCGAAGACACGCTGGGCGACGATGTCTTTGTATTGATGCTCGAAAATGTCGAGACCGGCGAGGTCCGTGGCACGTGCCAGATCTTCAGCCGGGTCGGGCAGCAGCACCCCTTTTACAGCTATCGTATCGGCACGCTGTCGCAGAAGAGCGAGGAGCTCGACCGCACCTTCCGCGCCGAGATGCTGACGCTGTCGACCGACCTCGAGGGCGCCAGCGAAGTCGGCGGGCTGTTCCTTCACCCCGGCGAGCGCGCCGGTGGGCTCGGCATGCTGCTCGCGCGCAGCCGCTATCTGTTCATCGCGATGCACCGTCCGCGCTTCGCCGATCGCATCCTGGCCGAGTTGCGCGGGATCATCGACGAAGCGGGCGGATCTCCCTTCTGGGACGGGCTTGCGGGTCGCTTCTTCGGGATGAATTTCCAGGATGCCGACCGCTTCAACGCGACCCATGGTCACCAATTCATCGCCGACCTGTTCCCCAAGCATCCGATCTATGTCGCGATGTTGACCGAGAGTGCACGAAGCGTGATCGGGCTGCCCCACCCCTCGGGCCGTGCGGCGATGCGAATGCTGGAAAATGAAGGCTTTGCGTTCGAGAATTACATCGATATCTTCGATGGCGGGCCGACCATGACCGCGCGCACCGACAAGGTGCGGAGCATCGCCGAAGCGGTGACGAGCAAGGTGGTCGCGATCGACGACGATGGCGGCGAACGCGCGCTCGCGGCGACCGGGCATTTGTCGAGCTTCCGCTGCGCCTTCGCCCAGTTGCGCACCGCCGCCGGCGGAATCGTCATCGACCACGCCGGGGCCGCCGCGCTCGGCGTCGGCGAGGGCGACGACGTCACGCATATCGGCCGCTTCTGATGCCGCTGGTAGAGATCAATTTCGACGGCGTGGTCGGCCCGAGCCACAATTATGCCGGCTTGAGCCTGGGCAATTTGGCCGCGACCGGCAATGCCGGCGTGACCTCGCGCCCGCGCGAGGCTGCGCTTGAAGGTGTGGAGAAGATGCGCGCCAATATCCGGCTCGGATTGACCCAGGGCCTTTTGCCGCCGCACGACCGGCCAGACGATCGCTGGCTCGCGGCACTGGCGACCGACTATGCCGCGGCGCCAACGCATTTGAAGGCCCAGGCCTTGTCGGCCTCCCCGATGTGGGCAGCGAACGCGGCAACAGTGTCCCCTGCCCCAGACGCGGCCGACGGCCTGTGCCATCTGACCGTCGCCAATCTGGTGACGATGGCGCATCGCAGCCACGAATGGCCCGAAACGCTGGCACAGCTCCGTCTGGCGTTCGCCGATCCGGCCTTCCTGGTGCACCCGCCCGTCCCCGCCCCGTTCGGTGACGAGGGCGCGGCCAACCATATGCGGCTGTGCGAACATCATGGAGAACCGGGCGTCGAAATCTTCGTCTATGGCGAAAGCGGTGGTCCCTTTCCCGCCCGCCAGCGCCGCGAAGCGTCGGAGGCGATTGCCCGCGCGCATCGCCTCGATCCGGCGCGGACCATCTTCGCCCAGCAATCGGTCGAGGCGATCGCCGCCGGCGCCTTTCACAACGACGTCGTCGCGGTCGCCAATCAACGCGTGCTGTTCGCGCACGAACTCGCCTTCGAGGACAAAGCCGGCCTGTATGCGGAGATCGCCGCAAAGGCGCCCTGGGCAGAGATCGTCGAGGTGCCGGCGCATCGCGTCAGCCTTGCCGACGCGATCCAATCCTATCTCTTCAACGCGCAATTGGTGACGCTGCCCGACGGTGCGATGGCGCTGATCCTGCCTGGAGAGGCACGCGGCAATGGAGCGGTCTGGTCCTGGTTGGGCGAGATGATCGCCGGCAACGGCCCGATCCGGCGGCTCGAAGTGGTCGACGTTCGCCAGTCGATGCGCAACGGCGGTGGTCCGGCCTGCCTCAGGCTGCGCGTGGTATGCGACCCCGCGACGGTCGATCCCCGCTTCCTTGTCGATGAGGCGAAGCTCGATCGGATCGCCGCGGTGATCGAGGCACGTTGGCCCGAAGAGATCGCGATCGCCGAGATCGGCGAGCCGGCGTTGCTCGATCGCATTCGCGCCGCGCGCCGCGCCTTGCTCGACGCGCTCGGGCTACACGAACTGATCGACCGATAGGGCTACCCCCCCCAGACGACGGTAACCGGCCCTATCGGGCCGGCCGGTTCTTCACCACGCGGTCGAAATAATTGAAGATCGTCGTCCAGACATGGATGTCGCGCGCCGCGGCATGCGTCTTGCCCGGATAGAACATCATTTCGAACGGACGATTGGTCGCCTGCATCTTCGCGGCGAAGGCGGTCGAATTCTCGAACACGACATTATCGTCCGACATCCCATGGACCAGCAGCAGCGGGTCGTTGATCTTCGGCGCATCGTCGATCGCGTCCGACGTCGCATAGGCTTTCGCGTCGACCTTGGGATTGCCCATATAGCGCTCGGTATAGTGCGTGTCGTAGAGTTCCCATTTGGTCACCGGCGCGCCGGCGACGCCACCGGCATAGACGCCCGGATTGGCCTCGAGCATCTTCAACGTCATGTAGCCGCCATAGGACCAGCCATAGATGCCGATCCGGTCGGGATCGACATAGGCCTGCTGCTTGAGCCACTTGGCGCCGGTTAATTGGTCCTGGACCTCGATCGATCCCATCGCGCGATAGATCTTGTCCTCGAACGCCTTGCCGCGATTGGGCGAGCCGCGATTGTCGAGCTGGAAGAAGATATAGCCCTTGCTCACGATCAATTGCTCGAGCGGGCTTTCCCAGCCGCGCGTCACAGTCTGGCTGTGCGGGCCGCCATAATGCTGGAAGAACACCGGATAACGTTTGCCCGGCTCCATCTGCGGGGTGATCATCTCGTAATAGAGATCGGTGCCGTCGGCCGCCTTGATCGTGCCGAACGTCCGCTGCCGGTGCTGCCCAAGATACGGGTAATAAGGATGCCCCGGCTTGACCGCATTCTCATTGATCCAGCCAAGCTTTTTGCCGCCGGTATCGGCGAGATAGGTCTGCGGCGGCTGGTTCGGGTTGGAGCGCGTGACGATCAGTCGCGTCGCGGCGTCATCCATCACCGCCTTGTTGGTCCAGCCGCGTTCGGTCAGCCGTGTCACCGCATTCGGATGGGCGATGTCGACCGTATAGAGCTGTTGCTCCAGCACATCGTCCTTGTTCGCCATGAAGTAGAGCCGCCCGCGCGCTTCATCGACGCCGACCAGATCGGTGACTTGCCACGGCCCCCTGGTCAGCTGCGTCCACTTGCCCTTGGCGAAGCGATAGAGATGGCCGAAGCCGTCGCGCTCGGACCACCAGATCAGGCTGCCGTCCTGCATCGCGTGGTAATTGTCGCTGAGATTGACCCAGGAGTCCGGGCCGGACTTCTCGCTGAACCAGGTTTTGGCTTTGCCCGTCGCCGGATCGACCGCGAGCATGTCGAGCTCGGTCTGCGCACGGTTCTCGCGCTGGACGAGCAGAGTCTTGCCGTCGGGCGTCCAGTCGACGCGGGTGAGATAGATGTCGGGATCGCTACCCAGGTCGACCTTGACCTTGCCACCGGTTGCCGGGTCGATGACATAGAGCGCGACCGTAACGTTGGGCGTGCCGGCAGACGGGTAGCGCTGGTCGAACACCTTGGTACCCTCGGCGCCGATCGCGGCTCGAGTGACGACGCCGACCGGCGCCTCATCGAAGCGTTCGACCGCCACCAGCCGGTCGCCCGGCGCCCACCAATAGCCGGTGTCGCGGTCCATTTCCTCCTGCGCGACGAACTCGGCTTCGCCCCAATGGACGGTGCCGCCGCCATCCGTGGTCAGCGCCTTGGCGGCACCGCCGCCGAGCGGCTGGACGAACAGATTCTGGTCACGGACAAAGCTGACGAAACCGCCCGCCGGGCTGATCACCGGGTTGAGCTCGCCGCCCGGCGTATTGGTCAGGCGGTCAACCTTGCCGTCGAGGTGGGCAAGGTAGAGATCGCCATCGAGCGGGACCAGGATCGACTTGCCGTCGGGCGCCCAGTCGTAGGCGACGATGCCCTTGTCGCCGGCGATGCGCGCGCGTTCGCGCTGCATCTTCTCGGCCTCGGACAATTCCGCACCGGTGCCGACTTTCTTCGAATCGACCAGCATCCTCTCCTCGCCCGTCGCGGTGTCGCGCGCCCACAGGTCGAAACGGCTCTTCTCGTCGGCGCGCGGCTTGAGCAGGGTCAGCAATTTTCCGTCGGGCGACAGCTTCATCGCACGCGGCTGCGATCCCGACAGATCGGGGCTGCCGAACACCCGATCGAGTGTCAGCGTCCGCGGCAAGTCGTCAGCAGCCACGGCACTCGTCCCGATCGCGAGCGCCGCCACCAGCCCGATCATTCCACCGGTCAACCATGTCCGCATGTCCTTCGCGACTCCCGCATCGCCCGGCTGATCGCGGGCGTTGCCGCGGCTTATCGCGGGACCGGAACGTTCCGTAAAGGGCGCGCGCGTCGATCGATAACCCTCTTGACCTCAACTATAGTTGAGGAACTATCTCACCGCGCACGGAGCAAATTCAGTCGAAAGGATACATCCATGCCCGGCGCTTTCATCGAGCACGTCAACATCACCGTCCGCGATCCGGAGCGCAGCGCGAAGCTGATGCACGATCTGTTCGGCTGGCACATTCGCTGGCAGGGCCCGTCGCTCAATGGCGGCCGCACGATCCATGTCGGCGACGACCAATTCTACCTGGCGCTATACACCAGCCAGGGCGCGGAAACGCCCGACGACGCCTTTCGCAAAGGGCGCCCGCTCAACCATGTCGGCATCGTCGTTGAGAATCTCGACGATGCCGAACGCCGCGTCGTCGCGTCGGGGCTCGAGCCGTTCAATCACGGCGATTACGAGCCGGGCCGGCGGTTCTACTTCTTCGACTATGACGGCACCGAGTTCGAGTTGGTCAGTTACGGCTGACGCCGGCGCGCCTCCCACCTCCCCGGTCTTCGCCGCGGAGGTGGGCAAATTACGAAGCGCTCCACCGGAAACAGCCCTGCAAATGGTCGTCGACCAGTCCACAGGCCTGCATCCAGGCGTAGACGATCACCGGGCCGACGAACTTGAACCCACGTTTGCGGAGTTGCTTCGAGACTTCCTCGGACAATTCGGTCTTCGCCGGCAGGTGTACGCCGTCGCCCTTGAGCGGCTCGCCACCGACGAAAGACCAGCAGAAGTCGGCGAAGTCCTCGCCGGCGTCGCGCATCGCGAGATAGGCGCGCGCATTGCCGATTGTCGCCTCGATCTTGGCGCGCGAGCGGATGATCCGCGCGTCGCCGAGCAGCCGCTCGACATCGGATGCATCGAACCTGGCGACCTTCGCCGGATCGAACCCCGCGAACACCTCGCGAAAGGCGTCGCGCTTTTTCAGGATCGTCGACCAGGACAGGCCCGCCTGGAACCCATCGAGCTGCAGCTTTTCCCATAAGGCCCGTCCGTCGCGCTCGGGCACACCCCATTCGGTGTCATGATAGGCTTGCATCTGCGGGTCGGCGCCCGCCCAGGGACAACGGTTGGTCATTCCCCGCCAGATAGCGCCTGACGCCATTCTTAGCGAGCGATCCCGTAAGCTATACCGAACGCAATCCATTTGCGTTGCGCGATCGGCGAGCAGCCAGCAGGATCGGTATTCGTTCCGGCAAAAGAGCAAGGATAATCGCCATGTCCCGTTGGATCGCCGCCTGCCTCCTGCTCGCTGTTTCCCAAGTCGCCAATCCTGCCGCGGCCAGCGAGCGCGCGTTCGACAAGGCGCTGAGCGACTTTCGTGTGCTCCACCGAGCCGAGATCAAGCGCGCTGGCATTGTCGGCAGCAGCTTCTACGTCGTCCGTGACGGCCGCGTCGTCGTCGCCGACCATCTCGGCGATCAGGACGCCGATACCAAGGTGCCGGTAGGCGCGCAGACCATCTATCATTGGGCGTCGATCACCAAGACGATGACCGGGATCGCGATCATGCAATTGCGCGATCGCGGCCTGCTCAAGCTCGACGACCCGATCGTCCGCTACGTCCCCGAGCTGGCCGGCGTGCATAATCCGTTCGGCGATACCGGCGAGATCACGATCCGCCAGTTGATGAGCCACAGCGCCGGGTTCGGCGGCGCGACCTGGCGCTGGCGCGACCGCGACTGGCAACCCTTCGAGCCGCCGAGCTGGGAACAGCTCAAGGCGATGATCCCGTACACCGAGGTCAGGTTCAAACCCGGCAGCCGGTTCAGCTATTCCAACCCCGGCATCGTCTATCTCGGCCAGGTGATCGAACGCCTGTCGGGCGAGGATTTCGAAGTCTATATCGACAAGAACATCCTCCGCCCGCTCGGCATGTATTCGAGCTATTTCGACCGCACGCCGCTTTATCTGCTGCCGCATCGAACCCACAGCTATTACATCCGCAACGGGAAAAGGATCGAAGCGCCGTTCGACGTCGATACCGGGGTGACGGTGTCCAATGGCGGGCTCAACTCGCCGCTGCCGGACATGGCGAAATATGTCGCCTTCCTGCTCGGTGATCCGCAGCGCCAGGCCGAGTATGACGTTGTGCTCAAGCGCTCCTCGCTCGAAGAAATGTGGAAGCCACAAATCTCCGCCGGGGAGGATTATACCCAAGGCCGGATGGCGAAGACGACGTGGAGCGGACTATCCTTCTTCCTCGACCAGACCGACGGCATCCGCATTGTCGGCCATAACGGTGATCAGAATGGCTTTCGCGCCTATCTCAGCCTGTGCCCGGACCAGCATATGGGCAGCCTGCTGACGTTCAATACCGAAACGCGCGGGGTGGAGAACGATCCCGGCAATCGCGACATGCCGGAATCGCGGATCGCGTTGGCGACGGATAGTTTGTGCAAGGCGGTGGCGGCGAGGGGGAAATAGGGGGCGATCTCCGTTATTGTCCACGCCTCCCCGGCGAAGGCCGGGGCCCAGTTGCCGTGCACCCTCCAGGGCGGAACGCCATCTCCACATCATCGATTCTAGGCCCCGGCCTTCGCCGGGGAGGCGTATTTGGTATGCCGATGCCCGTTATCGAGCTCTCAACAGCTTCCCCGAAAACCCAACCCTTTTCCCGCCTTCAAAGGCAGGCTGGCCATTCACCATCACCAGATCGAACCCCTCGGCCATTGCGAAGGGATCTACATAGGTCGACCGCGCCCTGACCTTCTTCGGATCGAACAGGACGAGATCGGCCTTCGCCCCCGCCCGCACCACACCGCGATCGGGCAGCCGCAGCGTCTGCGCCGGAAGGCCGGTCGCCTTGCGGATCATTTCCTCGATCGCCAGTTTCCTGTCGCGGACAACATATTCCTCGACCAATTTGGCATAGGTGCCGGTTGCGCGCGGATGTCGCATGCCGGGGCCGCCATCGGTCGAGAACGAGACGTTGGGATCGACCAGCAACGTGTCCTGCAGCACCTTGTCCATCGTGAAATGCGCACCCGACGCGCCGTCCGGCCCCAGCTTGATGAGCAGGTCGGCATAATGCATGCCCTCTTGCTGGGCGGCCTGGGCCAAGGTTTTGCCGGCATAAGGCGCGGTGCCGATCAATAGCGCCTCGGGCCCGCCGCGGCGCGTCATCCGCGCGATCAGATAGTCGCGCAGCTCCTGCCGGCGCTGCGCCAGGATCGCGGCGTAGTCGGTCGGCGGCAGCGCCCATTTCGGGAAGAGGATCGCGATCCCGGTATAGCCGGCCTCATAAGGATATTCGTCGGCGGTGAGATCGATCCCGCGGCGACGGAAATCGGCGACGAAGGCGAGCAACTCGCGCGCCCGCTTCTCGCCTTTGCCGAACACCGACTTGAAGTGGGAGATATGCGGCCGCGCGGGTAACGAGGACGTGACCAGTTCGTTGATCGACGCCTCGATCTCGTCGTCATTCTCCGACCGCATATGGCTCATGCAAACGCCGCCATAGCGCGCGACGACCTTGCCGAGATTGCTCAGTTCGGGCGTCTCCGAATAGATTCCGGGAACGTATTCGAGGCCATAGGAAATGCCGAACGCGCCCATGCGCATTTCGGAATCGAGCTGCGCCGCCATGCGCTCGAGCCCGGCGGGATCGAGATGATGCACCGAATCCGCCACGCCGGCCGCGCGCCGCAGCGTGACGTGGCCCGCGAGCAGAGCGACGTTGATATCGACCCGCGCGCGGTCGACCGCCTGCATCCAGCTTTTGGGATCGAGGTCGTTGCCGATCCGGGGACCTTCTCCGTCCTGACCGAGCGTGATGGTAGTGACGCCCATCGCCAGAAACGTCTCGTAGGAATCGTGCAGCGGATCGCCATGGCTGTGCATGTCGATGAAGCCCGGCGCGAGTACCCGTCCCTCACCCGCGATTACCTGTGCGGGCGAACCCGACGCCTTGGCGCTGGCCGGCATGATCCGGGTTATCCGATCGCCGGTGACGAGCACATTGGCGAGACGCCCCGGTGCGCCGGTCCCATCGACCAACATGACTTCGCGAAACAGCGTCGCTGGTTCGTCCAGCGCTGCGGCGCGAACCGCCCAGCTCGCCAGTCCTCCGGCGGCCACCGCTCCACCGATCAGCTGTCGCCGCGTCAGGTGCTGGGACATGGCCCCCCTCCTCTCATTCTCGATCCCGAGCTGGCAGACTAATCGCGATCAGCTCGTTCCCGCCATAGATTGAAAGGGAGCAGCCATAGACCGCCGGCATAGGCGCTGCAGCTGGGTGACATGACCAAATTCTTTCACCCTCACCCTTCCCACCGCCTGCGGCGGCGGGCCCCCTCCCTCTCCCATTGGGAGAGGGAAGGAGGCGCGAAGCGCCGGAAGGGTGAGGGTGATTAAAGATGGATCAAGCCGATCCCGCCCTGCCCCAGTTCGGATCCCACTGTGCCCCAACGCGAAAAAGGCGCGGAGGCTAACCTCCGCGCCCTTTCTATTCTCGCGAAAACGCGTCGCTTAGGCGGCGTTGTCGTTCCGCGTGTCGCGGCGCTCGGCGATACGCGCCGACTTGCCGGTACGGCCACGCAGATAATAGAGCTTGGCACGACGCACCGCGCCCTTGCGGACCACTTCGATGCTGTCGATGTTCGGCGAATAGAGCGGGAAGACGCGCTCGACGCCCTCACCGAACGAAATCTTGCGCACGGTGAAGTTGCTGCCCATGCCCTTGTTCGAACGCGCGATGCACACGCCCTCGTAATTCTGGACGCGGGTGCGTTCGCCTTCGACCACCTTCACGCCGACGCGCAGCGTGTCGCCCGGGCGGAATTCCGGGATCTTCTTGGCCTCTACGAACTTCGCAATGTTCTCGGCCTCGAGTTGCTGGATGATGTTCATCTCAGTCGTCCTTCTTTCGTCGCCGCGCGCCAGAGGGAGGCTGGACCCGAGCGCCCTCGTGGCGCTCCCAAAGATCCGGTCTCCGTAACCGTGTATCTGTCTCGGCCATCGACTTTCGCCAGGCCGCGATCTTCGCATGATCCCCCGATCGCAGCACTTCGGGGATCGTGCGCCCTTCCCATTCTACAGGTCGGGTATAATGCGGATATTCGAGAAGGCCGCTTTCGAAGCTCTCTTCATCTCCGCTGGAAGGCGCGCCCATTACGCCGGGAAGCAGCCGAATGCAAGCGTCCAGCAGCACCAATGCGCCCATCTCACCGCCCGACAGGACATAGTCGCCGATCGACACCGCTTCGATCGGCCGCGCGTCGAACAAACGCTCGTCAAATCCCTCGAACCGGCCGCACAGCACGATGGCGCCTGGACCGGCCGCGAGATCGCGGACGCGCGCCTGCGTGAGAGGTCTGCCGCGCGGCGTCATCGCCAGGATCGGGCGGCCGTCCGCGACGCTGTCGAGCGTACTCGCCACCACATCGGCGCGCAGCACCATCCCCGCCCCGCCACCCGCCGGCGTGTCGTCCACCGTGCGATGCTTGTCGATCGCGAAGTCGCGAATGTTGACCGCGTCGAGGCTCCATTTGCCCTCACCCAGCGCGCGTCCCGCCAGCGATGTGCCGAGCGGGCCGGGGAACATGTCGGGGTAGAGGGTGAGAATGGTTGCGGCGAAGGTCATGCCATCCGCCCCACCCTGAGTGCGACCGCCCAATCGGCACGGCCATTCGCGTCCGCGCGCCGAGCAGCGGCGGCGTGGTCATAGTCGATCGCGCGAAGGGTAACTCCCGTGTCGTCAACAATGGCATAGCTTGCGCGCGGATCGCCCACCTCCACGCGATACGCGACGGGATGATCGTCATCATAGGCCTGCAGCCCGACCGAGCCGGGATTGGCAATGGTCCGGCCATCTTCCAACGTCACCATACGTGGCAAATGCGTATGCCCGCACAGGATCAGCGCCTCGCTGCGATCCCCTGCCCGTTCCAACGTCTCAGCCTCGCTCGCTTCGCGGGCCGTGCCGCCATCGACGGTATGGAGGAAATGTTCGAGGTCATCGGTCGGCGTACCGTGGCAGAGCAGCACGTCGGGCGACAAGTGCAGCGTCGGCGGCAGGCTCGCCAGCCATTGGAGATGTCGGTCGTTCAGGGCGTCGCGGGCGAAAGCGTCGCTCGCGCCCATCCGCGCGCGGTCAATGGTCAGCAATTGGTGCTCATGGTTGCCCGCGATCGTCGGCCAGGCGCACTCGATCAGGAGGTCGGCAGTTTCCGTCGGCCAGAGCGGGCCCGACAGCGAGTCACCAAGGTTGACGAATGCGGCGCAGCCCTGCGCCTCGGCATCGGCGATCACGGCCTTCAACGCGGGTAGATTGCCGTGGATATCGGTCAGGACCGCGATCCGGGTCATGCGCGCCTCCGATGGCCGAAGGTGCCGGGGGGAAAGATAGGAAAATCGCCGAACGTCATCCATCGACCATTGCCTGCGCTGCCGAGGACGGCAAGTGGCGCCTCGTCCGCCGGCGCGAAATACGCGCTCACGTCTTCCTTTTGCCGCTGGCCGACAACCCGGCTAGAGGCGCGCCGGCCATGAGTAACGCTACACCTTCCGCGCTGGGATTCGATTTCGGCACCACCAATACCGTGGTCGCAGCGGCGAATGGCGACACCGCCGATCTCGTCCTACTCGACGGACCGGAAGGCAAAGATGCCGTCTTCCGCTCAGCCTTATGCTTCTGGGAAGAAGGCGATGCCCGGGTCGCGCTCGGCGCCGATGCCGGCCCCTGGGCGATCCGCGACTATCTCGATTTTCCGCAGGGCAGCCGCTTCATCCAATCGTTCAAGTCGGTCGCGGCCAGTGCGAGCTTCGAGCACGCCACGATCTTCGAGCGTCGCATGCGGTTCGAGGATCTTGGCCAATTATTTTTGCGCAAGCTGGCCGCGCGATCGGACGGGCAATTGGCGCAGACCGCATCGCGCGTCGTCGTAGGACGGCCGGTCGAATTCGCCGGCAATCGTCCAGACGAGACCCTCGCCAAACAGCGTTACGACCTGATGTTCGCTGCGCTCGGTACCGACGTGCATTATGTCTACGAGCCGCTGGGCGCCGCGTTCAGCTACGCCTCGCGCGTCACCGATCCGGCGACGATCCTGGTCGCCGACTTCGGCGGCGGAACCAGCGATTTCTCGGTGGTGCGGATAGAGGCGCCGGGCGCGGCGCGCCGCTGCACGCCGTTGGGCCATGCCGGTGTCGGCATCGCCGGCGACCGGTTCGACGCGCGGATCATCGACAATCTCGTTATGCCGTTGCTCGGCAAAGGCGGGTCGTATCGCTCGTTCGACAAAACACTCGATATCCCGGGCGGTTATTTCACCGACTTCGCAGACTGGTCGAAGCTGGCGCTGATGCGCAATCGGCGCACCTTGGCGGATCTCGAAAAGCTTCGCCGCGCCGCGCTCGACCCCGCCGCGATCGGCAGGATGATCGCCGTGATCGACCAGGAACTCGGCTATCAATTGTACGACGCCGTCGGCCAGCTCAAGCGCGCGCTGTCGGCATCCGAGCAGGCGCATTTCCATTTTGCCGGCGCCGGCCTCGCGATCGAGGCGGACGTCACCCGGGACGCGTTCGAAGCCTGGATCGAGCCCGACATCGCGCGGATCAAGGCCGCTGCCGGTCGTGCGCTCGACGCCGCCGGCATTGCTGCGAGCGATATCGACCGCGTCTTCCTGACCGGCGGCACCTCATTGACGCCGTGCATCCGACGCCTGTTCACTGATCGTTTCGGCGAGGACCGCATCGCCTCGGGTGGCGAATTGACGTCGATCGCACATGGATTGGCGTTGATCGGGCAACAGGAGGATCTCGTCGCCTGGGCGGCGTAACATCGCCGCTCAGGCGTAGCGCGACACTGCCATGCATATTACCGTCACGACCAGCAGCGCCGCCGACGCACGGTAGGCCGCTGCCAACCGAGGCGCCTTATCGGCGGATCGCAAGGCCGGACGAACGACGGCGATCTGGACCAGGAATGCCAGAACCGCCGCGCCGGCACCGGTCGCCAGTATCTTCTCGGCGAGTTCGAAACTGCCTTCGTGGAGCAGATGCCACAACAGCATGCCGGACAGACCCGACACGCTCGCCGCACCGATCTGCGGGCCGAACAAAGGGGCAGCCCCTGTTCCGCCATTCCTGGCGAGCACGAAGGTCGACCCGGCCCAGAAGACCGATGACAGAACGTGGACAGCGATGGTGATGATCAGCAAGACTTGCATGCGTGAAACTCCTGATCGACAGGCGGTAGCCAGATTCGATATACAGATTGTATAGTGATGATTCCCGACAAACCGTCAAGGCCCTATTCGACCGAAAAGCGCGATGCGAAGACCGCCGAGACGCGCGCGCGCCTGCTCGCCGCCGCTCTGGTCATCCTGCAAGAGTCCGGCGGCCAGCCATTGTCGCTCGATGCCGTGGCTAAGGCGGCCGGCGTCACGCGGTTGACCGTCTACAACCAGTTCGGCTCGCGCAACGGATTGCTCGAAGCGGCGTTCGATACGGTCGCCGAGCGGGGTAACCTGACCCGTCTGACCGAGGCAATGACCGTACTGGATCCCCGCGCAGCTCTGGCTCAGGTGGTGCGGATATTCTGCGATTTCTGGATGTCGCACGCTGGGCTCGGCGGCATCTTCGCCGCTGCGGCTCTGGACGCCGAATTGGGAAAGGCCCTGGCCGCCCGCAACGAACGTCGCCGCGTCCTGCTGGAGGTATTGGTCGATCGACAGGGCGTGGCGGATGGTCAAGCAAAGGCCGATATCATCGACCTGCTATTCACCCTGACCAGCTTCGCGACCTTCAGGTCGTTGCGGAATGAACATCGCGATGGCGACGCGATATATGCGTTATTGCTGCCGCTCTGCGACCGGGTCTTTTCGGGCGGCCCGGCCGCCGTTTAGGCGGTCAATCGACGAAGCGGGAAGCGACGACCAGCTTTTCGTCATCCCATTCAGGCACCGCGTCGGGACGCATCGGCACCATGAAGCGCTTGCCGGGCTTGCCGCCTTCGGCCGGCCGCTCGATCTCGATCACGTCACCCGCGCCGAAATTCTCGATCAGGACGATGTGCCCAAGCGGCTCACCGCTATCGGACACGACCGCCAGGCCAAGCAGGTCGGCATGATAATATTCGCCCTCGCCAAGCGGCGGCAGCGCGGAGCGCGGGACGGTGAGTTCGGTGCCGCGCAGTTTCTCGGCGGCGGTGCGGTCCGGGATTTCCGCGAAGCGCGCGATCGCGCCCTGCGGGGTGAGACGCAGCGTCTTCAGCGTCAGCGCGCCGGCGTTGAAGCTTTTGTGTGGCTTGAGGTCCTCAGCGAAGACCTTCAGGCGGACTTCCCCCGTCACGCCATGCGCGCCGGTGACGACGGCGAGCGTGACGGGCAAGTCTCCCCTCCCGTTTACGGGAGGGGTCGGGGGAGGGCTTGTTTTAAGCGGCATCGCTGGCGGACATGCCCTCCCAGTGACCATCGTGCAATCGGGTCGAAATGCGCCCCGCGCATTTCTCAATCATGCCGGGGGCATGATTGACCCGATCGCGCGATGTCGCTCCCCTCCCGCAAGCGGGAGGGGAATTTAGGCATCAGCCCTCGGCCGGAGCTTCGGCGCTCTTGCCCTCTTCGGCACCGGTGTCGCCGGCGTCTGCATCCGGGGTCGCTTTGTTGGCAGGCGCTTCCTCGGCAGAAGCTTCGGCGGCGGGAGCCTCCTCGGCAGCCGGAGCTTCCTCAGCGGCCACTTCGACCGGGGGCGTTTCCTCGGCAACCGCCTCGGCAACGGCTTCGGCCTCGGGCGTCGGCTCTTCGGTCGCGGCTTCGACCTCGGCGGCGATCACTGCTTCGGCTTCGTTCTGCTTGGCGGCTTCCGCGGCCTCGGCAGCTTCGGCGGCCTTCGACGCACGCTCTTCGACGCGCTCCTTGGCCTTCTCGCCCGGCTCACCCTTCTTCGGGTTGTTGCGGGCAGCGCGCTCCTTGACGCCGGCGACGTCCAGGAAGCGGGCGACGCGGTCGGTCGGCTGCGCGCCGACGCTCAACCAATGCTTGGCGCGATCGGCATCGAGCACGACGCGCTTCTCGTCGTCCTTGGCGAGCAGCGGATTGTAGTTGCCGATCTTCTCGATGAACTTGCCGTCACGCGGGCTGCGCGCGTCGGCAACGACGATACGGTAGTACGGACGCTTCTTCGAACCGCCACGCGAAAGACGAATGCTCAGTGCCATTTTAGTTCAACTTCCTTCTTCGATTGTCATCCCAGCGAAAGCTGGGATCTTTCCGTTGTATTCCTGCCGCCTAAGACCCCAGCTTGCGCTGGGGTGACGGCTACTTCTTCTTCACGTTCATGAAATTCTGGAACCCCGGCGGCAGCTTGGCTCCTGTGCCGGGCAGGCCGGGAAGCCCGCCCATCTGGTTCATCGCGTCACCCAGCTCGGGCCCGCCCATCGCGTTGCCGAGCCCGCCAAGGCCGCCGCCCGGGCCGCCTTTGCCGAGCATCGCCATCATGCCCTTCAGCCCGCCCATCTTCTTGATGCGCTTCATGGCGGTGGCCATTTCCTGATGCATCTTGATCAGCTTGTTGACGTCCTGGACGGTCGTCCCCGATCCGTTGGCGACACGGATCTTGCGCTTGGCGTTGAGCAGTTCGGGCTTGGTCCGCTCCTTGGGCGTCATCGACGTGATGATTGCATCCATCCTCAGCAGGATTCGGTCGTCCATGCCCGATTGCGACATCGCCGCCTGCGCCTTCTTCATGCCGGGGATCATCCCGGCGAGCGCGCCGATGCCGCCCATCTTCTTCATCTGCTGCAGCTGACTGCGCAGGTCGTTCATGTCGAACTGACCCTTGGACAGACGCTGCGCCATGCGCTCGGCATCTTCCTGCTGGATCGATTCGGCGGCGCGCTCGACCAGGCTGACGACGTCGCCCATGCCGAGGATGCGCCCGGCGACGCGGCTGGGATGGAAACCCTCGATCGCGTCGAGCTTTTCGCCAGTGCCGGCGAACTTGATCGGCTTGCCGGTGACCGCGCGCATCGACAAAGCCGCGCCACCACGCGCGTCGCCGTCCATGCGAGTGAGCACGACGCCGGTCAGCGGCACCTGATCGGAGAAGGCGCGCGCGACGTTGACCGCGTCCTGGCCGGTCAGACTATCGACGACGAGCAGGATTTCCTGCGGCTTCGCGATGTCGGCGACCGCCTTCATCTCGTCCATCAGGCCCTGATCGACGTGCAGACGGCCCGCAGTGTCGAGCATCAGCACGTCGAAGCCCTGGAGCTTCGCCGCCTGGATCGCGCGCCGCGCGATATCGACCGGCTGCTGCCCCGCGACGATCGGCAGCGTCGCGACCTCGGTCTGCTCGCCGAGGATCGCCAGCTGTTCCTGCGCGGCCGGGCGATTGACGTCGAGCGACGCCATCAGCACCTTTTTGCGATCGCGCCCGCCCTGGCCGCTGGTCAGCCGCTTGGCGATCTTGGCGGTCGTCGTGGTCTTGCCCGAGCCCTGCAGGCCGACCATCATCACGACGGCGGGCGGCGTGACGCCGAGATTGAGTTCGCTCTCATCGGCGCCGAGCATCTCGACCAGGCCGTCATGGACGATCTTGACGACCTGCTGGCCCGGCGTGATCGAGCGCAGCACTTGCTGGCCGACCGCCTGCTCGGTGATCTTGTCGACGAAATCGCGCGCGACCGGCAGAGCGACGTCCGCCTCGAGCAAAGCGACGCGCACTTCGCGCATCGCCGCGCGCACATCCGCCTCGGTCAGCGCGCCACGGCCACGCAACCGGTCGAATACACCGCCAAGACGATCGCTCAGGCTGTCGAACATAAACTCACCTCGTCATGCCAGCGAAAGCTGGCATCTCCTTGTTACCGCTCCTCGACGAGACCCCAGCTTTCGCTGGGGTAACGCGAGGTTGACCCCAAAAACGCACAAAGCGCCGGCGGACGAAACCTCGTCGGCCGGCGTCACCACATGGGTGCTCCTTGTCGCGTTCGCAAAGGGAACGGTGTCGGCCCGATAACGGTTCGGCCGGAAAAACGCAACCCGGCCGCTCCCCCCTTAACATCTTCTTGACCTCAGGATGCCATCAGCAGGGTTGGATAGAGCCGCGGACGCGCGGTTTCGATAAAGGGGATTTGGGGCATGAGCGAACCGGCCGCAGCCCGGCGCGATCTGTTGAGCGGCGCGATCACGGTCGCCGCGATCCTGATGTTCATCGGCACCGGCAGCCAAGTGCTGTCGATGGTCCTGAGCAATTGGATGCACCATGACGGTGGCACCGACCAGACGCTGATCATCGCCCTGCTCCTCAATGTCGCCCTGATCCTGTTCGGCTGGCGTCGTCATCGCGACCTGGCCAACGAAGTCACGGTGCGCACCGCCGCCGAGGAACGCGCCAACGTCCTTGCTTCCAAGGATCCGCTCACCGGCTTCCTCAATCGCCGCAGCCTGGCCGAAGAAGGTGCCGCGATGCTGGTCCGCGCCGACCGCCGCCACAAGGCGATGGCGCTGATGATGCTCGACCTCGACCATTTCAAGACGGTCAACGACATGCATGGCCATACGGTCGGCGATGCGCTGTTGCGCGCCGTGGCCGAAGAGATGGCGACCGCATTGCCCGAAAGCGCGCTGCTCGCACGGTTCGGTGGCGACGAATTCGCCTGTGCGATGCTGTTCGATCCGGAAAACCCCGACAGCGTCGAGCGCGTCGCCGAACGGCTGGTATCACGGATGAGCCAGCCCTTTCACGTCGAAGGGCTCAACCTTCATGTCACCTGCTCGATCGGCATTGCCCGCAGCGATCGCGACGCGGCGACGATCGACGCCTTGCTCCGCTCGGGCGACATCGCGATGTACGCCGCCAAGAATGCCGGGCGCAATCGCCATGCCTGGTTCGACGTGTCGATGGAGCGCGAGCTCCAGTCGCGCAACGAGCTGGAGAGTTCGCTCCGCGTCGCCATTCCGCGCGGCGAGATCGTCCCCTATTTCGAACAGCAGATCGATCTGGTCACCGGTCGGCTGACAGGCTTCGAGGTGCTGGCGCGCTGGGAACATCCACAGCGCGGCGTGATGATCCCCGAGCAGTTCATCCCGATCGCCGAGGAAACCGGCATGATCGCGGACCTGTCGCTGTCCCTGATGCGCCAGGCCTTCCAGTCGGCACGCGACTGGCATCCGCAACTGCAATTGTCGGTCAACATCTCGCCGTGGCAGCTCAAGGATCCCTGGCTCGCGCAAAAGGTCATCAAGCTGCTCACCGAAACCGGCTTCGCGCCGAGCCGGCTGGAGATCGAGATCACCGAAAGCTCGCTGTTCGACAATCTGGCGATGGCGCAGTCGATCGTCGCCAGCCTGAAGAACCAGGGCATCAAACTCGCGCTCGACGATTTCGGCACCGGCTATTCGAGTCTCGCCCACCTTCGCGCGTTGCCGTTCGACCGCATCAAGATCGACCGCAGCTTCGTCATGTCGGTCAACCAGAATGCCGAGAGCGCCGCGATCGTCAACGCGATCGTCGGCCTCGGCGAAAGTCTCAATCTGCCGATCACCGCGGAAGGAATCGAGGACAAGGCGATCGAGGAGCGCCTGCGTAGCCTGGGTTGCGCGCGCGGCCAGGGCTATGTCTATGGACGCCCGTTGACCGCCGGCAATGCGCGGCGCCTGCTGGCCGAGCGCCGGTTGCTGATCGCGCCGGACGCCAGCGAGGTCAACGCGGACGCCGACTCCGCTACCAGCCGACGCCTGGCTGGCTGAGATATTCGCGCTCGATCACGGTCGAGCGCCGGCCCAACGCCCGGTTACGCGACGGAAAACGCCCGAACCGCTCGATCACCGCGGCATGATCGTGCGCGAACCCGAGATTCTGCTCGTCGCCGAGCGCGGTGAAGCGTTCGATGCTGAGCCGCTGCAGTTCCGGATCCTCGGCATGCATCAACGGCATGTAGAGAAAGGCGCAGCGATCCGCCGGCAATTTGCGGTCGAACCCGCGCACCAGCCCATACAGGGTCAGTTCGCGCGCCAATCCGTCATGTTCGAACGCCTCGCCCTCGTCGCGGAACATGTTGCGCGAGAATTGGTCGATCAGGATGATCGCCGCGAGCAAGGTGTCGGGCGTGCCGCGCCACCCCCTGGCCGCGCTCTCGACCACGTTCAGCCTCAGCGGTCCGAACCGTTCGGCGATCGCCTCGTCGAGCGTGATCGACTTGACCCAATGCTGCTCCTCGCTCAGCTCCTCGAACCAGAAGTGCAACACGCGTGCCGCCTCGTCGTGGACTTCCCCGCGCTTCGCTCCTAGATCGTCGCCCATGTCATCCCTTCCGCAGCCCGAGGTAATCAGTCTCGGGTGCCGCCTCAACATCGCAGAGAGCGAGACGATCCAGCGCATGCTGGACGGCCGCGATGTCGTGGTGATCAATAGCTGCGCCGTAACCAACAGCGCGGTCAAGCAGACGCGCGCCGCGATCCGTCGCGCCCGCCGCGCCCGGCCCGGGGCGATGCTCGCGGTGACCGGCTGCGCGGCGCAGATCGATCCGGCGAGCTTCGCCGCCATGCCCGAAGTCGATCGCGTGATCGGCAATGGCGAAAAATTGCTGCCCGAAGCCTGGGCGGCGAGCGAGGCGCTGATCGTCGGCGACATGGCGCGGGTGACGGAAATCGCGCCGCATCTTGCCATTGCCATCGACCAGGCACGCGCCTTCGTCGAGGTGCAGAATGGCTGCGACCATCGCTGCACCTTCTGCGCGATCCCGTTCGGACGCGGCCCCAGCCGGTCGGCGCCGGCCGGCGCGGTGATTGCGGCGATCGAGCGCGTGGTCGCAGAGGGCAAGAACGAGATCGTGCTGACCGGAGTCGACTTGACCAGTTACGGCCACGACCTGCCGGGTAATCCCACGCTGGGCAGCCTGATCGAGCGCATCCTGTCGCGGGTCCCTGCCCTTCAGCGGCTGCGTCTGTCCTCGATCGACGCGCCCGAGATCGACAGCCGGCTCTTCGAATTACTGACTCAGGAAATGCGAGTGATGCCGCATCTCCATCTGTCGCTCCAGGCGGGTGACGACATGATCCTCAAGCGCATGAAGCGCCGCCACTCACGCGCCGATGCGGTTCGGCTGGTCGAACGGCTCAAGACCGCACGCCCCGATATCGCGATCGGCGCCGACCTGATTGCCGGCTTCCCGACCGAGGACGCCGCGATGGCGGCGAACAGCCTGGCGCTGATCGACGATTGCGACATCGTCCATGCCCATATCTTTCCCTACAGCCCGCGCGCCGGAACGCCCGCTGCCCGGATGCCGCAGGTCGAGTTGGAAGTGCGTCGCGAACGCGCTGCGCGGTTGCGGGAAGCTGCTGCAAAGCGCAAGGCGGCCTGGCTCGACAGCCTGATCGGCACGACGCAACAAGTGCTGGTCGAAGCGCCCGGCAACCGCGGGCATGGCGCGAGCTTCGCCGATTTCGTCCTGGGTGGCAGCCATGCGGTGGGCTCCATCTTGCCGATTGTCATCGACCCTGCCCATATCCGGCATACCCGCCAAAGCGCGGGAGACGAAGAAAGAGAAATGGCCGTTACCGCATGAGCACCACTCCATCCTGGCATCAGCGCCTGCTCGGCGGGTTCAAGCGCACGTCCGATCGTCTGGTCGGCAACCTCGCCGGTCTCGGCACCGCGCGGCTCGACGATGCGACGCTCGACGATATCGAGGAAGCGCTGATCGCCTCCGACCTCGGCCCCGCCACCGCCAAACGCATCCGCGACCGGCTCGCCGAAGGCAGTTTCGAACGCGGCATGGAAGAGCTCGGCATCCGCCTGGTCGTCGCCGAGGAAATCGAAAAGGTCCTCGAAAAAGTCGCCAAGCCGCTCGAGATCGAGGCGTTTCCGCGCCCCCAGGTGATCCTGGTGATCGGCGTCAACGGATCGGGCAAGACCACCACCATCGCCAAGCTGGCGCATTGGCTGGTCGAGCAGGATTATGGCGTGATGCTGGCGGCGGGCGACACGTTTCGAGCAGCGGCGATCGGCCAGCTCGCGACCTGGGCCGAGCGTGTCGGCGTCCCGATCGTCAAGGGCGCCGAGGGTGGCGACGCGGCGGGAATCGTGTTCGAAGGCGTCAAGCAGGCGACCGACAAGGGTATCGACGCGCTGATCGTCGACACCGCCGGACGCCTGCAGAACAAGCGCGAGCTGATGGACGAACTCGCCAAGATCCGTCGCGTGCTCGGACGCATCAACCCGGCATCGCCGCATGACGTGATCCTGGTGCTCGACGCCACCACCGGCCAGAACGCGCTCAGCCAGATCGAAGTGTTCAAGGAAGTCGCGGGCGTGACCGGGCTGGTCATGACCAAGCTCGACGGCACCGCGCGCGGCGGCGTGCTGGTCGCGGCCGCCGAGCAATTCGGCCTGCCGATCCACGCCATCGGGGTGGGCGAGACGCTGAGCGACCTGCGTCCCTTCGACCCCAAGGAAGTTGCCCGGATCATCGCGGGCGTCGAGGAGCTGGTGCGATGAGCACGACGAGCAAGAACGGAACCGCCGGCCTGCGCCTGGCGATCGATTACGCGCCGCTGGTGATCTTCTTCCTGGTCAACTTTCTCGCGCCTCAGGCGCTGACGATGAAGCTCGTTTCCAGCTTCAGCCATTCGCTGTCGGACCTCGACCAGATGTCGGCCCTGGTGGTATCGCGCGCGATCGTCGCGACCGCGGCGTTCATGCTGGCGACGGTGATCGCGCTGATCGTGTCGCGCCTGAAGCTCGGCAGCATCTCGCCGATGTTGTGGATTTCGGGGGCGTTGGTGCTCGTATTCGGCGGGCTGACCATCTATTTCCACGACCCCAAGTTCATTCAGATGAAGCCGACCTTCGTCTACACCGTCTTCGCGGCGATCCTTGGATTCGGGCTGATGACCGGCAAGCCCTTGCTCGAACAATTGCTCGGCACCGCTTATCCCGGCCTTTCGCCGCTCGGCTGGCAGAAGGTGACGCGCAACTGGACGCTGTTCTTCCTGGGTATGGCGATCCTCAACGAGCTGGTATGGCGCAACACCAGCTTCGATTTCTGGACCGCGTTCAAATTGTGGGGCGCGATTCCGATGACCTTCATCTTCGCGCTCGCCAACGTGCCGATGATGATGAAGCACGGCCTGATGAGCGAGGTCGGCGACGCGGCGGCAAAGGAACTCCCACCGGAATGACGGCGCCGATGATTTAGTTTTTTCGGCAGGGACACTGGCGCGCGCCGCGCCGTTCTGGGAAGATCCGGAAGAGCCGCTTTCATGCACATCGGAGACCGACGCGACATGCTACCCCCCAACTTGCCGACCAAATCTTGAGCGCGCGGTCGCCCATCGCGGCCTGGGGCAGCCTGGCGTTCGACAGCTGGGCATTGGCGTGGGAAGCGTCGGCGGTGGTCGGCCTGCGCCTCGCCGAAATCGCGCGCGGCGACGGCACATTGGCGGAGGCGTCGTTGATGACATCCGAAAAGATATCCGCCGCGATGGAATTGCAAGCGTCGCTGGTCGCCGGCGGGCTGACGATGACGCCGCTGCAAGGCGCCGAGCGTGCCGTCCGGCTGTACCGTCGAAAGGTCCGCGCCAATCGTCGCCGATTGAAGGCCTCGGCCCGGAACCTGGGCGCGCGTTCGGCCGGCTAACCCGGCCGGTCACTGGATGCTTGGGCACGACACATGAAAGCCGATAACAACCGGGTATTGATCATCGCGCTGGCGGCCAATGTCGGCATCGCGGTAGCCAAGTTCGTCGCGGCGGCGATTACCGGATCGTCGGCGATGCTGACCGAAGGCGTGCACAGCCTGGTCGATTCCACCAACCAGTTGCTGCTGATGTACGGGCAAAAGCGCGCTGCCAAGCCGGCCGATGCGCTCCATCCCGCGGGATATGGCCGCGAACTCTATTTCTGGAGTTTTGTCGTCGCGTTGCTGGTGTTCGCACTGGGCGCCGGCGTGTCGGTTTACGAGGGCGTACTGCACTTCCTCGAACCTGAGCCGGCGGTTTCGCCGCTGATCGCCTATGGCGTGCTGGCGATCGCGTTCGCGTTGGAGGGAGGATCGACCGTCGCCGCGTTCCGCGAATTCAACGCGGCGCGCGGCGGGCAGTCGTGGCTGCGAGCGCTGACCTCGACCAAGGACGCGACGACCGTGATCGTGCTACTCGAAAACGGCGCGGCGATGGCGGGCATCCTGATCGCCGCGACCGGCCTGGCGCTGTCGCAAGTGACCGGCGATCCGCGATTGGACGGCATCGCGTCGGTCCTGATCGGCCTGTTGCTCGGCGTGGTTGCGATTTTCCTGGCGCGCGAAGCGAAGGGGCTGCTGATCGGCGAAGCCGCCGATCCCGAACTGATCGCCGGCATCCGCCGCGCGGCGACGCGCGACGGCGTCATGGGCGTCGGCGAGATCATGACGATCCACAACGCGCCGACCCAGATCGTCGCGGCGGTCAATGTGGATTTCGACAACCGGCTGAGCGCAGGCGATGTCGAGCGGATTGTCGATGCGATCGAACGTGATCTGCAAGCCGAGTTCCCCAGCATTCACCGCGTCTATGTACGCCCTCACGAGGACGCCGGAATGAAATTCGAAGCACGTGGACTGATCAGGACGTGACCGCGCGCGACCATCGCGCCGGTCCTGGCCCAGCGATGACCGAAGAAATGCGGCACGCATCCTCGACATTGTTCCGCGGTGCTGCGTTCCTTGGGGCGTGCCTGCGCGCGCCGATCGCTCATGATGTCGAAAGCGGGTTACCCGCGATCGTTGGCCGCCATCGCGCCAAGGTGATCGGCAACGGACTGCGCGAGCTCGACCGTTTCCTCAACCTGTTGATCGACGCCGCCTCGACCGCGGAAGGGCTGCCCGTGAGGCCTGGCCAACACAACACCGCGAACAAACTGTCCGCCTATCGCGCCGCGAAATCGCTGCCGAACGGTGACGACGCGCGGTTGCGCGCGCTGGGACGATCGCGCGACTGCCTGTTCCATTGCGGCGGGCGCGTCCGGCGCGGGGATCGTCGCGACGCGATAGCGATGACAGTCGGATGGCCCGCGCGGGCGGGCTGCGACGCGCCGCTCGATCGCGTGATGGTCGGCCAGGACGTGAACGTAACGCGCGGCGATCTGGACGATGTCTGTCTTTTCTATCGCCGGATCGCGCGCGAACTATGCGGCTCCGTCGGTCTTGCGCCGGCCGAACGGCTGCCGGCAGCAACGAAAAAGGGCCCCGCCAACGCGGAGCCCTCCTTCGCCCGACCGTAGTGGGATCAGCCCGCGACGCTGTCGAAAATCCGTCCAGCCTCGTTCCAATTCACAACGTCCCACCAGGCCTTCAAATAGCCGGGCCGGTCGTTGCGGTAGGTCAGATAATAAGCGTGTTCCCAAACGTCGTTGGCGAGGATCGGCGTGCCGCGATCGGCGACGACGTCCATCAGCGGATTGTCCTGGTTCGGCGTCGAGGTGATCTTGAGCTTGCCCGACGCGTCGGCAATCAGCCAGGCCCAACCCGAGCCGAACTGTCCGGCGCCCTTGGCGTTGAACTCCTCCTTGAGCTTGTCGAGTCCGCCGAATTCGGCGATCGCATTGGCCAGCTTGCCCGAGGGCTGCCCGCCGCCCGGCGCCATGATCTTCCAGAAGAAATCGTGATTCCAGAAGCCGCCGCCATTGTTGCGAACCTTAGGCGTCAGCGTCGACGCGCCGGCGAGGATTTCCTCGATCGACTTGCCCTCGAGCCCGCTCTCGGCGACGCCGGCGTTGAGATTGTCGGTATACGCCTTGTGGTGCTTGTCGTGGTGATACTTCATGGTCTCTTCGCTGATCGTCGGCGCCAGCGATTCATAGCCATAGGGAAGCGGCGGGAGTTCGAAAGCCATGGGGAAGCTCCTCCTTCTTTGAGGCTTAGGGTCTGCACCCTGATGGGGACGTCGGGGTACCGAACGTCCATGCCCGCCAAATGGGTCCAGCGAACTCGTTGCGCAAGCGATTCCGTCGCCCGGCGCGCGCTTTCTATCCCGGTAACAGATCGTGGCGGCGCAAGGCGTGGCGCAATTGGTCGTAGCTCAACCCCAAAGAGTCCGCCGTCTGGCGCTGATTGAAGCGGTTGGCGGCAAGCGCCTTGGTCAACACGTCGCGTTCGAACCGTGCCACCCGGCTCTTGAAATCGCCCGGTTCGCTTTCGCCCGGCGATGGTGGCGGCGCGGCAACATGGTCGACCATCGGGGTCGGCTGCGCGCTGCTGCCGGGACGATGGGGCGACTGGAACGGATCGAACTCGATATGCGCGATCGGGCCATCCTGTTCCCAACGATAGACCGCGCGCTCGATCACGTTGCGAAGCTCCCGAACATTGCCTGGCCAGCGATAGTCGATCAGCGAATCGAGCGCCTCGGGCGAGAAACCGTGCCAGTCGCGATTCATTTCCGCCGCCATCCGGCGTCCGAAATGTTCGGCGAGGACCGGGACGTCGCCCGGCCGCGCGCGCAACGGCGGCAAGGTCACCACCTCGAAGCTCAAGCGGTCGAGCAAGTCGGCGCGAAACTGATTGCGCTCGACCTTCTCGGGAAGATGCTCGTTGGTCGCCGCAACGATGCGAACGTCGACACGGATCGGATGCGACGCGCCGATCCGGGTGACCTCGCCATATTCGACCGCGCGTAGCAGCCGCTCCTGCGCGGCCATGCTGAGCGTGCCGAGTTCGTCGAGGAACAAGGTACCGCCATCGGCTTCCTCGAACCGCCCCGCCCGCGCCTTGGTCGCGCCGGTGAATGCGCCCGCCTCATGGCCGAACAATTCCGCCTCGATCAGCGTCTCCGGCAGCGCCGCGCAATTCATGATGATCAGCGCCTGATCCCAGCGCGGGCTGAGGCGATGGAGGCGCTCGGCGACCAGTTCCTTGCCGGTCCCCCGCTCGCCGATCACCAGCACCGGCCGGTCGAGCGCGGCGGCACGGCTGGCGCGTTCCAGCGCATCGAGAAAGGGTCCCGATTGCCCAATAACCTGCGTCGTCCGTTCCATGCCCACGACTTGGTGTATTTTGCCAATCTTTGGCAAGTGCAAATCACCAACTCCGACCATTTTCGAAGAAGAAACGGCAGATTTCCGCCATTTTTCGGAATTGGCACGGCTTCTGCAATACTCCCAAGCATCACCAACAATCGCGTTGGCATCGCCGGATGTCCGGCAGGAACAACACTAGGGAGTAAGAACAATGCAGTCGGTTTCAAACGGTCTGGGTCGCACTTTGGTGGTGGTCGCCAGCACCTTCGTCTGCGGTTCGGCGCTGATGCTCGCGGCCGTCGGCCCGGGCCTGGCGCAGGCCAATCCGGCTCCGCAGGTTCCCGTCGCGCTCAAGGCGTGACGGCCAACCGCCGGGGCGGGTTTCCCCCTTGCTTCCCGCCCCGGCGGCCCCACCAATCCGAGTAAAGCGTAAATTCCGAGGAGTAACACCAACATGGGCATTTTTTCGCGCACCCGCGACATCATCGCCGCCAACTTCACCGACCTTTTGGACAAGGCGGAAGATCCGGCGAAGATGATCCGCATGATCATCCTGGAGATGGAAGAGACGCTGGTCGAGGTTCGCGCCTCCGCCGCGCGCACCATCGCCGACCAGAAGGAAATGCGCCGCCATATCGCCAAGCTCAGCCAGCTCGAGGAAAGCTGGACCGAGAAGGCCGAGCTGGCGCTGTCGAAGGATCGCGAGGACCTGGCCAAGGCGGCCCTGGTCGAGCGCCAGAAGGCGACCGACATGGTCGTCGAGCTGAGCTCGCAGATCACGGTGCTCGATGAGGCGCTACGTGGTTCGGAAGAGGATATCGCCAAGCTTCAGAAGAAGCTGAGCGAGGCGCGCAACCGCCAGTCCTCGATCGCCACCCGGCTGGAGAGCGCGAACAACAAGTTCAAGATCCGCGAAGTCTATTCGGCCGGCCGCACGCAGGACGCCTTCTCGCGCTTCGACGTGCTCGAACGCCGCGTCGACCTGGCCGAGGGCCGTGCCGAAGCGCTCAATTTGGGCGGTCAGCCCAAGACGCTCGAGGAAGAGATCGCCGAGCTGAAGGCGTCCGAAAAGGTCGACGCCGAACTCGAGGCGCTCAAAGCCCGCCTCGGCAAGAAATAAGGGAGGACTGAGACATGGAGGACGTCCTGATCCCGGTCCTGATTGTGGGGATGCTCTTCATCGGGCTTCCGTGGATCGTCCTGCACTACGTGACCAAGTGGCGCCAGGCGCCGAAGATCACGAATGAGGACGAGAAGCTGCTGGATGAGCTCTACTCGCTCGCCCGCCGCCTCGAGGATCGCGTTTCGACGGTCGAGCGCATCGTCGCTGCCGACCATCCCGACTGGAAAGCGAGCATGCCGCTCGCCGAACCGGCCGACCATATCGCTTCACGGAGCAACTGAGATGTCCGCTAGCCGCACCAAATTCTACCTGGACAAGCAGAACAAGAAGTTCCTGGGTGTCTGTGCCGGTGTCGCCGATTATACCGGGATCGACGTCACCGTCGTCCGGGTCGGGACCGTCATCCTCTCGCTGATAACCTCGGGCTGGGTCATTCCCGCCTATTTCATCACCGCCTGGCTAGCGCCGTGCAAGCCGTTCGGCCTGTACGACGACGCCGAGGACGCGAAGTTCTGGCAAGGCGTGCGATCGAACCCGAGCCGCTCGGCATCCGAGGTCCGCTCGAAGTTCCGCGACCTCGACCGCCGGCTCGCCGATATCGAGACGCTCTACACCAGCCGCAACACCCGCCTGGCCGACGAGATCGACGCGCTGCGCTGAGCCGGCCGACAGAAATAGTGGATAAGAATAATGGATCCGACACCTTACTTCATCATGGGCGCGATGTTCGGAACGAGCGCGACCCTGGCCATTCAATGGTTCGCCAACCGCAAGGTCAGGAAAGCGCTCAGCCAGGCGCAGGCGGT
>Ga0207667_10000551_pt1 | contig 49309 bp, 49 predicted proteins | sample KBSCornC52_FD_184301 | JGI IMG/M metagenome (GOLD analysis project Ga0207667, IMG submission 184301) | Corn rhizosphere microbial communities from Kellogg Biological Station, Michigan, USA - KBS Corn C5-2 (SPAdes) (version 2) | ecosystem: Host-associated > Plants > Roots > Rhizosphere > Soil ... | reverse complement strand
CACCCGAACTTCCACTACGGCGGCCTGGCGCGCGACGGCATCAGCTGCTCGCTCTGCCACCACGCCGCCCGGACGGTCACGCCCGCGCACGTCGCCTCGCTGCCCTACTTCCTCGACCACAAGATCAACGGCACGTTCGATACCGGGCCCGCCGATAAGCTGTTCGGCCCGTTCGCGGATCTCGGCCTGGTCACGCATCCGATGAACGAGGCGCTCGGCGCCAAGCCGAAGCACGACGCCTACATCCAGAGCCCGCGCATGTGCGGGAGCTGCCACACCATCAACCTGCCGATCGTCGACAAGCCGCCGGTCGGCGACCTCGCGACGCAGTCGCACAATCTCGAACAGGCCACCTATCTCGAGTGGCTCAACAGCGCGTTCCAGACCGAGTACGGCCCGGGGCCGCGCGCGCGCTCGTGCCAGGCCTGTCACATGCCGGCCGGCGTCACCGACGAAGCCCGCGGGATCTCGCTCGCCCACATCGCCTCGAAGATCGCCCTGGTCGAAGACGACTCGTATCCCGAGACCACCAACGCCGCGCCGGCCAAAGACCTGCGCGTGCTCGTGCGCAAGACCGGGTACGCGCGCCACGAACTGCTCGGCCTCAACGCCTTCCTGCTGACGCTCTTCAAGCAGTATCCCGACGTGCTGGGCGTCCGGACGGGCGATTACATGTCCGGTTCGGCGACCGATCTCGACGACGCGATCGGCCACCTGGTGCGCCAGGCGCAGAAACAGACCGCGACCGTGAGCGTCCGCACGCGCGCCGCCGGCGACGCGACCGTCGCCGACGTCGAGGTCGTCAATCTGACCGGGCACAAGTTCCCGAGCGGCGTCGCCTTCCGGCGCGCCTTCCTCGACGTCGCCTTCTACGACAAGCGCCATCCCGGCGCGAAGCCGTTCTTCGAATCGGGAGCGACCGACGATCGCGGCCGCATCCTCGGCACCGACGGCGAGCCGCTGCCGAGCGAGTTCTTCGCGCGCGACGCGCGCGGGCGCGAACGCTATCAGGAGCACTTCGACGAAGCCGACCCGATAACAAGACCGGACCAGGTGCAGATCTTCGAAGAGCTGACCCAGGATCGGCAGTCGAACTTCACCTTCAGCTTCATCCGTCGCGATCACGAGTTCAAGGACGACCGGATCGAGCCGCTCGGCTTCACCCGGACCGGACCGACCGCGGATCTGCCGGCCTACTTCCTGGAGGCGACCTATCCGAAGGGACGCGCGGCCGGCGACCCGCGCTACTTCGACGGCCGCGGACATGCCGTCGTGCGCTACCGCGTCGCGCGGCCGAAGGACGTTCCGGCGAGCGACGTCGGCGTGCGCGCGACGCTGTACTACGAATCGTGGGAGCCGGCGTTCGTCGCGCTGCGGGCGAGCGGCAAGGGCAGCGCGGCGCAGCGCTTCGCCGCCCTGGTCGAGAACGTCGACCTACGCGGAACCGCGCTCCAGAACTGGAAGATCCGCATCGCGTCGGCGCACCGCTAGCACGACGCCGATAGCGAACGCCGCGGTCAGGCCGCCGGCGACCAGCATCGCGATCGGCCAGCCGCGCATGAACGCCGCGATCTCGACCGAGTTGCCGGGAATCGAGCCGAGCAGCGCGACGCCGAAGACGCCGAAGAGCGCGCGCACGAGCGCCTGGGTCGCCGAGGCGAACCCTTCGTCCTTGGCCGGGACGGCCTCCATGCCGAGCGCGGTGCCGGGCGTGACCACCAGTCCCCACCCCAGGCCCGCCAGCGCCAACCCGGCGCCGACCTGCCAGCCGTGCGACGATGCGTGCAGGGTCGCGAGCCACGTGATCCCGACCAGCGTGAGCAGGAAGCTGACGGCCATCGCCTGGGCGAAGCCGAAGCGGCGCGCGAACCAGACGCTAGCCAAATTGGCCACGAAGAACGAGACGTTGCACGGCAACAGGAAGATGCCGGCCCAGAACGGTCCCTCGTGCCGGACCTCTTGCAAGAAGACCGAGCACAGCAGGAACAATCCGTACCAGGCGAAGTTCACGACCGCGATGATCGCGAGCGACACGTTGAACTTGCGGTGCTTGAAGTACGCGACGTGCACCATCGGATGCCGGATGCGCGCCTCTACAGCGACGAACGCCCAGAGCGCCCCGGCGCCGGCCGCGAAGGCACCCAGGATCGGCAGCGACGCCCACCCCTGCGCGTCGCCGTCGATCAGCGCGTAGGAGAGCAGCAGAAAGGCCGCCACCGAGAGCACCTGGCCGGCGACGTCGAACTTCTTGGGCGTCCCGCCTTTCTCGGCGATCGGATCGAGCCCGACGAAGATCAGCACCGCGACGGCCAGCAGGGCCGACATCCAGAAGACCCCCGGCCACGAGAACCAGTTGACGATGACGCCGCCGATGACCGGGGCGAGGCCGCCCGCGATGCCGCCCCAGACGCCGATCCGTTTGATGGTCGGGCCCTCGTCGCTGCCGTGCGGCAGCAGCGCGACCAGCATCGCGGGCGGCAGCGCCAACAGCGCGGCGCTCGAGAGCCCTTCGACCGCGCGCGCCAGGATCAGGAACGTCAGGTTCGGCGCGATGGCGCTCGCGATCGAGGCCAACGCGAAGATCGCGGTCGCGCCGATCAGCGTGCGGCGCCGCCCGACCAGGTCCCCGATCGTGCCGGCCGCGAGCATGAAGCCGGCCTGCATCAGCGGGTAGATGCCGATGAACCACTGCTGCAGCGAGAGGTCGGCGCCGAACGTGTCGACGACCTTCGGCACCGCCAGGTACATCACGCTGACGTTGAGCAGCGCCACGAAGAACGCAAGATACGTCCCGAACCCGCCGAGCTTGGCGCGAACGTGCGGCGACACGCTACGCGATCGCTGCGAAGGACGGCGGAACGGACGTTTTTGGTTCGATCACGGACGCTAGAACAAGTTCCACAGGTACTGGTTGTAGACTTCGTGATGGTACTGGACTTCCTGCGCCTTCACGAACGTCCCGAGCAGGCGCGGACACCGGTCGGCGCTGGCCTGTTTCAGCTCGGCGTACCGTTCCTTCACGTCTTTGCCCAGCAGCGTCGACGTCCATTCCGACGCGCGGAAGTCGGCCATCGCGTCGTAGATGTTGTCGGGCAGATAGCGCTCGGCCCGACGCAGGTCCTTCTCGTCGCTCTTGCGGCCCTCGAGCCCGGTCCGGAACACCGCCAGCATCACCATGTACGGGTTGGCGTCGGGAGCGACCGATCGGACTTCGACGCGGGCGCTGCGCTCGTTGCCGATCGGGATGCGGATCATCGAGCCGCGGTCGACGGCCGAGGCCTTGATCTGGTTGGGCGCTTCGAAGTGCGGGTCCAGCCGCCGATAGGCGTTGACGCTGGCGTTGAGCATTAGGCACAGATCGCGCCCGTGCGTGAGGATGCGGTCGACGAAGTCCCAGCCGAGCGCGCCGATCTTCTCCTCGCCGGCCGGATCCCAGAAGACGTTCTTGCCGTCCTTGGAGATCGAGACGTTGGTGTGCATACCGCTGCCGTTGACGCCGACCACCGGCTTGGGCAAGAAGCTCGCGGTCATGCCCAGCCGCGTGGCGACCTGCCGGCAGATCAGCTTGTAGAGTTGGATCTGGTCGGCGGCGGCGACCACTTCGCCGTAGCTGTAGTTGATCTCGAACTGCGAAGGCGCGACCTCGGGATGGTCCTTCTCGTTCTCGAAGCCCATCGCGCGCTGCACCTCGGCGACCGTATCGATGAAGGTGCGCAGCGGATCGCCGGGCAGCGAATAGTAGTAGCCGCCCGTGTTGACGTAATCGAACCTGCCGGTCTCGTAGTAGCGGCGCTCCGCGTCGAGCCCCTGGAAGAGGAAGCCCTCGATCTCGTTGGCGGCGTTGAGCGTGTAACCGTGTTTTTCGAAGCACTCGCGCGAGAGGGCCTTGAGCTTGCCGCGCACGTCGGCTTCGAACGGCGAGCCGTCGCGATCGAGCACGTCGCCGAAGACCAGGACTTTGCCGGCGCCGAAGACGTCGGCCGGAGCCCAGTAGAACGCGCTCCAATCGAGGACCAGGCGCAGGTCCGATTCGCGCTGCGGCGTGAACCCGTGGATGGACGAGCCGTCGAACGTCAGGTTGTCGGCGGACTTGAGCAAGAACTTCTTGTCGTAGTCCAGCATGTGGAGCCGGCCCTCGAGGTCGCTGAAGAGCACGGTGATGGCCTTGATGCGCGTCTCTTTCTCGAGATACGCGAGCCGCTCGGCCGCGATCTTCTCCGCCGGCACGCGTTCGGCGCGCTGGCGCTTGGCCTTCAGGTTGAGGTCTTCGAGCTCCCCGTACGTGAGCGTCAGGAAATCGCGCAGGTGTTCCATGCCGCCCGTTTAGACGGACCGGGGGCCCGGCCTTTATCCATTTGGTAAATCGTCGGACCTTCGGATTGTGTCGACCGGTCACGCCCGCCAACCCTCCGGCGTTGTCTTCGCCGGTACCCGCGAAAGGATTTCATGGCAGCCAACGACTTCGACTTCATCTTCGGCGACTGGAACGTCCGCAACCGCCGGCGCGTCTCCATCCTGACGGGCGGCGACGAGTGGTACGAGTTCGCCTCGACCTCGATCGCGCGCCCGCTCTGGGGCGGCCTCGGCAACCACGACGAGATCGTCGCCGAGGACACGCCGGTCGGGCCGATCCGCGGCGCGACCGTTCGGCTGCGCGATCCGGGATCGGGCCTCTGGCGGCTCTACTGGGCGAGCGCCGCCGCCGGCGAACTCGGGGCGCCGGTGGTGGGCGGCTTCGTGGACGGCGTCGGGACCTTCTACGGCCACGAGGTCTACGCCGGGAAAGGCGTGTTCGTCCGGTATATCTGGGACGCCGTCGAGCCCGACGCGTGTCGCTGGCAGCAGGCGTTCTCGCAGGACGGCGGCGCGACGTGGGAGACCAACTGGATCATGGAGTTCACGCGGGTGGCGTCCCGATGATCGTCGAGCTCCGCCGCTACGCGCTCCGTCCGGGGGCGCGCGACACGCTGATCGATCTCTTCGAGCGATACTTCATCGCCGGACAAGAGGCCGAGGGCATCACCTTGCTCGGGCGCTATCGCGATCTCGACGACCCCGACCTGTTCGTCTGGGTGCGCGGCTTCCCCGACGGTGAGAACCGCGCCCGCTCGCTGGCGGCCTTCTACGGCGGACCGTCCTGGCGCGACCATCGCGAGGCCGCCAACGCCACCATGATCGACTCAGACAACGTCCTGCAGCTGCGGCCGCTCCGGCTCGGAGCGATCGACCGGGACGGGGCGGTGGTCGCGACCGTCTGCTCTCTGCGCGAGCCGGCCGGCGATGCGTTCGTCGCCGCCTTCGAGCGCGAGGTCGTGCCGCAGATCGTGGCTGCGGGGGGCGAGGTGCTGGCGACCTTCGTCAGCGACGACGGTCCGAACGACTTCCCGGCGCTGCCGGTGCGCCAGGACGTGCGCGCCTTCGTCTGGTTCGCCCGCTATCCGACCGTCGCGACGCCCGCGCTCGATCTGAGCGTCCTCGGCGACGCGATGCTGGACGCCCCCGAGGTCCACCGGCTGGCCCATCCGTAGGAGTACGTCTGCCGTACCTCGGGTACTAGCGCCGCTCGCGTTCGAACATCAGGGTCGGGTCGTCTTTGTACGTGGTCCGCGCGATCTCGCGGAAACCGGCCTTTTGGGCGACGCGGATCGAGGCGAGGTTCGCAGGATCGATGATGCAGACGGTGCGCGGCGCGTCGATGTTGACATCGCCCCAGGCGAGCGCGGCCCGGGCCGCTTCGGTCGCGTAGCCCTTCCCGTGGACGCGCGGCGAGATCACCCAGCCGAGTTCGGGCGTCCCGGCGATCGAGGGGACGATCTCGCGGCGGAAGTCGGCGAAGCCCACATCGCCGATGTAGAGGCCGGTGGCGCGCTCTTCGACCGCCCAATAGCCGAACCCGAGGATGGCCCACAGGCCCGGATACGTGAGCAGGCGCACCCAGGTCTGAGCCGGCGTCGACGGCACGCCGCTGATGTGCCGGACGACCACCGGGTCGGCCCACATCGCGACGCACGCATCGTAGTCGCCGGCATCGTGCTCGCGCAGGATCAGGCGTTCGGTCTCGACGATCGGTGTCATATCCGTGCTAGTAGCCGACGCCGTCGCAACTGTCCCCCTCGTCGCTGTTGCTCTGCAAGAACGTGATGTGCGGCGGATTGTCGGAGTGCGGGACGCCCGGCGTATATTTGGCCCGGTGCCCGCCGAGGCCGGTCCCGCCGAACGTCACCACGCCACCGGCGTACCGGTAGGTGCCGCGATGACCGCTCGCGTCGGCGAAGCTGCCGCCGCCGAAGAGCGTGAAGTTCAGCGCCATCGCGGACTCCAGTTCGCCGCCGGAGTACGTGTAGCACTCGTATTTCCCGAGCACCAGACCGCCGCCGGCCGGAACGGTTCGCGTGGCGGGAACCGTCGGATGCGAGCGCAGCAGCGCATCGGCGCGCGCCTCGTCCCGGGCTGCCTCGTCGCGGTAGGCTTGCGCGCTCTTGACGGGATGACAGCCGCGCGCTATCGCGGTGGCGATCTGGGAGCGATACATGCGGACGCGGCGCGTCGGCTGCCCGGGATTCGCGTACGCCACGTCGCAGACCGCACCGGAGCAATCCATCACGGTGAAGGTCGCGTAGCCCGGGCCGCAGTCGTAGGGCGCATGATACGCGATGCCCTGCGAGGCGAGCAGAGCCAGGAGCAGCGAGGCGAACACGGCGATACCTCCGGATCGTAGAGAACCCGTCCCGCGCGATTCTCCGGCGACCAGGCGCCGCCTGCGCCGACGCGATATACTTAAAGAACGATGAACGTCCCACCGCCGAACGATCCGATCGCCGCCGTGACCCACCCCGACCCGTATCCGTACTACGCCGCCCTGGCACTGGCCGAGCGGCCGGAGTGGAACGAGCGGTTGGGCATGTGGGTCGCCGCGAATCCGGCGCACGTCGCGGCGATCCTGCGCCACCCCGACGCGCGCGTCGTCGCGCCGCCCGACGCGCCGGCGGGATTCGCCGACTACGCCCGCTTCAACGACGGCGAGCGCCATGCGGCGCTGCGCGCCGAGGTGCTCGAACGCATCGCCGCCGTCCGGCTCGACGATCCGCCCATCGCGACCGCCGACCTCGACGCCTTCGTCGAGCGCTACGCGCTCTACGCCATGGCCCGCGACCTGCGCGCGATGGTCAAGGGCGACCTGCTCTTCCAGAGCTACGATGCCACCCGCGGCCTGATCGGCAACGCGCTCGCCGCGATCGCGGCCGACCCGGGCCTGGACGCCGCGGCCGCCGTCGCGCACGCGCTGCGGTACGACCCGCCGGTCCACAACACGCGCCGCCGGATGGCCGCCGACGCGGAGATCGCGGGAGCTGCGCTGCGCGCCGGCGACACGGTGCTGCTGGTGCTCGTGACCATGACGTTCGGCGCCGGCGAGCACGCCTGTCCGGGAGACGCCGTCGCGACGCGCATCGCGGAGATGGCCGTCCGTCGCGTCCTCGCCGACGGCATCGAGTTGCGCGAGCCGGCCGGCTACGTCGAACGCCCCAACGTCCGCATCCCGCTCTTCGACCGCCCGGGGGGAACCGTTCTCCCGCCCACCTAAGCCGACGGCATGGACCAAGCACTGTACGACATCCCGCTCCGCCGCAACGACGGCACCGCGGCGAGCCTGCGCGAGTACGCCGGCGACGCGCTGCTGATCGTCAACGTCGCGTCGCAGTGCGGCCTGACGCCGCAGTACGGCGGCCTCGAGGGGCTCGAGCAGGAGTTCGGCGGCAAAGGCTTCCACGTGCTCGGCTTTCCGTGCAACCAGTTCGGCGCGCAGGAGCCCGGCAGCAACGCCGAGATCGCGCAGTTCTGCGAGACCAACTACGGCGTGTCGTTCCCGCTCTTCGACAAGATCGAGGTCAACGGCCAAGGCCGGCACCCGCTCTACGCCGCCCTGATCGGCGACGGGCCCGACATCGCGTGGAACTTCGAGAAGTTCCTGGTCGATCGCGAAGGCGCGGTGATCGCGCGCTTCGATCCGAAGACCGCGCCCGACGACGCGGCCCTGCGCGCCGCCATCGAACGCGCGATTGCGTAGCTGGCCGACCTTCCTGGTCGTCGCGACCGGCGGCGCCCTGCTGCTGCTCGGCCTGCAGCTGCCGCGGCCCGCTCCGGTCGGCTTCGACTTCTGGTTCGGCTTCGCGGGATCGGTCCTGCTGGCGGCGTTCGCCGGATTCATCGGCTGGCAGGGCGCCGGGTCGCGCGGGGCGCGATTGCTCTGTCTGGTCTTGCTCGCGAGCGTGTTCGCGGCCGCGCTCGCGCCCTGGAACTTCTGGCGCGGCGGCGAGAGCCTGCAGTTGGCGGCGTGGACGCTGGCGGCGGCGATCGGTCCGCTCGCACCGCTCTTCTTCACCTACTACGCCGATACGTTCGGGACGCCCACGCCGCTGCGCCGGCGGTTCGCGATCGCGCAATACGTGCTGGCGGTCCCGTCGGTGCTGGTGGGACTCGCACCGATCGCGGCGCGGCTCTCGCACGCGATCGCGCCCGGCGTCGCCTTGGAAGCGGCGGCCACGAACCCGGCGCTGGACCTGCAGTTCCTGGTCGCGCTGGCGACGGGCATCCTCGCGATCCGCGCCAGCCACGGCGACGATCGTCAGCGCATCCTGTGGGCGACGATCGCAAGCGCGCCGTACATCGTCGCCGCCGCCTTCACCGGCTGGCCCGGGGTTCCGGACGAGTTCGCCAACGTGGCGCTCCTGCTGTGGCCGATCGGCCTCGCCTACGCCGCCCTGCGCGGGAAACTGCTGGACGTCGCGTTCGCGGTCAATCGCGCCGCCGTGTTCGCGGTCGTCTCGGCCATCGTGCTGGTGCTCTTCGTCGCCTTCGAGTGGTTCCTGGCCGAGTGGGTCAAGCCGATCGGCCACGACGCGGACCTGGTGCTGAGCCTCGGGTTCGCGCTGGTGCTCGGCATCTCGACCCGCTTGATCCACCACCGCGTCGACCATGCGATCGACAAGATCATCTTCCGCAAACGCAATGCCGACCTGGCGGCCCTGCGCGCCTTCGCCGCCGAAGCGCCCTTCATCACCGACCGGCAGGTGCTGATCGCGCGCACCGTGGCCGCCATCCGCGCGCACGCCGACGCGTCGAGCGCGGCGGTCGTCCCGGACGGCGGTCCCGAGGCGAACGATCCCGCGATGGTCGCCCTGCGCGCGCGGCGCGTTCCGGTCGATCCCGGCCCGCTCGGGAGCGCGCTCGGCGGCGAACTCGCGCTGCCGATGTCCGCCGGCGCGACCTTTCTCGGCGCGCTGGTCTGCGGGCCGAAGACCGAAGGGGGCGCCTACGCGCCCGACGAGATCGCAGCGCTGACCGCGATCGCCGGCGGCCTCGCGGAAGCGCTGCTGATCCTTCGCGGGAGCGGCGAGTACGTCGCGCTGCTCGAACGCATCGCCGCCGCCCAAGAACGCATCCTCGATGCGCTGCGCATCTCGCGCTAGAACGCCTTAGATCGCGCTGAGCTTCGGCTCGTCGACGGGGGTGCCGCTGACGGCCGCCGTCGCGAACTCCGAGGCGCGCGCGACCTGCGCCGCCCGGACGAGATCGAGTGCGGCCGATCCCGGGTCGCTCGAACGCGCGCGCAGGGCGCGCGCGTAGAGGTCCGCCGCGAAGCCGTTGAGCCACAGGGCGCTGCCCGGATTGAGGTTGGCGATCAGCTTGCCGGTCGCGTCGTAGGCGTTGTCCGAGGTCCCGTGCCCGGTCGCGCTCGCGGCCGCGAGCAGGGTGTCGGAGGCGCGCGCGTAGTCCTCGGCCGGGACGTAATCGTTGCGCAGCCACGCCTTGAGCGCCATATCGTAGGCGCGTTGCGCCGAGACGATCAAGCGCGCGTTGGTGGCGTCCGCCGAGGACGCATCTTGCAGCAGTTCGGCGGTCCGGTTGAGGTGGTCGCTGACGGCTTGGCGCGAGATCGACGAGTCGATGGTGGCGCCGGTGATCTGTTCCGCCGACGCGATTGCCGGCGCGAGCATGGCCAGTGCGGCGGCGAGTGCGAAGATGGATCGGATACGCATGACTTCTCCTGGTGGTGACGTTCGTTGCTCGCCCATTATCCGCACAACGCCTGAGAGTATCCCCGGTGTGACTGCGCGAAACGTCGCAGCATGAGAACATACCGCGTCGTCACGGCGCAAGATACGGTCTTCTGGGGCGGCGCGATCGACGCCGAGACCTTCGAACGGACGCTCAACGGCGAGGCGGCGAACGGGTGGGAACTCGTGACCACCACCACCGTGGAGTCGTCTGGATTCCTGGGCGAGCAGCATCAACTGTTCTTCGTGTTCGCGCGAGACGGGGCCGCCACGCCATCGAATCCGGCACCCACCCCGTAGTTCGCCAAGCGAGCGCTGGTCAACGAACGCCGGAGCCGGCGCGTTGCTGTCGCGCGCGGGTCCGCGCGGAACTTCGGCGGCGCGGCGTAGCGTTTCAATTTGTGGGAAAGACCTCGGCGTCTTTACAAGAAATAGTCGGAGGAACAACCGTACAATGAAACGTCTCGCACTCCCGATCGCGCTCTGCGCCGCTCTCGTGACGGCGACCCTCGCCGGAGGCACCGCAAGCGCCCAGGTCTACGGCCAGCAAGGCTACGGCAACGCGCCGGCCGGCTCGTATCAGCAGACCTGCAACGGCATCCGCGTCCGCGGCAACGGCATGCTGACCGCGAACTGCCTCAACAACGGCGGCCAACGCGTGCGTTCGTCGCTCGCCTTCCGATCGTGCCGGGGCGGCGACATCGGCAATATCAACGGTCAGCTGAGCTGCGTCCGCGGGGGATCAGGCTACTACGGCCGCGGTCGCGGTCGCCACGTCAACCATCGCGGCGGCCGCTACGGCAACCGCGATAACGACGACAACAACAACGGCAATACCGGCGCGCTGCCGTCGGGATCGTACCAGCAGTCGTGCAACAATGCGAGCATGCAGGGCAGCACGCTCAGCGCCAACTGCCGCAACAATGCAGGCGCCTACACGACGTCGTACCTCGACGTCAGCCAGTGCCGCCCGACCGACGACATCGGCAACCTCAACGGCCAGCTCCGCTGCATCTACCGCTACTAGGATCTCCTCTGGCAGCCGACCCCGGGGGCTCGCGCATCGCGCGGGCCCTCTTCTTGGTCCGCCGCTTGACGGGAGCCCGCGAGATACGTAAGACGGGCGTTACGGAATTGAACGGGCGGGCGATCGCGCCACGCCGCCGCCGCTGATTCGCGCTCGGCGGGCGCGGTCAACACCACCTCGAACGTCGGCGGTGGCCGTCCTGATGGCGCTTGCGGGCGTGGTGGCGGCGACCGTCCTCCGACCGGAACGGCTCGATCGGCGCGCACAGGCTTCCTCGCCCGCGGCCGCGTAGCCCCCGCTATCGGAGGTGGTCATGAGTCGGGTTCGCGTTCTGGTCGGCACGCGCAAAGGGGCGTTCGTGCTCTCGTCGGACGGCAAGCGTGAGAACTGGGAGGTCGCCGGCCCGCACTTCGCCGGCTGGGAGATCTATCACGTCAAGGGATCGGCCGCCGATCCGAATCGCCTCTACGCGTCGCAGAGCAACGGCTGGTTCGGCCAGGTGATCCAACGCTCCGACGACGGCGGCGCGAGCTGGAATCCGGTCGGCAACAGCTTCGCCTACGACGGCGTCCCAGGCACGCATCAGTGGTACGACGGCACCCCGCATCCGTGGGAGTTCGCGCGCGTCTGGCACCTCGAACCGTCGCTCGGCGATCCGGACACGGTCTTCGCCGGCGTCGAAGACGCGGCGCTGTTCAAGACCACCGACGGCGGCGCGAGTTGGAACGAGCTCTCGGGGCTGCGCAAGCACGGTTCCGGACCGCACTGGCAGCCGGGTGCGGGCGGGATGTGCCTGCATACCATCCTGCTCGATCCGAAGGACCCCGAGCGGATGTTCGTCGCGATCTCGGCCGCCGGCGCGTTCCGCACGGACGACGCCGGCGCGACCTGGAAACCCATCAACAAAGGGCTCCGCTCCGCCCAGATCCCGGACGAAGATGCCGAGGTCGGCCACTGCGTGCACAACCTGGCGATGCATCCGGCGCGGCCCTCGACCCTGTTCATGCAGAAGCACTGGGACGTGATGCGCAGCGACGACGCGGGCGAGCACTGGCGCGAGATCAGCGGCAATCTGCCGACGGATTTCGGCTTCCCGATCGACGTCCACGCGCACGAACCGGAGACGGTCTACGTGGTGCCGATCAAGAGCGACTCCGAGCACTTCCCGCTCGACGGCAAACTGCAGGTCTATCGCAGCCGCACGGGCGGCGACGAATGGGAGGCGCTCACCAGGGGCCTTCCGCAGCAGAACTGCTACGTGAACGTGCTGCGCGACGCGATGGCCGTCGACGCGCTCGAGGCGTGCGGCATCTATTTCGGCACGACCGGCGGGCAGGTCTATGCCTCGAACGACGCCGGGGACAGCTGGAACCCGATCGTGCGCGACCTGCCGCCCGTGCTCTCGGTCGAAGTGCAGACGTTGCCGTGATCCGCGTCGTCCTGCCCGCGCATCTGCGCACGCTCGCGCGGGTCGAGGGCGAGCAGCGGTTCGAGATCGAGGGTCCGGCCACCATCGCCGCGGTGCTCGACGCGATCGAGGCCCGTCATCCGATGCTCCGCGGCACGATCCGGGACCCGGCGACGGGCAAGCGCCGGGCGTTCGTCCGGTTCTTCGCCTGCGAGCGCGATCTCTCGCACGATCCGCACGACGTCCCGCTCCCCGACGCGATCGCGGACGGCGCCGAACCGCTGCTGGTCGTAGGGGCGATGGCCGGCGGCTAGAACACCGCCGCATGGACGTCGCATCCGGTCTGCTCGCCGCCCTCGTCGCGCTCTCGGCTCCGTATCACGGGAAGGTCGCGCTCTACGCGACCGATCTGACGAGCGGGCGGGAGGTCGCGCTCGACGCCGACACGCCGGTACCGACCGCATCCGTCATCAAGCTCGCGATCCTGTTCGAGGCGCTCAAGCAAGTGCAGTCCGGGCGGGTGCACTTCACCGATACGCTCACGATGACCAAGCCGGATCAGGTCCCGGGTTCGGGCGTCCTCTCGCTGTTCGACACGCCGATGCAGCTGACGTTCAAGGACGCGCTCACGATGATGATCGCGACCAGCGACAACACCGGCACGAACCTCGCGATCGACCATCTCGGCCTCGAGAGCATCGATGACCGGATCGCGTGGATGGGGCTCAAGGACACCCGGCTCTACAAGAAGGTGTTCATGCCGGCGGTCGGCCCGATGCCGGCCGATCAGAGGCAGTTCGGCCTGGGCAAGACGACCGCGCGCGAGATGGCGAAGATCATGACGCGCTTCGCGACCTGCGATCTCAACGCGGCCGGCACGGACGCGCCGTCACCGCCCGGCGCGAGCGATCGCGCACTCTGCGATGCGGCCATCGCGATGCTCAAGCATCAGACCGACGGCAACAGCATCCCGCGCTATCTGACCGGCCTCGAGGTGGCCAACAAGACCGGCTCGCTCGACGACGTGCGCAACGACGTCGCGATCGTCTACGCCAAGAACGGCCCGATCGTGATCTCGGCCTTCACCTACGCGAATGCCGACCGGAGCTGGACGCCCGACAACGCGGGCGCGCTGCTGATCGGCAAGATGGCCAAGACGATCGTCGACGCCTGGCAGTAGACGGCTAGCGCTTGACCTGTTTGCTGCGGCCGCCGGGGAACCGGACGGTGGACTGGCTGGCGTTGTAGGCCAGCTTCGGACGCCGCGTCTCGATCGTCGCCCAAACCGTGCCGTCGTCGTCGGTCTCGTCGCGCACGGCCTCGATCGGCAGATGCGCGCCCTCCGCCCGCGCGCTCGCGGACGCGCGGAAGCGCGATGCGGAGCTCTTCGAGAGCGCTTCCAGGCGCTCGATCAACGAGACGCGCGTCGTCGCGGTCTCGGCCTCGACCAGGCCGAAGGCCGAGCCTTTGGCGGTCGGCCGCGTCGCGATCTCGCCTGCGGGCGCGCACTCGCTCCCGTCGCGGATCCGGACGCGCTCGCCCGAGCACGCCTTGAGCGCCGAGAGGACTTGAGCCCAGCGCAGGCTCTCGTTACGTAGCATGGGTCTATCGTTCCCCGAAAAGCGAGGCCTAGCCTGGGAGCACCGAGAGCCGGAGCCGCGATGACGACGCGACCGTGACGGTGGTCGGCCCTCCGATCGGCGCGTGGCCGAACTCCATCATGGGCTTCGGACCGACCGCCTCGGTCCCGCGCAGGATCACCGCGATCCGGTGGCCGCGCGCGAACGACCGGGCGTTGTCGACCAGGCGGATGCGATAGCGCCGCATCTCGCCGAGCGGGACCGGCTCGAGGCGCGTGAGATCTTCGGAGATCGCCGCGCGCAGACAACCCTGGGTGACGTCGACCGCCGTACCGTCCGGCGCGACGTCGCGCAGCATGCACATGAACGCGGTGTCGCCGCCGCTGCTCGCCGCGTCCAGCAGCACGTCGACCGGTCCCAGCAGCACGATCTCGTTCTCGAGCGGTAGGCTCTCCCACACCAGCATCGACGCCTGCGTATAGCTCGCCGTTCCGGGTGGGCCTTCGTCGGCGCCGAGCACCCCGTCGGCGCGCAAGGCGAACGCGACCGTCACGCACTCGGGCGGCGGCCAGGCCGTCGTCGCGTACCACGTCTGGCCCACCTCGCCCGGGATGACGTAGCGGATCGGCGGGCCGTCCGTGATGCCGGTGTCGATGCCCTTGAGCCAGCGATCGAACCACGCGAGCGCTTCCACGTGCAGACTCTCCCACGGCCACGCCATGCCGTACTCGCCGAGCAGCGCCATCCGTTTCGGCGTCGCTGCCGGCAGGGCGTCGTACGCGGTGAACGTCGACGGAAGGTGCAGCGGGACGTTCTGCCAGTCCGAGCCGAGATACGTCGGGACCGCGACGTCGTGCAGATCCGGAAGCGTTTCGCGCGCCTGCCAGAACGCATCCTTGACCTGATGTTCGACGGTGGCGGCCCGCATCAGCGCATCGAACGGCGGCCCCAGAGCCCGGCGGGCCAACAGGCCGAGGACCGCCAGCGCGGCCTCGCCGTTGAAGTGCTCGAAGCGCTTGTGGACGCGCGGCGATCGAAGCACCTCCTCGGCGAGCGTCGCGAGCGTCCCGCGCAGCCATGCGTCGTCGATGCCCGCGAGGGCCGCGACGGATGCGAGCCAGGCGCGCGCGAACGTCGTGCTCAGCACTCCGCCGTGGTAGACGGCCTCGTACATATCGACGGTCGTGAGCGGCGCGAAGATCGCGCGCAGATGCGCCGGATGTTCCACCGCCGCCTCGATCTGTCCGATCGCGAACGCGCTGATGCCGACCCCGCCGACGTTCCCGTCGCACCACGGCTGGGCGGCGATCCACTCAACCGCATCGTGCATGTCGCACCGTTCGAGCGGGCCGTAGAAATCGTACGTGCCGCCCGATCCGCCGGTGCCGCGGAGGTTGACGATCACGTGGGCGTAACCGCGCGGGACAAAATAGTCGCTCGCGCCGGCCTCGACGAATCCGCTCGGGACGCCGCTGTTCTGCAGCTGGCGCGGATAGGGCGACGCAGCGATCAAGGCCGGACACGGCGGCGCGCCCTTGGGCAGATACACGTCGGCCATCAGGTCGATCCCGTCGCGCATCGGAACGCGCACGTCCATCCGCGATTGATCGATCGCGAACAGCGGCTCGGAGAGATCCCGGTAGGTCCGGCCGGTCGTCTGCGGTCCGTTGAGCCGTCGCTCCCCGGGTAGCGTGCCCGATACGCCGAGTTCGAGCGTCATACGGCTCGCTTCCACGCGTTCCAGGAAGCGTCCCTGCGGCACCGAAGGCGCGCCTTGATGGACGACTTCCGCTTCGGCGTCGCGACCGCGGACCACCAGTGCGAAGCGTACAACGGGCAGGACGATATCCGCGACGTCTGGGCCCGCGTCCGGGGCGTCGTCCCGCGCGGGCGCGCGACCGACTTCTGGAACCGCTACCGCGAAGACGCCGATCTGGCCAAGCGCTTAGGCTGCCGGATATTCCGCATCTCGCTCTCGTGGGCGCGGCTCGAGCCCCAGGCCGGGACCTGGAGCGACGAAGCGTTCGGGCACTATCGCGACCTGCTGCGATATCTGCGCGACATCGGCATGCACACGCTGGTGACGCTGCACCACAACACCTGGCCCGTGCACGTGCAGGCGGCCGGCGAAGGCGCGGGCATGCTGGACGAGGCCTTCCCCGCGCGCTTCGCCGCCTATGCCGGACGAGCGGCCGAACGTCTGGGCGACCTGGTCGACTATTGGGTCACGCTCAACGAGCCGAATCAGCTGCTCTACGGCTTCGTCAAGGCGTTCTGGATGCCGGCCTACACGATGCCGCCCGGACTGGCGCCGTTCGCGACGTCCGAAGAGCAGATGGACGCGGTCCTCACGCTCGTGCCGAACCTGTTCCGCGCGCACGCGTTCGCCCGCGACGCGATCAAGGCCGTGCGGCCCGACGCCATGGTCGGCGCCAATCCGAATATCTTCGGGCTGCCCGGATGGCTGCGCAAGCTGGCCGATCGCAGCGCGACCAAGGCCAAATCCCCCGGCCAGATGCGCAAGCAGGCGGAGTTGCTCTCGCAGTGGCGCTTCCTCGAGAGCGGACAGGTCGACGTCTCGATCGCGCAGATCGGCGTCACCAAAGAGCGCGCGACCCACGTGCTCTTCTCCGAGCCGTACGAGATCTCGACCACCGGCACGCCGCTGGCGGTGGCGATCGCGCTCGGTCACCGCGCGCTGCTCAATGCGGTCGACCGCGCGATCCGGGCCTACAAGAAAGCCACGCCCAATGCGCCGCTGACCGCCAATCGCAAGACGTGCGCGAATGTCGGGCGCGAGGGATACGCGAGCGAGGCCGACGACGTGCCCGACCTGGACTGGTCGCTCGACACGATCCGCAAACGCGGCGTGCTGCGCGTCGGCGTGCGCCCGGGGGCGGACGACCTGTGCCGGGTCGACGCGCAGGGGAACTACAGCGGCATCGAGCCGGACATCGCGCGCCGGATCGCCGATCAGGTGCTGGGCGATCCGAGCAAGGTGCAGTTCGTGCCGCTCGAGGGCGAGAACCGCGTCCGCGCGACCCGATCGCGCTTCGCCTGGCTCGACTGGTTCCGCAAGTCGGTCGCGCTGTTCGGAACGCTGCTCGGCACGAACTGGTGGAACCTCGGCATGGCCGGGCAGCTGCCGGAGTTCCTGTGTCCGGCGACCTGCGTCGGCACGCTCGACTACGTCGGCCTCGACTATTACTGGGGCGTCGCGTCGTTCGCGCCGCGCCAGCTGCACCGCCTGGTCTCGGCCATGTCGACCAACTACGGAGACGCCCCGGTCTGGCCCGGCGGCCTCGGCGCGGTGCTGCGCGAAGCCCACGCGCATTTCCCCGACAAGCCGATCATCGTCGTCGAGAACGGCAGCGTCACCAGCGCCGGCGGGATCGCGCGCGCCGACTACATCGAGGAGCACGTCCGCGAGGTGATCGACGCGAAGAAGGCGGGGCTGCCGATCCTGGCCTACCTCTGCTGGAGCATCACCAGCAATCGCGAGTGGGGATTGCCGTTCAGCGATGCCAGCGACTTCGGCCTCTACCACATCGCGCTCGATACCGATCCGGAGCTGACGCGCGTCCCGACCCCCTCGGCGCAACGCTACGCCGAGATCATCGCCGCCCACGAGAGTCGGGCGGCACGGGTATCGGCCTGACGGTTGCGAATACCAGCGCCATCCCGAGGGCGGCCTCGAAGTGACGTTACGATTGCCGGCGTGAGGAGCGGACCGTGACCAAGCAACGCTACTGGGTCTTCCTGTTGATGTTCTTGAGCGTGTTCGTCAACTACATGGACCGGGTGAACTTCTCGGTTTCGATCCCGGCCATCCGGCACGCCTTCGGCTTCGACCTTGGCAACATCTCGGCGATCCTGTTCGCGTGGGGCATCATCTACGCGATCTTCAACTTCCCGGGCGGGTTGCTGGTCGATAGGCTCGGCCTGCGCAAGGCGCTGCCGCTGCTCCTCGGCTGGTGGTCGATCTTCACGATCCTCACGCCGTTCGCGCAGACCCTGTTCGGCTGGTTCGCGGTACGCGGACTGATGGCCGCGGGCGAGGCGCCGATCTGGCCGGTCAATGCCAAGCTCGCGAATACATGGGCCGCGCCGAGCGAACGTTCGACGCTCTACACGCTCGCGGGATCCGGGCAGTACGTCGGGCCCGCCGTCGGCGCGATCCTGGCCGGCTTGATCCTGCACTGGTTCGGGTGGGAGTGGACGTTCATCTCGTTCGGCCTCCTCGGCCTGGCGATCGTGCCGTTCTGGTACGCGATCGTGCGCGATCGCCCGGCGCTCGATCCGCGCGTCGACGCGCGGGAACTCGCGCATATCGACAATCGCGCGCACCCGGACGAGAGGCCCGACTGGGAAGGCGTGCGCAACGTCGTCTGCAGCCGCACCGGCCTCGGCATGCTGCTCGTCTACCTGACGTTCGGCTACATCCTGTTCACGTTCTTGAACTGGATGCCGACCTACATGTACGACACCTTCCATCTCGACATCCTTAAGAGCGCCCTCTGGTCGAGTCTCGGTTCGTGGCTGGGACTGGCGGGGTTCCTGCTCTCAGGACCGCTCAACGACCGGTTGGCGCAACGCTACGACCGGCTGACCGCGCGCCATCGGAACGGCCGTTCCGATGGCGATCGGGATGGTCTGCGTGCTGCTCTCGGTCTACAGCGGCCAGGCCGGCTTGGCCGCGCTCACGGCCGTGCTGATCGGCCTCGCGCAGCTCGCGATGAACGCGACCGTCGGCGCCTGGGCGGTGAGCATCATCGACATCTCGCCGAACATGGCCTCGACCGGGTTCGTGTACGGCATCTACAACGGCGTGCTCAATGTGATGGGCGCGTTCAACGCGCTGATCATCGGCGCGCTCGCGACGCACTACGGCTTCCCGGCGGCGTTCGGGAGCGCGCTTGCGTTCATGGCGATCTTCATCCTGAGCATGCTCTTCATCGTCGACCAGAAGAGCTACGGCGAGCTGACGGCGCGCGCCCGGAAGGCGCGGCTGGCGGCGAGCGTCGCCTAGAAGGGGCGGCGCCTAGCCTTCGTGGTCGAAGCCGGTGCCGGTGAACATGCCCTGGGCCATTCCCGCCTTGAGCGCGTCCATCATGGTCGAGATGCCGGACAGGCTCGAGGCGGGCGATCCGTCTGCGAATTGCGACGTCGACGCGGTCGCGCCGTCGCCGAGCGCCCGCATCAGCGCGACCGACGACGCGGTCATGATCTGGTCGTAGGCGCTCTGGTACGGATTCTTGGCCGCAGCGGGAGCCGCGGTCGTGCCCGGGGTCGCGCCTGCGGCCGGCGCCGGGACCGGAGCATGGGTCACCGGCGACGACAGGACGTCCTGGCCCGCGTAGGACGGCCACACTGCCGAGGCCTGGAACGCATCGAAACCGGGCACCGAACCGATACTCATCGGACCCATCGTACCACCCTCGGGCCGCATGGAACCGGTCTTCCCGAAGTCTTTACGCGCACCGGTCGATGATGCTCTGGTCGCCGGAGTAGGCGGCCAGACCGTCGGCGTACCGCGGCCGGGTTGGGCCGCCCTTCATACGGGCAAGACGCGACTATGGAACAGACCAAAGCCCCCGACCCGATCTCCCCTGCCGACGAACTGACCGACGAGGATCGCGCCGACGCGGTCGTCGCCGCCGACGACACCGGGATGCTCGGCGGCGAACAAGAGATCGTCAACGCCGAGATCGAGCAAGCCCTCCAGCAGACGGACTAGTCGGACCGTCGGGCTAGAGCGACGAGGCGCGGGTCGCGGTGATCTCGCCGCCGTTCTGGTGGAGCGTCAGCGAGACGACGTGGTTCGACGCATCTCGTCCGAACGTGATCTGCGCGTCGACGATCTTGTAGAAGAACGAATCGCGCGCCGACGGGTAGATCTGCGCCGCGCCCTGGCCGGTCAACTGCGCGTAGAGCCGGTCCCCGCGCCGCGTCACCACGAACGAGATGCCCTGCCCGTCGTAGGTGCCGACGTAGCTCTGCAGCGTCGCGGGATCGAGCGCGACTTCGGCTGGGAACTGCGACGGCAGGCTCGCGACGACGGCCTGCCCGCCCGCACCCAGCCGAACGGCCCGAAATGCCGCGTCGTGCTGCGCGAAATTGAAACCGATGACGTTCCCGCTCTGCACGATGAACGAGATCCTCGCCCCGACCTTGGCCGCTGCGAACGTGGTCGGCCCGGTGCGGACGTACCGCAAAGCCGGCTGCGGATCGAGCGCGATCATCAGGTCGTCCGCCGACGCGCCCGGCGCGACGTGGAAGTTGATCCCCGCGGCCTGATAGCAGTAGACGCCGACGTACGAGCGCGGGTCGACTTCGCTCGGCGCGATCGCGTGCGCGCACGAGGAGATCGGATACGACGGCGTCAGCACGTGCGCGGCGATGTCCCCGACCGCGATGCCGTTGCTCATCACCACGACCCCGGTCTGGCGATCCTTCGAGACGGCGACGAAGGCATGGTAACCGGCGGTGTCACCGCCGTGGCTGACGACGCCGCTGACCGGGTTCGTCCACCAGACCAGCCCGATCTTGTGACCGGACTCACCGTCGGCGCGCGCTTGGTGGGCGAATAGACACGCCCGCGCGAGCGGTCCGTGCCCCATGTTGCACCGCAGATACTTGAGCATGTCGATGATGTCGGAACGGATGCCTCCGGCGGGCGCCAACGCTTGCCAATGCCAAGAACCGACCGGCTCACCATCGGCGTGTCCGACCGCGAGTCGGATCGGATCGTTCGGCGGCACCGTCGCCACCGTCGTCTCGCCCATGTGCAGCGGTCCGAACACGCGCGCTTCGAGCAGCGCGGGATACGTCGTCCCGGCCTTGTTCGCAAGCGCCTGCCCGAGAACGCCGATGCCGAGGTTCGAGTACTCGTACGAGGCGCCCGGATCGCGCGTGAGCGCATAGCCGTTCAGGAACGCGTACAGATCGGCGGTTCCGTAGTCGGCATACGGGTCGGCTCCCGCGATGTCGTCCATGTTCGTCGGCATCCGGGGGAGTCCGGACCGCTGTTCGGCGAGGTCCAGCAGCGTGATGGATCTGCCGTCCTTCGATCCGACGTGCACGCCCGGCAGATAGGTCGTTACCGGATCGGTCAGATGCACCTGTCCGCGCAGCGCCATGTCGGCGAGCACCGTGGCGGTGAACGTCTTGGTATCCGAGCCGATCTCGAAGAGCGTATGCGCGTCGAGCGGCCGCGCGTTGCCGCTCTGCCCCGCGACGTAGATCGATTGCTTCCCGTGGTCGATCACTCCGACGACGACGCCGATGCCCGGCATCCCGGCGACGCGCGCGTCGAGCTGCTGCTGCAGCGTCGGCGCCGGGGGAGCGGCCATCGCTCCTCCCCGCCAGGCCACAGCCAAAAGAATCGCTATCATAGCCGCGATCGAACGTCTCATGCGCCCCTGTTTCTAGCGATGGCGCCGAGACTACTTGCGGCGCGCCCAAAACGGAGCGTGCGTGAAGCGACGCTCGCGGGAATAGACCGACCTTCGCGCCGCGAGCACGGACCGGATCGCGGCGTCGACATCGTCCGCATAGCGGGAAAGGGGACCCGCGTCACCTTCGAGCATCGCGCCGGCCGCCAGCGCGGCCCTGCGTCCCGACCAGAGGGCCGTCGTCAGTCCGTGCGACGAGAGCGGATCGAACGCCGCCGCCGCATCGCCGGCCGCCGCCCATCGTTCGCCCGCGACCGGCTGCAGCCACGTGGTCGCCGCGCTCGCGAGTCGCGGCGGGTAGTCGATCGCGTAGTCCGCGCTCTCGAGCCAACGCGCGATCGATCGCGTCCCCGCGACCATCCGCGCCCACGCGCGCGCGTCGCGCGTGATGCCGCGCGGCAAGCGATCGGAATCGGAGAAGAACGCGAGCGCGAGCCGCCGATCCGGCAAGAGCGTCGCATACCACCACCCATCCTCGACCGCTTCGATCATCGTCGCCGGCGTGGGCGCCACGTCGCCTCCGGTCTGCCGGAGGAAGGCGTAGGCCGCGACCGATCGATCGGCGCGCCGCCGCACGCTCGCACCGCGCGCGACCACGGCCGCGCGGCCGCTGCAATCGATCGCGAAGCGCGCGTGCAGACGCGCGCCGCCGGTCAACTGCAACGTCCAACCGACGCGGGTCTGCAACGCCCGTTCCACCGTCCCGGCGATCGTGGATCCGCTCGCCTCGATGGCGTCGCGCAGCATCCGGTCGAACGCGGGGCGGTCGAGCACGTAGGCGAGCCCCCCGGTCGGGACGAGCGGATTCGCCTGCGCGAGCAGTGCCGAGCCCCAGGCCGAGTACCGGAGGTCGGCCGGCCGGTGCGGGCCGGCGGCGAAGGCATCCGCAAGCCCCAGTTCCGCCAACAGGTCGACGCCGGCTGCGGCCAGCGATTCGCCGGGACGATCGCCCGGTGCGAGGCACGGCGCGATCGCCGCGATCCGATATCCGCTTCCCGCGAGGGTCAGCGCCGCCGCGGCGGCCGCCGTTCCGCCGCCGACGATCGCGACGTCGACCGGGTCGTACGTCAACCGCGCCCGCTCGCTACTCGCGCGAGAGATCCATCGAACCGCGATCGACTTCGACGTAGAGCGTCGCCGGGATCTCGGGCGGTCGCTGCGGATCGCGAGGCCCGGGGCGGCGCACGACCATGCCCATCCGGTTCCACAGGTAGACCATCCGGTTGAGGCCGTCGATGTAGCTCGCGTTCGCGTGATAGCCGATCCCGGCCGCGCCGCGCGACCAGGCGACCCGGTTCTCGAAGAACTTCACGCGTTCGCCGGCCGGCAGCCGCGCATCCATGACGACGTCGTAATACGCCTCCGGCAAGACGTCGATCGGCAGCAGCGCCGGCCACCACGTCGCGGTCGGGAAGTCGTTCGCGAACGTGACGTGCTGACAGCTGAACGCATCGCACTGCCACGGGATGCCCATCCAGCGCGTGAGATCGCCCGGCATCTGCGGTCCGATCGCGGCCGGCGTTCCGCGATAGCCGGAGAAGGCGCGCTCCGGAGTGAGCAGCGGTCCCAGATCTTGGACCAGGCTGGGCGACCGGTCCGTCGCCGGCGCGATGCGATAGGGTCCGCGATAGAGTTCGCGATGCCGCAGCGGCCACGTCAGCTCCACGCCGGGGTGAAACGCGCCGCCCGAACAGGTCTCCAGGACCGCGCGCGTCAGCGCGTCCGGACGCTGCGCGAGCGGGATCTCTTCGAGGGTCGTTATCTCCGGCGCGTCGAGCGGGCCGAGATCGTCGACGAATGCGCCGTCGCGCCAGGCTTGCAGCGCGGCGTACTGCCGCGCCGGAATGCGGAACCAGCGCAACGGGGAGCCGGCGTAGTTGATGCCGTCCCCGAGCATCGGCGGAAGCTTGTCGGTCTGCTGCGCGTCGCTGGCGGGATCGCGGAACGCCTCGAACACCCTCGCGCGAAACGGCCGGTTGGCGGGGGACGGGTCGCGGAGCCGCGCGAGCAGATCCGGCGCGTCGAAGCTCCCGAGATCGACCCAACGCCGCTGCAGATTCGCGGCGGCGGCGACCCACTCCATGAGCGCGATGCGCCGGAAGAGCGGATAGATGTCCTTGCGGAACGAGAGCGGCCGTTTGGACGGTTCCGCCCAGCCGGCGGCGACGTTGACGTCCGACATCACGTCGTAGAGCGAGATGAACGGCGGGATCTCCGGCGCGAAGTCCGGCCCGCAGCACGCGATCCAGGCGTTCTCCGCGTCCATCGTCGGGCCGCCCGCGATACGCACGCGCGCGCGCACGACGCCGTCGCACCAGTCGTCGTACCAGCCGTCGTTGTCGGAGAAGTTCGTGATCGGGTTGTTCGGGATCGCGGATCGCGAGTCGCCGTCGCCGGGGAAGACCAGGAGCCGTCCGGCTTCGTCCGTCCGCAACTCGCCGAGCTTCACGTCGAGCGTCTTCCAAAAGCGGCCGACCATGGCGTAGGCCGGATCTCCGCCGCGCGGGTTGGCGTTCGCACCCGCGATCGACTTCGGCCCCGGGTCGACGACCAGCATCGCGGCCCGCTCCGCATCGCCGACGAAGGACTGGTTGCGCTTCTGTCCCGGCAGGCCCGGCGCGAGGTCGCCGTTGTCGAGCGGATTGTTGAAGCCGTACCAGGCGGCCTTGGTATTGGCGACGTGGACGGTCCACTCGATCGACGCCTCCTTCGTCGTCACTTCGCGCACGACGTTTCCGGCCGCGTCGAATCCGAAGATGCGAAAGCGCTGCACCTGCTTCTTGATCCGGTCGGCGCCGTCTTTGTACGACCCGTCGCGCAGTGCCGGCATGCCGGGGATCTCGGGGGCGAGGAACCACTTCGGACTGTTGCCGACGCGGCTCACGCCGAGCGCCGGGAAGATCGCCAGCCGCACGATCGTCCCGTCCGACGTCGCCCCGCCCGGATCGCGCGCGAACGCGGCCCGCGCCGTCAACGATCCGGCGATCGGCAGCACGGTCAGACCGGCCAGGAAATCGCGTCGCTTCGACATGCGGCTATCCCGGGATGGCTTCGGCGAAAGTGAAGACGCCGGACGGGTCGACGCGTCGCTTGATGGCTTCGAGCCGCGCCAGATTGCTGCCATGGTAGGCTTCTTTCCAATCGACGAGCGACGGGTCGATGAAATTCTGGTACGCCCCGCCTCCCGCCAGCGGAACGATCGTCTCGTAGTATGCGTCCAGCCACGCCAGGTTCTGCGCGAGCACGGCAGCGGGCGTGGTCTTCTGCCAATAGAGCTCGATCGAACTCAACCAGCGGCTGCTGCGGTGGACGAACGCGGTGTCGCCGGGCTTGCGCGCGTTGACGCGGCCGCCCGTCTGGAAGACCTTGAAGGCGGCTTCGCGCGCGGTCTTCGGATAGCGCCGCAGCCCTTCGAAGACCGCTTCGACGGCCCGATGGTCGAGGGGCCGGTCGAAGAATCGCGATCGCTCCTGATAGTAGGCCGGCACGCCCGGCTCGGCCAGAAAGGCTTGGGCCTTCCAGTACGGTTCGCGCGCCACGCTCCCGGTCGGCTCGGCGATCGCGTAGACCTCCGCCAGCATCGCGCGCAGGTCCGCGGGCGTCCCCTCGAACTGCCCGAGCAACTGCACCTTGATGCCGGACGTCGCCGTCGGCGCGATCGCCGAGACCTTGGATCCCAACGTGTCGGGCGCGCGATCGAGGATGTCGATCAGCCGCGCGAAGACGTCCTGGGGCCGCGCGTCCCAGGTGAGATTGAAGACCGTTCGCGCGCCGACCTCATAGGTGCGCAACGAGAACGACGTGTTGATCCCGAAGTTGCCGCCGCCCGCGCCGCGACACGCCCACATCAGGTCGTCGCCGTCCGCCGGCCGGTGGATGGCTCCGTCGGCCGTGACGATCTCGGTCGCGACCAGACGGTCCGCCGTGATGCCATGAGCCCGCATGTTGAACCCGATCCCGCCGCCCAGGACCAGTCCGGCGATGCCGACGCCCGGGCAGCGGCCGTGCGTGATCGCGAGGTTGCGATGTTTGAACGCCGCCTCGAACGTCGCGTTTCGGGAGCCGCCCCCCAGGGTCGCGATGCCGGTCGACTCGTCGAAGGCGACCGCGTCCATCTCCCGGAGGTCGATCAGCAGTCCGCCGGTGGTCGAATAGCCGGCGTAGGAATGGCCGCCCGACCGCGCCGCCAGCGGGATGCCGTTCTCGCGCGCCCACAGGATCGAGGCGCTCACGTCGCGGGCCGACCGGCAGCGGGCGATGCCGAGCGGAAGGTGCGACGCGTAGCGCAAGTTGTTCGGCCGGGCATATGCCGCGAAGCCCGCGTCGCCGGGACGGACGACCGTCCCCGAGAGGCGCTTCGCAAGCGCGTCCCACGGCAGCCGGGGCAGCGCTCCGAGCAGCGGGGTCGCGAGCACGGCGGCGCCGGCCGCCCCGAACAAAAACGCTCGCCGGTCGATCATACCGGCGAGCGTTCACGGTCGGCCGCGGGCGCCCTTTTACCTGAAGAGCCCGATGACCGATTGGGCGTTCGAGTTGCTCTGGGCGAGCACCGAGGTGCCCACCTGGACGAGGATCTGGAGCTTCGTGAACTCGGTCGTCTCCTGGCCGACGTTGAGATCGCGTATCTGCGACTCGGACGCCTGCAGGTTGACCGCCGCGATGTTGTCGTTGTTGGCGTCCTCGTTGAGACGCACCACGACCGCGCCCAGATTCGCCTGCTGTTGGAGGATCGTCCTGAGGGCGATGTCGATCTGGCCGATCGCGTCCTCCGCGCCGAGCGACGGATTCGACGACGACGAGACCGCCAGATTGATGTTGGATATCCGCAGGGTCTCCGTGTTCGTCGCCTGGAGCCCGATCTGGATGGTGTCGCCCTCGTTCGCGCCGGACTGGAAGTTGAAGGCCGGAGCGGACGGATTCGTCAGCGCTGCCACGTTCTGACTGACCTTGATGTACGCCGTCGTCCCGACGTCCGCCGTGGTCACCGCACCGAGATCGATGTGGACGTTGTCGAAGCCCACGCTGGTATCGCCGACCGTATTCGCCGTGATGGCTCCCCCGGGGCCGAAGAGGGTCGTCGACACGCAGACGTATCCGGTGGCGCTCTCGATGAACGTCTCCGTCACCGCGATCGACGCGCCGGTGTTGACGACCTGGAGTTCGAGCGTCCCGTCGACGGTGGCCTGACCGGTGCCGATACCCTGAACGCCCTGCCACGTGCTGTTCGGCGTCGTGTTGAAGAAGTTGGTGCCGCCGCTCGACACGCCGTGGAAGCTCGCGATCAGGAACCCGTTGTTGACGCCGGCGACGACGGCCGTGCCGCCGTTGCTCGCGAGCGCGGCGTTCGCCGTGACGGTGGCCACCGCGTCGACCTCGGCCTGGAACCCGGCATGGCTTCCATCGAGCAGGGGCTGTCCGTTGAACGAGGTGTTCTGCGAGATCCGGTTGACCTCGAGCAGCAGCTGCGAGACCTCGGCCTGCAGATTGGCCCGGTCGGATTGGCTGTTGATGTCGCTCGACGCCTCGACCGCCAGGCTGCGGATGCGCTGCAGGATGTCGGTCGTCGTGGAAAGCGCCCCGAGCGCGACCTGCGTCGCGTTGTTCGCGGTCTGCACGTTCTGGACGGCGGTATTGAAACCGTCGACTTGGGTCTGCAGATTGGTGGCGATCGCCAAGCCGGACGGATCGTCGGCGGCGGTATTGATGCGAAGCCCCGACGATAAGCGCGTCGTGGCCGTCCTGAGGGCATCTTGATTCTTGTCCAGATTGTACTGGACGTTATTTGCCAACAAATTGTTGGCGATGCTCAATCCTTGAGACACGGGACTCCTCCATGGCGGATCGCGCCGGTGGGCGAGATCGTACGAGCAGCCATCCTTGCCGCTCTCCTAGGAATATCGGCAGACCCGGAAAGCATATTAGCCCCGCCCCACCCTCAGGCTTCGGCTCTGCGGGCCGACCATTAGTACTGATGGCGTTACCGGAGGTTCCGGCCCCGGAAGACCGGGCCCGGCGGGCAAAGAGGCTTCTCGAAGAGGGCCGGATCGCCGGCGCCGTCGCAGCCCTCGTCCTGGCCATCTCTGCCGAGCCCGGTCGGGGCGAGCCCTACCGGCTCCTGGCCGAGATCGCACCCGAGGCCCTTTCCGACGCGCACCTCGCGGCGCTCGCGGCCCTGGCCGAGGCCGCGCCCGGCCCCGAAACGGCCGACGTCAACTTCGCGCTCGGCAGGCTCGCCACCGGGCGCGGTGAGCACGCTCGCGGATTCGCCCACTACCGGGCGGCCAATGCGGCGTCACGCGCCGCCGGCAGCTACGACGAGGCCGCGACGCTTGGGGCCTTCGAACAGATCGCCTCGACGTTCAGCTCGGCCTATCTTTCCGAGCGACGGGGCACCGGGTGCGCCTCGGACCGGCCCATCTTCATCTTCGGCATGCCGCGGTCGGGGACGACGCTGCTCGAGCAGATCCTCGCGAGCCACCCGGCGGTCTTCGCGGCCGGCGAACGCACGATTCTCGACGACATCACCGCCGAGATGCTCGGGCCCGGCGGGACGTCGCTCCGCGCCCTGGGCGAACGCTATGTCGCCGAGATCGCGAAGATCGCTCCCCCGTCGGCGCTTCGGGTCACCGACAAGATGCCGGCGAACTTCCGGTATGCGGGCCTGATCCATCTCGCGCTCCCCAACGCCCGGATGATCCACGCGCGCCGCGACCCGGTCGAGACGTGTCTGTCGTGCTACACGAACGCGTTTTCGGCGGCCGGCCTCGCGTGGACGTGCGACCTCGGCGAACTCGGCCGGTACTGTCGCGGCTATCTCCGGCTGATGGAGCACTGGCGCACCGCGCTGCCGGCGGGCGCGATGCTCGAAGTCGACTACGAAGACGTCGTGGACGACCTTGAGACGCAGGCACGGCGCATCGTCGCGTATTGCGGCCTGCCGTGGGACGACCGCTGCCTGGCCTTCTATACGACCGAGCGCCCGGTCAGGACCGCGAGCGCCGCACAGGTCCGCCGTCCGATCTATCGCACGTCGCTGCGCACGGCCGGCGCGTACGGGGAGGCGATCCGCCCGCTCCTCGACGCGCTCGAAGCCGGCTAACGGATCGGGGTCGAGGCCTTCACGCTGGTCCAGGGAAGCGCGTTGATCGCGGCGGCCACGGTCGCGATCAGGTCGAGCGCCATCGCCGAGCTGAGCTGTTCGACGAAGCGCGGGTGCGTCGCGGCGTTGCGCAGGCCGCGCAGGCCGTCCCAGCGGTGGTACTGCTGCGGGCCGATCAGGTCGGCCGCCCGCAGGCGCTTGAGCCTTGCGAAGAACGGCTCGCGATCGACCACGCTCTTCTTCTGTATGCAGAACCGTTCCAAGGCGAAATCCGCGACCCGCAACACCTGCTGCGAGACCAGCGTCAGGACCGGCGCGTAGAACTGCGCGTAGCCGACCGCGCCTGCGGCCGACCAGAACGCCTGGCACACGTCGGCGGGAACGTCCGGGCCGAAGCGGACCGCGCCTTCGACCGACCCGATCAACGCGGCGCCGTCAACCGCGGATCCGCCCCAAGCGTCGGCCTCCAGCCAGTTCGCAGCGGTGATGCGTTTGAGATGCACGTCTACGGCAGTTCGTGCTCGTCGAGGCCGAAGTAGTGGCCGAGTTCGTGGATGACCGTCTCGCGGATCTCGTCGACGGCCTCTTCGCGCGAGCGCGCGAAGCGGTTGATCGGGCCGCGGAAGATCGCGATCTCGTCGGGCAGCATCGGCGGTTCGCCGTAGGCGCGATCGGTCAACGCCACGCCCCGGTAGATCCCGAGCAGTTCGTACGGCTCGCCGTCTTCGTCGACGTCGTCGTCGTGTTCGCCGCCCTGCCCGTCGTCGAGCGCCAGGTCCTCGTCGGTCGGTTCTTCTTCCAGCGAGATCGCGACGTTGTGGACGAGATCCGCGAATCGCTTCGGCAGCGCGTCCAGCGCTTCGTCGACGACCTGCTCGAACTCGGACGCGCTCAGCGGCTTCACGCGTCGTCTTCCCACACGAGCGCGGCGATCCGCCAGCCCTCGGGCATGCGGACGAACTGGAGCGACTTCACGCCGGAGCCGGTCTGCGAGCGGCCGCCGGCCGTCCACGATTTCCCGTAGCGGCTCGTCCGCTGCGCGATGCTGCCGGCGATGGTGGTCTGCTCGGAGAGCTCTTCCTCGCGGAACCCGGTCAGCGTACCATCGCTCAAGATCGTCCGGCGGGGCTCGACGAAGGCCGCCAGATCGTAGACCTTGGCGGCGCCCGCGGCGACGCCCACGATGATGCATTCCGGGAGGAACAGATCGTAGAGGCGGTCGATGTTGGCCGGCGCTCCTCCGACGTTGGTGAAGGCGTCGAAGAACGCTCCCGCCGCCGCGTCGATGTCCGCCCGGTCGTCGGCGTTCATCGGGATCCGAGCTTCGCGAGCATCTCGAGCGCAACGGGCGATTTCGGACTAGCCGCCAGTTCGGCTTGCAGCGCGGCCCGCGCGATGTCGTCCTTGCCGAGCCGCTCGGCCGCGCGCGCGAGCGCCAGGTTCGGCGAGTGGAAGTACAGCGGCGGGATCTCGGTCGACTGGAGGCGCTGCCCGGTCGCCAGGGATGCGGCGGCCGCCTGGAGGAGCGGAAGCGCTTTGGCGTCGTCGCGTGCGACTATCGCGATCTCGCCCTCGACCGTCTGACGCATCGCGTCGGAGACGGCCGCCGCCGCCGGGCTCTTCGTCGCGGGTATGGCGGCGATGGCGGCACGCGCGTTCGCGGCGTCGCCCAGGCGCGCGTAGGCGATCGCCCGCGCGTAGGCTCCGGTCGGTCCCTCGGCCGCGTTCTTCGGCAGCGCGACCGCGTCGTTCCACCGTCCGGCGGCGACCAGCTGGCGCGCCAGGAAGCCGTGGCGGTCGAAGCCGCGCGCAACCGCGATCGCATCGTCGAGATGGCCGGTCTGGGTCATCGCATAGAGCACGAAGTCGACGTTATGCCCGTGGTAGTAGCGCGTGGAACTGTAGTAGCCCGGATGACAGCACGCGAAGTCGGCCGCGTCCATCGCGACCGAACGCGTGCCGACGCCGAGGGCCTGCGCGTACATCCCGACGTCGAAGAACGTGTGCCCGGGCATGTGCGTGAGGTGCGACGCGTTCGGCGGCAGATCGAACGCGCCGAGCTGGAGCGCCGCCGCGACCGCATCCTTGGAATCGTCGGCGAACTGCGCGGCGTGGATGAAGTAGTGCAGCAGCCCGACGTGCTTGGGGAACTTCGCGATGCTCGCCTGGAAGTACGGGAGCAGCGCGACGCCTTGCGCCCGGAAGGCGGCCCGCTGCGCGTCGGTCATCAGGTCTTGCTGGGGCCACGAGCCGCCCACGAACGCGTAGAGGCTCGCTTCGGAATAGAGCGCGGCCGCGTCGGGGTCGTCGGGATGCGCGTCGGCGATCGCCTTGAGCGCGTCGCGATAGGCGACGAGGTGCCGCTCCCGATCGGCCTTGAGGTCGGCGGCGAAGTACGCCGAGGCGGCGTCGATGAACGCGGCGTCTTCGCGCGTCGCGTCTTCCTCGAGGCGCTTGGCCGCGGCGATCGCCTGTCGCGCCTGCGCGTCCCGGTCGTCGGTGGCGGGGGCGTTGAGATTCGGCGCGTTGCTCTGCGCGACGCCCCACCACGCCATCGGGCAATGCGCGTCCAGATCGACGGCCGTATAGAACTCGTGCTCGGCGGCTTCGGGATTGTAGGCGTAGTAGTCGAGGAGTCCGCGATCGAACGCGGCTTGAGCGCCCGCGTTGCAGCCGGTCGGGTGGTGGATGACGGCGACCGGACGACGCGGGGCCGGGGCCGCGGCCACGAGCCCCAGCACCAAGGCGATCGCGAACACGTTCTTCATGCTCGCTAGTGTCTGCCTCGACGCGCGGGCTCCCTGCCGCGGCGGCTAGCGCTTCGTGAATCCACCGGCGTCGAGCCAGGCGAAGAATTCGTCGATCCAACGATCGCTCGTGGTGTGCTGGACTTTCACGCCGAACCCGTGCCCGCCCGCGCTGAAGATGTGCGCTTCGGGCTTGTCGCCGGCAGCGCGCAGCGCGTCGTAGAATTTCGCGACCCGAGCGCCCGCGATCCGGTCGTCCTGCGCCCAGGCCATGAAGATCGGCGGCAGCTTCGCCGCGACCGCCGGCATGACGCCGAACGGCGCGCCGTAGAGCAGCGCCCCGAAGTCCGGTCGAGCCGCGGCGTCGGGCTGCAGCAGCGCGCCGCTCGCGATCATCCCGCCGGCCGAGAAGCCCATGAAGCCGACCCTCCCGGGCTTGATGCCCCAGGCCCCCGCGTGCTCCCGGACCACCTTGACGGCTTGGATGCCGTCGGCGATCCCGTACTTGCAGGCGACGTCCATGTCGAGGTCTTTCGGGATCCCCTCGCCCTTCTTCTCGGGGATGCGATACTTCAAGACGAACGCGGCGATGCCGCGGCGCTGTAGGATCGCCGCGACGTCGTTGGCCTCCGCCCCGAGCGCGAGCGCCACGCAGTATCCGCCCGGCGCGATGATGACGCCCGCCCCGGTCGCCGTCGCGGGAGCCGGCAGATACGCCGTCAGCGTGGGCGCCACGACGTTCATGACGACCTCGCCGACCGGCGTCTTCGGATAGGTCACTTCATGCTGCGTCCAGTCTTCGGTGCCGGGCGCCGCGCCGGGCCACAGCGGGATCACCGCGGCCGGCGGCGTGACGAACGACGCGGCGTTCCGATCCTTAGGATTCATCCGCAGCGCCCGGCGGTAGTTGGCGTCCGCGAGGGCCGCGTCGCCGGCCGCGCGATAGGCGTCGCCCAGGCTGTCGTACTCGTTCCACGAGTTCGGGAAGCGCGCAACGTTGAGTTCCAGCGTCGCGACGGCCGCATCCGCGCGGCGCTTCTTCAGAAAACGATAGGCCAATCCGACGAGATCGTCTTCGGCCGCATACAGTCCCTTGAAGCCGGTCGCGGCCGCGCGCGCGTACGCGCGCTTCATCGCTGGGATGCCGCCGGCATCGTAGGCGCGCTGCAGGCGGGTCGAGAGCGCGGCGCCGTCGATACCCGCGAGCCGGATATCGAAGAGCAGGTCGGAACGCGGCGGTACCGCCGGCGGTCGCCCTTTCGCACCGTACGCGAGCGCATAGGGCAGATACGCTTGGATCTCGCCGCCGATGCCGATCAGACGCGTGGCCTCTTCGAACCCGCGGACGACCTGCTTGGCGCCGACCGTGAACGCGAGCGTCCGACCGGGCGCGGTCGCGTCGAGAAATCTTCCGTCGGCGAAACACACCAGGTAGTGCTCGATCGCGACGTTGCCGGTCGCGAGCCGCTTCGAGCCGGGCGCGAGCACCCGATAGCGCAGCCCGGAGGCGCCGACCGTCAGCGGCGCGCGGTTGCTCAGTCCGTCGACGAGCGCACCGCAGCGCGCGTCGGTCGCCGCGACCGCGGGCGTGCCCGCCAGCAATAGGAGCGCGAGGAGCCAACCTGCGCGTCGTGTCATCCGAGGCGCCGCCGCTCGGCAACCACGCCGATCGCCACGCCGAACGCCGTTCCCAGGGCGAGCCCGGCGGGGATCTGATGCGCGTTCGCGCTCAGGGCGACGCCGACGGCGGCTCCGAGTGCGATGAACAAGCCGAGACGCGATGATTTCATGGGGCCATCATTTTGTCTCGGGCGGGCGGGCTCCCGCGCGTCGCGCCGGCATCGCGGCCGCTCGCGCCGGCAGACCCGGCGCCTCGAGCCGTTCGCATACGGCGGCAAACGCGTCGGTCGGTCCGCGCCATTCCAACTCGTCGACGTCCTCGAAGAGCTTCGCGTCGGTTCGCAAGCGCGCGAGATCCTTGAAGAGGAGGGCGCGGCGCTGACCTTCGCCCAGCACCTCCGGCGGAAACGTCTCGATCGTTCCGTACCGCGAAAGCATCGAGGCCGCGCCCTTTGCGCCGATGCCCTTGATCCCGGGATAGCCGTCGGCGGCATCGCCGACGAGGGCGAGGTAGTCGGGTATGAGCTCCGGTTCGACGCCGAACTTCTTCCGCACGCCGGCAGCGTCGCGGATGACGCTGCTGCGCCGGTCCGCCTGCACGACCCGGTCGCCGCGGACGCATTGCGCGAGATCCTTGTCGGGCGTCCAGATGCAGATCTTCTCGACGCGGTCGTCCCGGGATGCGATGTCGGCGGCGGACGCCAAGGCGTCGTCGGCCTCGAGCTCGACCATCGGCCAGACCGCGACGCCCATCGCCCGCAGCGCTTCTTCGAGCGGGGCGAACTGGGCGTAGAGCGCCGGATCGATGCCCTCGCCGGTCTTATAACCGCTCCAAAGGTCGTTCCGAAACGACTCGATCACGTGGTCGGTGGCGACACCGATATGGGTGGCGCCGTCGGCGATCATCCCGAGAACGGTATTCAGCACGCCCGCGACGGCGCCGTATCGGCGCTGCTTTCCCTTGGTGAAGCGCTGCAGTCCGTAGAAGTGCCGGAACAGTTCGTACGTGCCGTCGACGAGATGGACGATCATGACGACGTGCTGCCGCGGCGCATGGCGCCCTAGCGTACCAGCCCGAGGATCGCCTTCACCGACGCGAGGAACCCCGAGGAGCGCGCGTCCCAGTCGACGTCGCCCTCCCAGTTCGCCGCGATCGCGAAGTAGAGCGTCTTCGGGCCGGTCAGCATCGCGCCCGAGACGCAGATCCCGCTCTGCGGGCCGTTGTAGCTCCCGCCCTTCATGTACGCGGCAGACCCGGACGGGATCGCCGCTTCGGCCAGACCCGAGCCGGTGCTCATCGTGACGCGGAAACCCTCGAGCGCCTTGCCGCCGAAGAACTCGCCCGCCAGCGCGCGCCGGTAGAACGCCACCATGTCGCGCATCGACGAGCGCATGCCGACCGTATCGTTCGCGACGCCGCGCGGCACCAGGCCCGGCGGAGCCGGGTCGAGCCCGAACAGCTGGCGATACGTCGCGATCGTGCCGATCGGCAGACCGGCCGCATACGAGAAGACGGCGCGCGTGCTCTCCGGGATGCGCACGCTCGCGAAGCCCGCATTGGCCACGAAATCGCGCACGTTCTGGGCACCCACCCGCTTGAGCACCATGTCGGTCGCGGTGTTGTCGCTGTACGCGATCATCTCTTGCAGCGCGATATCGAGCGGCGCCGCGCCCTTGAGCTGCGGTACGAACGCGGTCGCGCCCGGCATGTAGACGGAGTCGTCGAGCGGCAGCAGTTCGGCGAGCGTCGCCGTTCCGGCCGCGACCTCGCGGAACGCCTGCGCCGCGACGAACGCTTTGAAGCAGCTTCCGACCGAGTACGTCGTCGCCGGATCGCGCTCGAAGACGAACGAGCCGTCCGCCGCGTGCAGCGAGGCCGCGCTCTTCCCCGGCATCGCGTCCAAGATCGCTTCGATCGCGCGTTTCGCCGAGGGGGTATCTGCCGATGCCGGCGCCGCAGCGAGCGGCGCGAGGGCGGCGGCGGCACCCGCCCTGCGGAGAAATGCCGCCCGAGAACCGTGCGAATCCGTCATCCCGCCGCGGTGCGCTACCGAGCAGGGGCTTCCCTCCCCGCACGATGGCCTGCGTTCGGCTGCCTTTGGGTAAGTGGGTCTCGATGGAAACGATCGAACCGCCCAAGACGCCGACTCGCGCCGAGCGGTCGCGGCAGATCCTTGCGGTCCTGGCCAAGCACGGCTTCGCGGCGGCCGGCGCGGGGCTGACGCGCCAGGACGATGCCGACCGCATCCAATCGCAGGCCGAGCAGGCACGGCTGGCCTGTGAAGAGCTCGGGACGACGTTCATCAAGCTCGGTCAGGTGCTCTCGACCCGCGCCGACCTCTTGCCGCCCGAATATCGCGCCGAACTCGCCAAACTGCAGGACAACGTCCCGCCGCTCGACACGGCCATCATCGAGAGCATCATCGAAGAAGAACTCGGCGATACGCCCGCGCATCTCTTCGCGCGCTTCGACACGACGCCGCTGGCGTGCGCCTCGATCGGCCAGGTGCATGCAGCCGAATTGGCCGACGGCACCGAAGTCGTCGTCAAGGTCCGCAAACCGGAGATCCGCGGGCTGATCGAACGGGATCTCGAGATCCTCGGCAAGCTGGTGGCCTCATCGGAAAAGCATTTCCCCGGACTCGAAGACTACGACCCGGAGGGCATGCTCGAAGAGTTCGCCGATCAACTGCGCGCCGAACTGGACTACGGACGCGAAGCCCGCAACATCGAACAGTTCGCGAAGATCTTCGAGACCGACAAGGGGATCGAGGTACCGGCGGTCTTCTGGGAGTACTCCACCGCGCACGTGCTCACGATGACGCGCGTCGCCGGAAGCAAGATCACCGACCTGCCGCCGCTCACCGCGAAGCGCGGCGACGCCGCTTCGGGCCGGGTCGCGCGGTTCGTCCTCGAACCCGCCTTGATCTACGGGGTCTTCCACGCGGACCCGCATCCGGGGAATATCTTGATCCGCAAAGACGGTTCCATCGGCGTGGTCGACTTCGGGATGGTCGGGCGCATGCCCGAGGAGATGCGCCGCGGGATCAGCGGCCTCTTCCTGGCGATGGAGCGGCGCGATGCGGACCGTCTCGTCGACCAGCTGTACCGGCTGGCGCCTCCGATCCGGCCGCTCGATCGCGGCTCGCTCGTCCAGCGGGTCTCGCGTCTGCTCGATCGCTACATGAGCGAATCGCTCGAGCACGTGGAGATCAGCGCGGCGCTCGAGGAGATGTTGGAGATCATCCGCGCGTACGGCCTGCGGCCGCCGGCGACCGTCGCGATGCTCTTCAAAGCGATCGCCATCAGCGAAGAGATCGTGATGGCGACGACGCCCGGGAAGACGCTCACCGAATTCCTAGCGCCGATCGCGCAGCGCGTAGGAGCGCAGCGGTTCTCGCCCGAGGACCTGGCCCATCGGGCGGAGATGTCGGCGATGGACGTCGCGGAGCTGAGCATCGATCTCCCGCGGCGCGCGGATCGCGTGCTCGCCGACGTGGAACGCGGCAACCTGCGCGTCTGGGCGCGCTTCGAGGAACTGGAGCCGACGCTGCGCCGGTTGGAACGGATGGTCGAGCGTGCGAACGCGGCCATGATCGCGGCCGCCTGCATCGTCGGCATCACGATCCTCTTGGCCGTCTATCACCCCGGCGGGTGGCAAGCCGCGATCGCCTGGACGTTCTGGGTCGCGATCGTCATCGCCGCGACGATCGTCTTCCGAACCGCCCTAGCGACCCTCCGCAACCGGACCTAGCGGTACGACGGCGACGCCACGCTCTACATGCATTGAGCGGGCGCGTCGTCGTGACGTTCCCAGTGGAAATGCGTTCCGTCACCGACCAAGACGACGCGGGCGTATCCGTAGACCGAGCACGCGTTGGCGTAGATCTGACGAGCGAGCCGCGGAACGACCTCGATGGTCGTGTCCTTTATGACCTTATGCCCGAGCATGACTTCGGCACGCACGTAGTAATACGAGCCTGCCGCATAGCAACATCTTCCCCACGTACGAACGTCGCCCGCGGCGAGCCGGCCGTAGTCGATCTGCTGCGTTTTGCCCAGGTTGTAGATCGTGATCCACGCATCGTACCTGGTGTTGTTGACCGTATGGATGACGCCGGTGTTCGCGCTAGCCGGCTTCGGCCAAGCGAGGATACAAAGGAGGGCGAGCGACGCCGCGAGGAGGGTCTGGATGGATCTGCGCATGGATCCCGCTCCTTCGCCCCGCAGCATTCGCAGGGCAGTCCCATGGACTTTGCGAGCGCCCGGCCGCTCCCCTACCGCCCCCGAGGTAGCCAAGCAGGGGCCAGCCGTATTCCAGCGCTACTACCATTTTGCAGTGGTGCTTTCAAGGCTAAGACGGCGCTCAACCGCATGAACGTCCTACGCTAATGGCCCGGTCAGTGCTTATCGCGGCCGTCCTGGCCGGCTTGCTCACGTGCGGTTGCGCGCCGCACCCGGCCGCGACCCGGAGTCCGGCCGCGTCGGGGCTGCCGCTTCGCATCGTGGCGGATATTCCGCTCCCCGGCCGGCCCACGCGCCTGGACTACCAGTCGCTCGATGCGCGCCGGCATTTGCTCTTCATCGCGCACATGGGCGACAGCAGCGTCGCGGTCGTCGACACCCGCGGGCGCCGCGTCGTCGCGACGATCCCCGATGTCGGCACCGTGACGGGCATTCTCGTCGTGCCCGAACGACATACCGTCTACGCAAGCGCCACGGCCACAAGCGAGGTCGTCGCGATCGACGAGAAGACCTTTCGGATCGTCGCGCGGATCAAGGGTGGCGACTTCCCCGACGGTATCTCGTTCGACCCCATCGATCGGCGCCTCTTCGTCTCGGACGAGCACGGTGGGACCCTCACCGTCATCGATGCCGCGACCGATCGACGGATCGGAGAGATCGCTCTGGGCGGCGAGGTGGGGAACAATCAGTACGATTCCGTCTCACACCACATCTTCGCCAACGTGCAGACGCTCGGCGAGATCGTCGAGATCGATCCGCGCGCGGAGACCGTGGTAAGGCGGTACCCCACGACGGGATGCACGGGAAACCACGGCCTGCTCATCGACGCTCGCGCGCGCCGCATGTTCGTCGCGTGCGAAGACAATGGAGCGTTCCTCTGGTTCGACATGCGGACGATGCATCGCGTGCGGATCTGGCAGATCGGCGCCGGCCCCGACGTGCTCGCGCTCGACACGAAGAACCGGCGGCTCTACGTCGCCGCCGAAAGCGGCATCGTCTCGGTCTTCGACGCCGGAGCGACGGTACGCCGACTCTGGCAAGGGTATCTCGCGGCCGGCGCTCATACGGTCGCCGTCGATTCCTCCGACGGCCTCGTCTATCTCCCGCTCGCGAACGTCAACGGCTCGCCGGTAGTACGCATCATGGAGCCGCGTTAGACCTCGTCGCGCTCTCGTTGCCGACGCGAAGTGCGATCGCCCTTTTCGACAGGGCGCTCCGCAATTCGAAGCTCCAGCTTCCATATATCGCACGCCTGACGGCCGCGGCTCCGATTCGGAATCCCCGCCACGCTCAATCACGCGCTCGGCAAGCCATCGGCCCATTCGAACATCCGAGGGCCAAACGTGAGGTTAGCCGGCGCGCCTTTCGCTGGACCTCCCGATCCGGGCCAGCACTGCCGTTGTCGGATGCGGGCCGCGCGCGCAAGGGCTTGCTCGACGTTGCTCCAGCCCGGTGTCGGCCTATTCCTGTCTACTACACTGCGCCAATTGGTGTTCCCATATCGTGACGATGACCTCGGAGATCGAGGCGCTCATGTCGAAGTCTTGGACATCGACTCCGGGCCCGACACCGAGGCACAGGATATGCTGCGTTGACGAGCCGCCCGGAAAGCGCCAACCAGCTGCCTGCAGTGCGCTCATGTACCGCAGCGAGACGTCGCCGGAGCGTGGCGCATCGAAGTACATGCTGTAGTTCTGAACGCGAGGCCGAATAACGGTACCGACAACGTTCCAACCGGGTGGCGTCGGTATCTTGTAGGCCGTCACCAGATCGGGTGGGATCGTCCCGATCGAAAACTGCGCCATTGGTGGCCCGCCAACCTGAGCGATTCTTTGAGCAAAGGCCAACGGAATCGTAGCCGATTCCCGCGCGGGCTGCTGCTGGGCGACCGTCGACGCTGTAAACCCCGCAGCGATCACCAACGCAATTGCAAATAGGTGCCAAGCTTTAACGTTCATGTAGCGGATGTCGCCGGTCATGCGTCCGACCCCTCCTGGGATGGGACCCGAATCGGGAGCCAGGGATAACTGCGGATTTCCGCCCAACAAGGGCAGTAAGGAGATCCGCCCATGCGCAAGAGCAAGTTCACCGAGGCGCAGATCGTCGGCATCGTACGCGAGTACGAGAGCGGCGTCGCGGCTAAGGAGCTCGGCCGCCGGCACGGCGTAAGCGAGAACACGGTCCGGTCCTGGAAGGCGAAATACCAGGGGATGGACGTGAGCGACATCGTCCACCTCAAGCAGCTCGAGGCCGAGAACGGCCAGATGCAGCGTATCATCGCCAAGCTGACACTCAAAGTGGACGCCATGGATGACCTGATCCGAAAAAACGGATGGGGCCTTCACAGCGACAAGAAGCGGTGAAGGCCTTGCAACGTTCGGGGCTTAGCCAGCGAGAAGCGTGCCGGATCATGCGTGCGCGACGGCGGTCGTCGCGAGAGGCGCCTTCTACTAAGGCGGTCGGCGACGCGCTCGCCGTACGTCGGCTCACCGAACTCGCGCAGACCTATCCGCGCTATGGCGTCGATCGGCTCTACCCGATCTACGAACGCGAAGCCGGTGATGGCGACGCCTACATGAACTTCAAGCGCTTTCGACGGCTGTATCGCCTGGGAAATCTGCAGATCGCTCGCCGCAAGCGCCGTAGCCGGGCGAAGTATGCTCGCGGTCAAGTGCTGCAGAAGGCGACGAGACCGAACGAGATCTGGGCGATGGACTTCCTTTCGGACCGGCTCCAGCATGGCCGGACATTTCGGGTACTCACGGTCATCGATGAGTGCGGGAAGTTCGCGCACGCGGTCGATCCGTCGTTCACCTACACGGCCGTCGCGGTCGTCATGATGCTCGAAGCGATCGCGCACGAGTACGGCTATCCGTCCTTCCTGCGAATCGATAACGGCCCGGAGATGATCTCCTCGGCACTCGAGGCCTGGGCCGTTGCGCACGGCGTGACGTTGCTCTTCATCCAGCCAGGAAAACCTACCCAGAACGCGTTCATCGAATCGTTCAACTCTCGCGTCCGAGACGAACTGCTCAACGCGAACCGCTTCCGCACGATTTTCGAAGCGAAGGGAGCGGCCGAGGTTTGGCGCCACCAGTACAACACGGTTCACCCGCATAGCTCACTCGGCGGGCGAACACCCGAGGAGTTCCTCAGCCTCTACGAAACGACCCAACAACCGCAGAAATCACTGGCTGCATGACGGGTCCCATCCCACTCCCTCTCGGTCGATTCAGGCGGGGTCCGGCTGGCCCCTCGCGTGCGATGCGGCGGTCCCCAAAGATCGACAACTTCGCTATGCGAAGGCCCCGCATCGCTGCGGGGCCCTGATACCGGTCCTTCGAGACGCGCTTCGCGCTCCTCAGGATGACACTTCTAGAACGGTTATGTGCAACAACATCCATTAACCAGGCGCTTTCTGGCAGTAACTTGCGAGCCTATTGCCATTCAGCACCACGTGTGGTACAAAATAGGTAGCTTTGTAATACAAAGTTCACTGGAGACGCGAGCTTTGCGGACTATATTCAGCCGAATCGCAGCTGGCATCGCGGCGCCAATGTTGGCTATGATGCTCGAGGGCGTCGGGCGAGCGACGTATTCGCACGATTCGCTGCTACTGTCCCTCCAATCGTCATGGACGATTGCCGTCGTCGCAGCATTTTTTGGCGCGCCGTTCGCCGTGCCCATCTCCATGCTCGTGCGCCTCCGCAGCGTTTGGCTTTGCCTGCCGCTCATCGCAATCGCGGCCGCGATCGGACTCGAGATCCAATTCGAGATAACGCGATCGCTCGACGACAGTTCCGGGGCAAACGGGTTCTTCAGCATGGTCTACGTGATTCCGGCGGCGTTCGGGGCAGCGGCGGCCCTGCTACTGAGATGGTATGAGCGACTTGCTATCGTCGCGTTGCCACTTGCGATCGTCCTTCTAGTCGCGCTCTTCATCGCGGGCGACCACGATCTGCGAGCGGTACAACCGGCGCGGTCAGCGGCGCATCGTTGGAGCGTGCTCCGCGCCGGCATGACCGCGTACACGGGCGAATACGATCGCGGCCAGACGGTTTGCTCATCGTTTTCCGCATATCTAGATTTCGAGCGTCAACGCCCGCACGGCTGCCGGATAGTCGCAAACGCGACGCCCGTAGTCATCGACGCGATAATCCCATGTAAGCAAGACGACCCGGATCACGGCTGGGGAGCGCCGCATGTGCGACTTCATGCTCGCGATGGCTCGTGGCACGGCTTCACGGGAGCGAGCGATCTACAACCCGACGTGCCAGTCGGGACGCTTCTCGACTTCGAGCGGGATTGGGGCGCGCCTCTTGACATTGTCGATGACCGGGGAGCGCAGAAGGTGATCGGCGGATCGGCCTACGCGCGGCTCTTGCGATACGACCCAAAACGCGACTATTCTCTATACGTTGAAATCGTACAAGGCGAGCATCGCGGAATGCGCGGCTGGATGGCTATTCAAGTCGTCGAGACCGGCGGAGTCGCGCTAGGTCAGTATTCTTTGGAATATCCCTATGAAGGATGCTGAAGATGTTCATCGCTGGTCCGTTGACGGTTGGCGGCGCGCTGCTTGGAGTTGTCCCTCGACTCCGCGCTTCGCGCTACGCTCGGGATGACAGAGTGTTGCGCCTGCCGTGATAATTGCGAAGGCCCTGCACATCACTGCAGGGCCTTCATCACTGTCGTTCGAGTACGCGCTTCGCGCCACTCAGCATGACACGCTGGGTCAGAACGGAAGAGTCGCGGAATTCTGTCAACTTTACACTATCTCCGGGCATTTCGGCTAGACGCTCTCGCCTTGGGCCAAGTAACCGACGTCAACGTAGATGGCTTTCTGGGAAGCTGCGTCTTCCAGCCGGCGCAATATCTCGCTTTGGTTGACCCCAGGTGGAAGATCGATGGACACGACCGAGTCGCCGGTGCTCTCCCAGCTACAACCGAGCTTCTCGATTTCATCCATAGTTTGTTCGGCCAGTTCTCGGCCTTCGTCCGTTGCAAGGATGACACGTACGATCCCGTGTCCAGACCGGCTAACGACAGAGTCGAATTCGACGAAGTTGGGGCCAACTTCATCCTCGCTCATGCCCGGGGGTAGCTCAGCCTTCTTGACACGCACCTCGTCGAGATAGCTAACGCCCTTGACGTAGAACGGATTATTTAGCAGCCGGGCCGTGCTCGGGCCTGTCCATTCCGCCCACATGGACTCTGCTTCAAACGGCGGCCACTTGAGATCCGCATCGAGCATAAACTGCGTCAATTGAAAGCGCACTTTGCAGTTACCCGCTGCCTCCGTTATTTCACCCATCGCCCTCTTTCCATTTACGTCGATCCTGTGTTTTCCGATGCCGTTGCAATACGTGTAATAACAATTGCGGATGGTCGTTCGTAACCGCGTACGTGGCCGGATATCTCAAAACGGCGCCGCCCACGCACCCAGAGTTTTTCGTGCGATGCCCGCGCTCCTATTGCCGGAATCTAGAACCATTCCGCGCCCCCGCATCGCTCGCTCGATGGACTCGAACGTTTGCTCGCGCTGGCGGGTCCATGGGCTCGTCCAGCGCCTGGAGGTCGATCCCTCGTAGCGCTGCGTTTCTCGCATAGCGCGCCCACCGCTCGTCGTACCGGTTGATAAGTCCGCGCAGGCTCTCGATCTCGCGTTGCAGCTCCGTGATACGTTGGTCCACGGTCTTCGGCGCGGACTTTTGGCCATTACTCTTTGGGCGATTGGCTGCCTTAGCCTGACCGAAGCGTTGAGCGATATCTTCGTGGTCCGAGAGCGCCTGACGGGTGAAACCGGAAAACTCTTCCAGCTTCTTCCACCCGAGACGTCCGGGACGCTCGCCACGGCACCATGCGTCGAGTTCTTGGAGTACGGCCTGGACGTTTTCTTGCGTCATCTTCGGCGCTTTTCGCTTCCTACTCGGCATTAAAGTTCTTAGCTTTCTTTTGGCCGTCGGGCCAGACCCGGACCAGCTCCCCGTCGGCGATCGCTTCGTTGTCATCAACGGCCAATAGTGCTATCAGGTCAATGACGTGATGTTCGTGACGGGCTACCCAGTTTGCGGCTCCGCAGGTACTATCTCCATCCTCGGCCTTCGCGGCCTCAAGACTCATTCGCGTGCGGTCAATCGCGCCATTGATTGCCGCGCGTTCGTCGCCATCGCCTTTCCGCCGCAATAGCTCGCTGCAGCCGGCACACGAGAAATGCCTTTCACACGGACCCTGTCCGTAGTCGTGTACGCACATTCCGTATGGCGTGTTGAGAGCGGAGCCGAGCTGGGCCTTCAGAAAGGCTTCGGACTCTACAGGTGGGAGCGAATGGTACGTATCGGCGATCGGCCCAGAAGCCTTTCCAGAGCGGACGAAGGAGCGCGCCTCCTCCACACGCTCTTCTTGCGTGCGGTGGTCGTAGGCGCGGTTGTCCGCGATCCGCCGGCGGCCCATCCAACGCGCGAGTTCGACCTCCGATAGGCCTCCCCGCTTCGCGATCGTGTGCAACCAATGGCGGAACTGATGCGAGGTGATTCGGTGATAGCTTCCATCGCAATTCCTAAGATCGCGCCGCTTGAACACGCTCCCGGACTCAGCCCCCTTGCTAGCGTCACGGGCCCCGAGAAAGTCAGCAATCTGTCCCTGTCGCATCCAGGTCGGAATAAAGCGATTCGTTGCTCGGTCGGTATGAAGCTCGTGTCGAAACAAGACGATGAGCGACTGCCCGAGTGTTTGGGTCTTCCCCTCTCCGGTCGTGAGGGGTACACGGTCATCTCGAAGTGCTACCAGGGCCTTTTGCAACTCCGTGCGCTTGAACAGGAGTGTGCGCTGCCGTACGAACGTTGGCACCTGATTCCGCCGTAACCATTGGACCGCATTAGCGGCCAGGCCGAGCGATTCGACGTCGCGGCTCGAAACGATGTCCGGAAGACCTTCTGGCAGCTGCACTCTGCCGGGGTTTGCTTCGCACCAAAGCGCCACGCGCCGTGCATCCGCACACGCCTCCGTAAGATCTCTGATAGCGCGCTCGACAAGCTCTCGATGCGCGGTAGCAATAGGCCTTATTCGGCTCTGGCCACGCTTCTCCGGCCAGTAGCGCAACCCAATGCCCTCTGCATTGGGAACGATCGGATTCTCGGGCAGTGACAAGACCTCGCCGATCCTGAAGCCTGTGGAAACCAGAATATCGACGACCCGCATTAGGACTAGATCCGTGTGGCTGTCGTAGAGCGCAGCAGAGCCGGACACATCCCCAAGCGCTTCCAGAGCTTCTATCGCCGGCATCTTCGTTGCGATAGCAGCAGCCGCGCTCTTAGGGATTGTGGACGTGAATTGAGTACGAATCCGGCCAATCCCGTTGCGATCTACGATAACGGAGACCTCTTCCAGTCGCTGGCCAACGCGATATGCGCTACTGATCTTTTCCCTCGCAACAGCAGCATCCGCCGCCTGTCGGAAGTGCCTGTGCTCCAGGCGCGTGATGTCTTCAATATTCTCGCGGCGCATAGTTAACTCTAGATACCGTAGCGCACGCAGGGAAACGCGATGAGCGCCCACCGTTTGCGCGGACCGGAGGTGGCGACTGCAGATCACAGCCTTTGCAAAATCCGCAAACGGTGCCTCGAAGGCAAGTCGAGACTCAGACCGCTCGTGAAGTTGTGTGAACCATAGAACATCTCGGGTTGGTATGTGCAGGCGCTTTCCCGCCCTCGTTAACCGCCCCGTCAAGTCCCACATCGTCGCCGTCCATTCAATCGAGCCGAACGGCGCAGCTTCGCGCATGCTAGCGACGAACTCGCGAAGCTGCTCCCGTGGATCTTCGCCGAGACCGATAAGTATGCTCATGTAGCGTCCCCTTTGCAGAGGGCTACGACCTGCCCGACGGCGAGAATGATCTCATCGTACTGCTTCGCTATGCGGTCGTCGTCACGGCCGGTGGCCGCGATTCTCGCTTCCCGCTGGCAAACTAAATCTTCGAGCACTTCACGGTGGGGCGCAGAACGCCACGGTTGAAACAACGGGCAGAGATAGCACGAAAACGGCGGGAACAAGGAGCAAAGCGACGTACTGCCACAGCTACCGATATTCTTGATGCGCCCCATCGGCTCGGCTTTTATCCGGCCGCCCGTGCCAACCGCAGCTGCTTCGTCCGAGACGACACGACCCATAAAGCGATTTACCATGGGGCCAACGGTCACCGCCAGGGCTCCATCCAACCGCTTCGTCATCGATGTGCCGGCGTAGTACACGAGAACGTTCTGAAGGTCGGTGTGGTCCAAAAGCTCCCTAAGCACGTCCATTGGGCAACCTTCTTGGACCTTCTTCGTGGCAAAACGATATCGCAGCCGCCGAGGCGTGACATACAGAGTCTTACCAGTGCGATGGGAAATGACACCGAGGCGCGCGACATAGGTGTTCACCAGCTCGGTAAGTTCGCGAGCGGTAAAATGAAAGGCGTATTCGTGAATCGCCGTACCGATGCAATCTTTCCTTGGTTTAGCGCGTGCGAATAGTGGCCGGGCAAAGCCGGCGGGAATATCGAGTTTTTGGTTACGCATGATCAATTGCTTCAGGAGGGTCGCGAGCGATGCGTCGAGTTTGCGCGTCTTTAGATCAGACCTCGGGTGCGCGCCCTTCTTGATTCTTGGGACGTCTAGCGAATAGAACGTGTGCTCTCCGTTGATGATTGCCTTATAGTCGCTTTCCCTAAGGTAGACGAGGTTCTTAGGATTGCTCCCCAACGATAGGAACGCCCAGGTCAGGATCCGAGGCAGGGCCGTGTCCACATTATCGCGGTCTCGTTGAAGGGCCGCGCGCAACGTGATTTCCTCGAGGTCGTCGAGGGGACCGTCTTCGGGGTCTTCCGAGAGAACCGCCTCCCCCTTCTTGTTGCCTGGGATGCGAAGCGTCAGCAACTCGTAGACCAACTCTGGGTCGTCGAACCCCAAGAGCTGCTGGTCGGAACACCAGCGATACCAGTCGCGCGTGTAGTGAAACTTCCACTCCTGCCCTTGGATACGAAGTGCGGCGAGCCGCGCCAGCAAGAACTCACGCATACCGCTGCCTACACGCTGATAACCTTCGCTCAATCTCACGAGCTCGCGGAAGACATTGGCAGAATGGTCGCTCGACTTCGTTGAGACGTTGTAACGCATGAACTCTACGAAAGCAGCCGCGACATCAGCCGGGACCTCTTGGAAAAGGCCCCAGTTGAGGTTGTGAATGCTACCGCCGGACACGGAATTTAGAAGCCAAGTTAGACCGTCAATGGGCACCGGCCGGCCGAGTTGATCGTAGAGCGGTTCCCGAATGGCGTCGATGCTATCGAACGCCGTGGATCGCTTAGACCGGGACCTCATTCGATTCCGTCCGTGCTGAAGATCCGGCGTTGATGTTCGAGAAACACCCCCGCTGCCCGCGCCTCGACATATCGCCGATTGTATTTGTCGCCTTGCTTGCTGGCTGGTTCCCAGCCGTTCAGAAAGTTGCGAATAGCCGTTGCCTCTTCCGGGGAGCAGCCGGAGCGCTCGAGGGTTTCCGACAGATCATCGTTTGCCGTGTGTCTCAAAACGTGCGGCGTGAGGAGGCCATCAAATTCCGGATGCCACCTGACGATCTGATCGAAGATCTTATTGATAGTCGTCAACGCGATCGGTTCACCGGTTCGGGCAAGAAAAAGGAATCGCGTCCGTTTGGCATTCGGCAGTTGCTTGCGATCGCCCAAGATGTAGTTCTGGATCCGCGCCGAGAGACGCCAATCGAGCGGAAGCAACCGACTTAACGTCTTCACTTGCGGCTGCCGGAGCCGGCGGTCTTCCGGATCGTCGGGGAGACGCTCGACGGATAGCGTCGGCTTAGGCCCAGCGCGAAGGTGCGCGGTCTTAAGCTTGCAGAGTTCGGCTCGTCGAAGACCAAGTGTTTCCAGCATGTCTACGATTAGCGCGTTGCGCTCTTGCAGCGCAGGCTGGAATGGGTTCTCGGGAGATCCAGGTGCGACGACGGCGAGAAGACGGCTCTTCGCCTCCGGCTCCAATCCCTTGCGCGACGAATGCGAAGAGGTCTTCGGCATCCGGCCATTCATGGCGCGAGCGAACTCGTTGCGACGCTCGCGTACGTGATGATAACGAAGCGTTCCAGGCTCGCATTGCGATAGGACGTTATCGAGGTTCCAGATGATGTAATCGCGGGCGATGGCAATCCGACTCGCCCAGACTTCCGACGTCACGAGGCCGCGAACGAGGCGCATGACCTTTGCACGCGGACTTCGATCCCGATAGTCGGAACGAAGAGCGTCGATCAGCGACGCGACCGCGTTTGGGCCCAATCCGTTTCCGCGGTCGACAAGCTCGTCGAGATCTATTCCACGATGGCGCGCCCATCCCAGAACGACGGCGAGTGCCGCCAAGTCGTTACGCAGGGTCGATACCTGAGATCGGTCCCGACGGGCTACGAGGATGAACTGGTTGGGCCTAAGGACGGGGAGACCCGATTCGGCACTCACAAGGAGCGGGATTTGTTCCCCGCTGGCAGCTCGGCAGATTCTCGTTTTGTAAAGATCCGAAGGCCGGAAGGCGGCGTGTCGGGCTCGAGGTGTCGCTTTTACGCGTGAAATAGCGCTCATCTTGACGATTTTCCGCTATCCCTGTGCCACATGGGTGGCAAAGAGAAAGGCCCGATCAAACAAGATCGAGCCTCCCAATGAGCCTTTACTATCAAGCCGTTTCGCGCCTTCAGCGCTTCGATCTTGACGATTGCAAATTTACGAGGTCCTAGAACGGGATCTCGTCGTCGAGCGTGTCCTGGAAGTCGTTGCCGCCGCCCGAGGGTGCGGAGCCGCCGCCGTAGTTGGCGCTTCCGCCGCCGGCGTAGTCGCCGCTGCCGGCGCCGTCGGGGCGCGAGCCGAGCATCTGCATGTTGTCGATCACGACTTCGGTGGCCTTACGCTTGTTGCCGTCCTTGTCGTCGTAGCTGCGGATGACCAGGCGACCTTCGACCAGCGTGTTCGAGCCCTTCTTGAGGTACTTGTTGCACGTCTCGCCGAGTTTGTCCCAAGCGACGATGTCCACGAAGGTCGTCTCTTCCTTGTTCCGCGGGTTGTTCACCGCGAGCGAGAACTTGGTGACGCCTTTGCCGGACTGGGTGTATTTGATCTCCGGATCCCGCGTCAGGTTGCCGACGAGGATCACGCGATTGTACGAACCTGCCATTATCTTGCTCTCTCTTCTTAGCTATGTCGCTATGCTATGTACGGCACGCTACCGGGGCAGCGTGCCATACGGGTGGCATTCTGGTCCAGGGAGCTAGCGGTCGTCGCGGTCGCGGTTGTCGCGATCGCCGCGGTCTTCGCGGCTGCGGTAGCCGCCGCGGTCGCCGCGTCCGCCGTATTCCGAGGGCGGCGGGGCGGGCGCCGAGATGTGGCCGCCGGCGGCCATGTGGGCGAGCTGCTTCTTGTCGAGCGACAGGAGCAGGGCGCGCAGCACGTTCTCGTCGAGCTTGAGCTGACGGGTCAGCTCCTTCGAGGTCGCCGCGTCGGACTTGAAGCCCATCACGACGTAGTTGCCTTCTTTGAGATCGTCGATCTCGTAGGCCAGGCGGCGCTTGCCGAGCTTCTCGATGCTGCCGACGGTCCCGCCACCCTTGGTGACGATCTCTCCGATGGCGAGCGAGCGGGCTTCGACGTCCGCCTCTTCCAGCGCGGGCTTGAGGATATAGGTGATCTCGTAGTCGGTCATAGGTACCCCCTATGGACGCCCGCCGAGGCGAGCGGCCCGCCAAACGCGACGGGCAGCGGGTAGACCCACCCGGAAGGGTAGGCTAAAGCTTGGAAAGGATAGCACACGGCCCCCCAGGCTACAACCACTTCTCCCGTCGCCACCCGGCGTCGCCTGTCCGACCTCTCAGGGGGCTATCAGTCCCCCCCGGTAGGGTTGCCGGGTACCGCCTTCTTCTCGGGAAGTTCATGCCCTAGCCCATGCCGATCGCCCACTTTGCCGTCAACCGGCGCGTCGCCGTGACCATGATCGCCCTGGCGATCGTGGTCCTCGGCCTCTTCGCCCTCCCGCGCCTAGCCGTCG